>MDSV01098479.1_pt1 | contig 10678 bp, 9 predicted proteins | sample 810851 | NCBI WGS metagenome assembly MDSV01 (sample SAMN05326640, study PRJNA326480) | marine metagenome | isolation source: seawater | place: Atlantic Ocean: North East | collected 2012 | reverse complement strand
GTATATTGAGAACCTAAATAATGATTTAGATTCATTAAAAAGAAAATCATTAGATTTGGAGAAGCTTAAAGAATTTTTAATTATGACCGGTATGAAAGATGGTCAAATAAATTCTTGGCTAAGGGATATAAAGAAATTAGTTATACAGTAATATGAAAAAAAATATTTTTTATGCACAATCAGGTGGTGTTACACCAGTTATAAATGCTACTGCTGCTGGTCTGATTGACTACCTTTCCTCAAACAAAAAATCGTTTGGAAAATTATATATTGGTAAAAATGGAATTGCAGGAGCGCTTAAAGAGGAATTAATAGATGTTAGCAAAGAAAATCCAACAGAACTAAATAAGCTGATTCATACACCTGGCGGTGCTTTTGGATCCTGTAGAATCAAACTCAAAGATCCAGTTAAAAACAAAAAAGAATTCCAGAGAATCTTGGATGTATTTAAAGCACACAATATAAAGTACTTTTTCTATAATGGTGGAGGAGATTCTCAAGATACGACTCTAAAGATTTCAAACTATTGTCGAGAAAATGGTTATGATCTGATTTGTATAGGCTTACCTAAAACTATAGATAATGATTTACCGATAACAGATAATTGTCCTGGATTTGGCTCAGTTGCTAAATATATAGCAACATCAACATATGAAGCGTCATTAGATGTTGCTTCCATGGCAAACTCATCAACAAAAGTATTTCTCCTTGAAGTAATGGGTAGACATGCTGGGTGGTTAGCAGCATCAGCTGGTGTTATTAAAGATAATGATAGCATGCCTCCTCATCTAATTTTGCTGCCTGAAATAGTGTTTGATGAAAAAAAGTTTCTTACAAAAATAAAAAATATAGTTAAAAAATATGGATACTGTGTAATTGTTGCTTCTGAAGGCATTAAAAACAAAAGAAAAGAGTTTATATCTGCAAGCTCCAAGAAAGATAGTTTTGGACATGCACATCTTGGAGGCGTTGCTCCAAAGCTTGCAAGCTTAATAACAGATAAACTACCTTATAAAGTACATTGGGCAGTTGCGGATTATCTGCAGAGAGCAGCTAGGCATATTGGTTCATCTGTAGATGTCAATCAAGCATATGATATTGGCTACAAAGCTTTACAATATGCAGAAGTTGGAGTAACTGGAGTCATGCTCACTATTAATAAAAAGAAAACAAAAAATTATCAATGGGAAATTAAATATACAAAATTAGAAAAGGTTGCAAATGTTGAAAAGCAATTGCCAAGGAGTTTTATTACTAAAGATGGTTTTAATATAACATTATCGTGTAAACGTTATATTAAAAATCTTATATCTGGCGAAGATTACCCTCCATATAAAAATGGAATCCCTATATATGCAAAATTAAGTCACCCTCTAGTTATAAAGAAATTAAAGAATTTTAAAGTAGATCTCTAAAGTTGATCCTCTTCTTTTTATAGTTTCTAATGAGGGACTCAAGAAATTCTATAAATACGTCATCCCCATTTAGACAAGGTATGAATTTATAATTTTCACCGCCAGACTCCATAAACAAGTCATGAGACTCTTCTCCAATCTCTTCAATTGTTTCTAGACAATCTGATGAAAACCCTGGACAGTAAACTTGGATATCTTTAACTCCTTCATTGGGTAATTTCTCTAAACGCTCAGCTAAATAGGGCTGGATCCATTCAGCTTTACCAAATCTTGATTGAAAAACAATCTCATACTGATTATCGGATAGATTTAGCTTCTCTGCTATCAGCTCAGCTGTTTTAATACATTGCGACTGATATGGTTCGTCATCTCCAACATATGATTTTGGTATTCCATGAAATGAAAGAAGTAGTTTGCTAGGCTTACCGTTTATTTTCTGAAATGATTGAATATGTAACACTGAAGCATTAATATAACCATCATGATCATGAAAATCTTTAATTAAACTGATATTTTTATCATCCATAAAAATTTTTTCTTTTTTTACAATCCTTGCAATTTGATTAGCAATTGACTTTGTTGTTGTTGTTGAATATTGAGGGAACATAGGCAGGAATACAATATTATCAAAACCAGTATTTTTATATTCAATCATTTTACTCTGAATAGATGGATCGCCATATCTCATGGCAACATCAACTGTAAATTTATCCTGTAATTTTTTTCTTAATAATCCTGCTTGAAGAAATGTATTATAAAGTAAAGGCGACCCCCATTCTGTCCAAACTTTTCTGTATAACTCAGCACTTTTCTTCGGCCTTACCCTCAAAATTATCATATATAACAAAGGCAACCAGAATATCCTTGGTAATCTGATAACATCCTTATCTGAAAGAAATTCTTTTAGATAAATTCTAACCTGTTCTTCGGTTGGCTGATTTGGCGTTCCAAGATTGATAAGAAGTACAACAGTTTTAGATTTTGATTCAGATTCCATTCAACTATTGTAGAACAATGTCAGGGTTTTGTGTATCTTTGAAAAATTGGACTTTTGTTGGATATATGCGAAATAAGGAATTCCATTTGATCCGCTAATATTTTTCTCCCCCTAAGAATCAAATACTCAACTCTTGATGGCGTAAATGGAATAGCTAAAAGCATCATATTTGCATTTTCTGGTGTTCTACCTCCTTTTTGATTATTACATCGCTTGCAAGATGTAACGACGTTTGTCCAGACATCATGGCCTCCATGAGATAATGGCAAAACGTGGTCTCTTGACAAATCTTTGTAATTAAAAGATTGTCCACAATATAGGCAATTATTCGCATCTCTTTTGAAAAGCGTTGAATTAGACAGGGAAGGCGTAAAGCTTGAATAATCAAGTTTATTTGTATCGCGTGTAGCAACAATCGAATTTATTTTTAACTTGCTTTTAAGCTGTGTTATGCGGTTGTAACCACCCCTTAAGAGTATAGAGCTTGAGCCGCATTCATAAGAGATCTGATCTGTATAATAAAGTCTTGCAGCAGTCTCATAAGAAATCCAAGCTGTTGGGTATCCAGCTGAATTTAGTCTAAGAATTTGTTGATTTACTAACATTAATGATAATTATACTCACAATTAAGTATCAATATTATTAATAATTTAAGTCAATTAAAATAATAAGAAAAAAATGCTATAAAAATCATATATATTTATCAAATGGTTTATTAAAAAAGTGGAATGCACCTCAATAACTATACAAGTGCACTATTTATTAACATGGATATAAAATTGCAATAAACATGACCTTAAAAACTATCTGTAATAAGAAGATATTTATTATCTTTATAAACTATTGTTTTTTATATATATATTCAATTGACTATAATTTGAACAATCTGCCACAGACAAAATAAGGGAATAAATAAACCTAAAAAAGACATATTTATCCACAACTTTGTTAACAAAAACTGTGGATAAAGATATATTGTTCACAGCTAAAGCAAATATACTAAATGAATAAGGCTGAATGTATAATAAAGTATGAAAAAACTGCTAAAAATTGCGTTTAATCTTCCACTATATGGAACTTATGACTATTTATCTCCAATAGCAAATAATAATATAAAAATAGGAATGAGAGTAGAAACTTCTTTTGGCAGAAAAAAGTTAGTAGGAATCATTACTGAAATAAAAAGTGTTGACGTAATTGAGAATGGCAAATATAAATTAAAGACAATTGACAAAGTTCTAGACTCAGAACAAATTCTCACCAAAGAAATCATAAAACTATGCAAGTGGATATCAAGTTACTATCAATATCCTATCGGCCAGGTATATTTTAGCTGCATCCCTGGTAAACTCAAAAGTAACAAACCATTTATTATAAAAGAAACTAAAAATAGAGATTTTTCTTATAAGATTACGAGTAAAAGAACAAATGATTATTTTAAAAATAAATATGCACAAAAAAAAATATATAAATATATAGAAGAAAATAGAGAAGTTAGTTCTATTGAAATAAGATCTACATCATCATTGAAAAGTTTATTAGATAATGGTTTTATAGAAAAATTCTATGATACTGATATATCAAGAATCCGAGAAGATATTAACCTTAATGAAGAACAGACAAAAGCATACAAGACAATAATTGACAGAATTAATGTATTTTCCCCCTCTCTAATCGAAGGAGTTACTGGCAGTGGGAAAACAGAATTATACATAAAAGTTGTCGAAGCTATTCTAAATCAAAAAGGACAAGCGTTAATTATTGTACCAGAAATAAATTTGACTCCACAGATATTAAAAAGATTTAGAAAATATCTAGATTATAATATTTCAGAATACCATTCATCCATAACTGAAAATAAAAAATATGAGATATGGAGAGACTGTAAAGAAGGAAATATTGATGTATTGATTGGAACTAGATCTGCAATTTTTCTACCTTTTAAATCTCTAAAATTAATAATAATCGATGAAGAACATGATGTATCACTAAAACAGTCCGAAAAATTAAGGTATCATGCCAGAGATTTATCATTAGTTAGATCGAAAAATTTAAATATACCCATTCTTATGGGTAGCGCAACACCTTCATTTGAAAGCTTGCATAATTGTCAGATAGAAAAATATAATCATATTCTATTAAAAAAAAGATTTTACAAAACAAAACTTCCTGAAGTAAGTGTAGTTGATTTGAATAAAGATACTGCAACCGATGGTTTTTCGTCGGAATTAATAAAATCTATAAAAAATGAACTACAATCGCGTAAACAAATATTATTATTTGTAGGTAGACGAGGTTATAGTCATGCCCTTTTATGTAAAAACTGTGGATGGACATCTAAATGTAGTAAATGTGATGCTCATATGACATTTCATAAAAATGAAAATACTTTATGGTGTCATCATTGCGGATACAAAAAGCCTCTGGCCAATATGAATATTTGTGATTGCAAAGGAGATTGTGAAATAGTTCCTCTTGGAACTGGCACAGAGAGAGTTGAAGCAAAATGCAATGAGTTGTTTCCTGAAGCAAGAACTATGAGAATAGATAGCGATACAATTAATAACATTGCTAAGTTGAAAGATTTTATTAAAAAAACTCAATCAAAAGAGGTTGATATACTTGTTGGAACACAAATGCTGACCAAAGGACATGATTTTGCTAATTTAAATCTAGTAGGGATAATAGATATTGATGCTGGTCTTTATAGTCTTGATTTCAGAGGCATAGAAAAAGTTGCGCAAATGATTATTCAAGTTGCTGGGAGATCTGGGAGACATAATAATCAAGGCAAGTTAATTATTCAAACCAGAAAACCAGATAATCTGCTAATTAAAGAATTACTCCTTAATGGGTATAATAAATTTTCCAAAAAAGCACTTATCGAAAGGAAACATTCATCATTTCCTCCTTATTCATACTTATCATTATTTCGTATATCTAGCTCAATTAAAAATGAAGGATTATCTTTTCTAATTAAGGTGAAAAATAAATTTTCTGGAAGCACAGTAAACTTGCTTGGCCCCGCACCAGCACCAATTTTAAAAAAAAGTAATAGGTACCATTATCAACTACTTGTTAATACAAATAACAGAAAATCGCTACTACGTAAATCTTCTGAAATAAGGGAGTATATAATCAAGCAAAAAAAGAGTAATATGAGGTGGTCAATAGACATTGACCCTGTTGATTTATATTAAAAAGAAAGGTTAAAAATTGAAAGACGTAATTAAACATATTCTTACTGAAGCCATCAATAAAATATATGCGGATGATAAGCTTCTTGACTTAATAGAAGTACAAAATGTCACAGCGAAGAATATTAAAGCTGATTTTTTTTCTAATATATCTATGAAACTAGCGAAAAAATTAAGAATTAAACCCCTAGTGATAGCTGATGAAATAGTTAAGAATTGCACAACAACTGAAGATATTAAAATTGATATCATAAAACCAGGATATATAAATTTTTTGATAACAGATGTAAGTAAAAATAATATTATTTCAATAATAAATAATAGTAATAATTTGCTAGCGCATTGCAAATCTAATAATAAGAGAAAAGTAAATGTTGAGTTTGTTTCCGCAAATCCGACGGGTCCTTTACATATAGGTCATGGTAGAGGGGTAATATATGGCAATATTATTGCTAAGTTTTTAAAAGTTCAAGGTCATGATGTAACAAAAGAATATTATGTGAATGATCATGGTAATCAAATCAGAAAGCTTTGCTTAAGTGTATTTTCTCAAATTAATAAAATATATGCTGAAAATGAAAAAGACCTTTATCAAGGTGGATATATTAAAGAGATAGCTTTATTATTAGGTCAAAATAATTTAGAACTCCCAAATAAAGCTGATATAGCTTCTCAAGAATTTGATATTCCTGCTGATACAAGAAAATTTATTGTACAAAATGTGATAGACAGAATTAAAAGTCAATTGGATAGCTTGGATATTAAATTTGATAATTGGTTTTATGAATCTTCTCTTTTTAATGAAAAAAATAAATATAATCCAGAAAAACTTATTGATAAATTAAAGCGCTCTGGAAATCTCTGTAATGATGGAACCGCAGCAATAATGCTTAAAGCTGAAGAACCAAGAGTTTTAATTAAGTCTGATGGCACATATACTTATTTTGCAACTGATTTGGCATATCATCATTTAAAAATGGAAAAGTATGATCATGTAATTGATGTGTGGGGAGCGGACCATCATGGCTATATTCCAAGAATTAAAGTAGGTTTAGAAGCGCTGGGACATGATATCAAAAAATTAGACGTTCATTTAATACAATTCGCTAATCTATTTAAAGATGGAAATAAAATATCTATGTCGACTAGGAAAGGCAAGTATGTAGAGCTCAATCAGCTTAGTGACGAAATAGGTAAAGATGCAATTAACTTTTTTTACCTAACAAAAAATAAAGATCAACATTTAGATTTTGATTTAAATCTTGCAATAAATCAAAATAAGAATAATCCTGTTTTTTATATTCAGTATGCACATGCCAGAATAGAAAAGATATTAATGGAGGTAGTAGGATATCAAGATGAAAAATATAATCTCGAGAGCCTTAATAATAACTTTGAGAAAGAATTAATATCAACACTAATTAATTTCCAAGAAGTATCAAAAAAAACAATTATAGGACTCCAGCCACATCTTATGACTCATTACTTACAAAAGCTGGCGCAGGATTTCCATAGTTATTATACAAATGTTAAAATTCTGGATAGCAATAATCTTATTTATAGTAGAATTCATTTAATTGCTGCAGTCCAAAAAACCATAAAATGTGGATTAGACCTATTAAACATAGATGCTCCTAAGGTAATGTGATGAAACAAAATAAAATTGCAATTATATATGATTTTGATGGAACACTGACACCTAAATCCATGCAGGAATATACTTTATTACCTAAGCTAGGAATTAATTCTCAAAGTTTCTGGAAGATGATAGTTAAAGAAGCTAGAGAAACTGGTGGAGAATCTATGATGATTTATATGAGACAACTCCTAGATCATGCTAAAGAGAAAAATATTAAAATATCTAAATATGAATTCTTTAAAATGGGTAAAGATGTAAAATACTACAATGGAGTGATAGATTGGTTTAAACATATTAATAAATATGTTAAGAAACTGTCAAGTGGTGAAGTTGAAATATATCACTATATAATCTCAGCAGGGCATATGGAAATTCTTGATGGAATTTCTATCAAAAGATATATAAAGAAAATATTTGCATCAGAATATTTTTATAATCTTAATGAACATGCAGTGTTCCCCAAAATTGTTGTAACTGATACAACTAAAACTCAATACTTATTTAGAATTAATAAAGGTAAGGAAGACCTTTCAGAAAATATAAATAGTCATATGTCAGAGGATAAACGTCCAATACCTTTTGATAATATGATATATGTAGGCGACGGACTAACTGATGTTCCTAGCATGGCTTTAATTAAAAAAGAAGGTGGTCACTCTATTGCTGTTTATCAAAAAAAATTAAAAGCACAAGTCAATATCTGTAAGGAGCTTTTTGATGCAAACAGAGTCGATTTTATATCTGAGGCAGATTATAGAAAAGATTCTGATCTTTATAAAAAAACCTGTTTATTATTAGATTATGTTGTTGCGAAAATAAGATATACATCAGAGCTTAAAAAAAAATAAATTATACTTCATTAAGCAAAGTCAAATCTGATGTTCTGTCTAAGAATTTGTATTGCAGCTTGGTGATCTCAAATGAATCGTTAAGACATGAAACGACAGTATTTAAATCAAAAGACTTGCAACTATATACATCTAACTGAAATAGACCAGGTGTATGTTCATCCCAAATATGCAAAACAATATGACTTGTTTCTATAAGAGCCATACATGTGATACCTCTATTTCCTATTTGGTCGATATAAGATATGTTAGGGCCTTGCATTAATTTCATATCAATCGTATTAATTAAATTATTCATCCAGCTTAAGACATACCCAAGATCTTCTTTAGTTGGACAATTATTAACCTCAGCTCTTACAAGAAGATGTTTATGCTCTAGTTTCATAAGATAACAAATATTTCAAAATATTTAATATAAGAGTATAATCTTATAAATTTTAATATAAAAGAGGAATATATAAAAATATGCTAGTATCTGAATTCAATAAGCAAACGCAAACAAGTTTCTCAATAAAATGTGAAAAACTTTTATATAAAAAGAAATCTATTTTTCAGAAGATTGAAATATATAAATCTAAAATTTTTGGTAATATTATGATGCTTGATAATTGCTTTATGCTGACAGAGAAAGGAAATAATCAATATCATAATAAATGTATTTCGCTAGCTAAAAGAAAAAAATTAAATCTTAGTGTTTTAATTATTGGAGGAGGAGACTTTGGATTAGTTAGAAATTTGTTTAAGACAATAGATGTAAAGAGATTATTTATAGTGGAAATTGATGAAACAGTTATTGATGTCAGTATGAAGTATTTTCCGAATCTTTTTAAACTAACAAAAAATGTAAAAGAAAGAATAGTAATAACAATAGATGATGGCTATAACTGGATTAAAAATAATAAAATGTTATTTGATATTATTATAATTGATTGTACTGATCCAAATCCAATAGCTAAAAAATTATACTCTAAGAAGTTCTATGATAATATATATAAGTCATTAAATAAAAATGGTATATTAATTCAACAAAGCGGATCACCAATCTTAAATGAAAGAGATATTATTAACCCAACCATAAAAAACTTATCTAGTATTGGCTTCAAAGGTATAACATTGAATCCTTTCGATATGCCTATATATCCTCTGGGATTGTGGTCATTCATAAAATGTAAAAAGGCATAATGAACATTATGCCTTTTTATCTATCAAATAGTTATTTTTTTGGGTATACAGAAGGAGCAGAATCAAATTGCTTACTAAATTCTGGATAGGCTTCTAAACCACATTCAGAAATATCAACGCCTTCTTCCTCTTCTTCTGCAGTAACTCTTAAACTATAAATACTATCTATAATTTTCCAGATAACAAAACTTGTTACAAAAGTCCATAGGAATATACTTATTATTCCGTAAACTTGTGCACCAAGGCTACCGCCTGTTAGTGTCACAGCTAATAAACCCCATATACCAGCAGTTCCGTGAGCAGAGATTGCTCCTACAGGATCATCTATATGTAATTTATCTAGAGTGATAATAGAAAATACAACTATTAATCCACCGATAAACCCTATGATTAGAGCTAAGCCAGGTGTTGGTGCTAGAGGCTCAGCAGTAATTGATACTAAACCAGCAATCGCACCATTTAAAGCCATTGTTAGATCAGACTTCCCAAACATTACTTTTGAGAGAATTAATGCGCCCATAACGCCACCAGCAGCAGCTAAGTTTGTGTTTACAAAAATTAAAGAAACTGCATTAGCCTCTGCAACATTTGAAACTATAAGTTCAGATCCACCATTAAACCCAAACCAACCCAACCATAGTATAAATGTACCTAGCGTTGCTAATGGCAGATTAGCTCCAGGCATGGCCTGAGGTTTTCCATCTTTATATTTTCCTTTTCTAGATCCTAGTACCATGACCCCTGCAAGCGCAGCAGCTGCTCCACAAAGATGTACTACACCAGAACCTGCAAAATCTGAGAATCCTGCGGCATCTAAGAAACCACCTCCCCATTTCCAATATCCTTGAACAGGATAAATGATACTTGTCATAAATACACAAAAAAGCAGAAATGGCCATAACTTCATTCGTTCGGCTACTGCTCCAGATATAATAGAACAAGCTGTTGCTACAAATACTACTTGAAAAAAGTGATCTGCCATTCCAGAGTAATAAACATCACCGCCGCTTGCGACGACAGCATCAACTGTATTATCTGATCCTAGAAAAAATGCTAAATCTGGAACAAGTCCAGATCCTCCAGCTGGATACATTAAATTATATCCGACCAGCATATACATTATGCAAGCAATTGAATACAACGAGATATTTTTTGTTAAAATCTCGGCTGTATTTTTGGCTCTTACAAGACCAGCTTCAAGCATTGTGAAACCAGCCGCCATCCACATGACAAATGCACCCATCACTAAAAAGTATAGTGTATCTAACGCATATGCCAACTCTATGAGTTGTGTTTCCATTAGGGTCTCCTAATTAATAAATTTTATTAACTAAAGAGCCTCTTCACCTTTTTCGCCAGTCCTTACACGTATTGCTTCTTGAAGTTCAAGAACAAAGATC
>MDSV01244819.1_pt1 | contig 10679 bp, 8 predicted proteins | sample 810851 | NCBI WGS metagenome assembly MDSV01 (sample SAMN05326640, study PRJNA326480) | marine metagenome | isolation source: seawater | place: Atlantic Ocean: North East | collected 2012 | reverse complement strand
TACTAGGCACCACCTTAAAAATGCAAGTGAATTTGGAGGTATATTTTCTAAATAAGCAAATTTTGCTAATGTAAAGTTACCTGCCCAAAATAATGTAGCACATACTAGCATTAAATATGCCTTAGTATTTTGCATTTTATCAGCTAAATCTTGATGAGCTATAAGGATCTAAATTTAAATTTGTTTTTTCTTTAGCTATCATTCCAGAAACAATCTTTCCAGATATTGGGCCTAAAGTCCATCCTAAATGGTGGTGTCCAAAACAATAAAATACATTTTTATGATTTTTTGAAGGTCCCATCACTGGTAAAAAATCAGGCAAACTAGGTCTAAATCCTAACCATTCGTCTTCATGTTCAGGCAAATTACCAAGCATATATTTTGCATTATTTACTAAATTATTTATTCTTGCTTTAGATAATGGATTTTCCAATCCTCCAAACTCAACTGTACCGACAACTCTAAGACCTTGTTCCATTGGTGTTATTCCAAAACCTCTATTTGAAAAAATCACAGGTCTATTTAAAAGATGGTCGCACCCTTTAAAATGAACATGATAACCTCTTTCAGTGTCTAAAGGTATTTTTTCATTAAGATTATCAGTAAGTTTTTTAGAAAATGCTCCACAAGCAATAATTATTTTATCATAAATGTAATTTTGTGTTTCTGTTTTCAAAATTGGTTTATCTTTTTCAAATTTAATATCATTTACATTTGTTTTAAAAAATTTACCGCCTTTTTTTTTAAATAATTCAAACAATTTTAAAAGTATCTTTTTTGGATTTCTTGCATGTCTCGCGTATGGATAATAAACACCAGCATGATAAAAACGTTTTATATTTGGTTCAAGGTCATGAATTTCTTTTGCACTTACTAATTGCTGCTCTACACCAAGTTCTTTTCTAATATTAATTTCCAATTCTCTACTTTTTAGATCTTGATCATTCCAAATATAAAGGATCCCTTTTTTTTCTATTAATCCATCTAAATCAATTTCTTCACATAATTCATCATAAGCAGGTATTGCTAAATCTAAAATTTGATGCATATTTTTTGCAGTATGCATCATGTTTTTTTTTGTGGAATTAAGAATAAATTTAATAAACCATGGAATCATCTTTGGAACATAATTCCATTTAAGTGCTAGTGGACCTGAAGAATTTAAAAGCATTGCTGGGACATCAGCTAAAATATCTGGTCTATTTAATGGAACAGATGCATAAGGAGAAAAATGACCAGCATTTCCATAAGAAGCCGCTGGACTGCCTGGATAATCTCTGTCAAAAATAGTTACACTAAAACCTTTTTTTTGTAAAAATAATGCATTAGAAATTCCTTGAATACCAGCACCTATAATTCCAATTTCTATATTTTTTTTCATAAAAAATTATATATTTTTTATAATTAAATTTTATCGCGACAAATTATACTCAATAAATTTTATATAGTTAGGCAATTATTTGTTTATGATTTATTTTAGAGCTCATAACAATAGCAAACCCTATCATCGTAGCTAACATTGAAGATCCACCATATGACATTATAGGTAAAGGAGATCCTACTATTGGTAATAACCCTAAAACCATTGACATATTCACTGTTACATAGAAAAAAATTGCTGATCCATATCCATAGCAAAAAAGTTTAGCAAAATAGCTTCTTGATACAGTTCCAATTTTTAAAACTCTATAAATAATAATAATATAAATTATCAAGAGACTAACAGATCCTAAAAATCCATGTTCTTCAGAAAATAGAGTAAATATAAAATCAGTATGTTTTTCAGGTAAAAATTCTAGATAGCTTTGAGTTCCTTTTAAAAAACCCTTACCTGTAAGTCCACCAGAACCTACAGCTATTTTAGATTGAATAATTTGATATCCGGCTCCTAAGGGATCTTTATCAGGATCAAAAAAAGTTAAAATTCTTAATTTTTGATATGGTTTTAAAAATGAGATAGCAAAAGGCATAGATATAATTAAAGTCAAAAAAGAATATAAAAAATATTTTATATTTAAACCTGCAAGCCATAGAACAACTAATCCACTCAGAGCAATTAAAATAGATGTGCCAAGGTCTGGTTGACTAATTACAAGCATGATTGGTAAAATCAATATAGCTAAAGCTATTATTAAACTTTTAAAAGAATTTACTTGATCTAATTGAAGTCGATTATAATACCTTGCAAAACATAAAATAATACCAATTTTCATTAGTTCCGAGGGTTGTAAATTTATAAAATATAAATCTATCCACCTTTGTGAACCAGAAGCTTTTACCCCATAAAAGGATGTCCAAATAAGAAATAACAAAACTATTACATAAAATAGATAAGCAAAATAATGCCAATACTTTAAATTGATAAAAGACAGAATTATCATCATTACAAAAAAAATTGAAAATTTAAACATATGACTTTTACTATGAAACAAAAACTCGCCTCCATCAGTTGAGTACATGGCTGTCATACTAATTACCCCAAGTAATAAAATACTAAAAAGTAAAATAAAATCAAAATTCTTAAATTTTTGAATAATTGTAGATTGGCTATATAAAGAATTTTGATGAAGCATCTATATTTTTGTTAAATTTTTTTTTTTAATCTCTTCTCTTATTTCATGTCTATCTATTATTAATTTAAATAGTTTTTTTGCCATTGGTGCAGCAGTTGAACTACCTGAACCACCATGTTCCACTATAATACTTAAAGCATAACGTGGATTTTTATATGGTCCAAAAGCTATATATAAAGCATGATCTCTTTCGTCATAAGGTATGTCTGATGTCTTTAATTCTAGCTCTCTTTGTTTTTCAGTTATCCTTTTTACTTGAGCTGTTCCTGTTTTTCCTGCGAATTGATATTTTGGATCCTCTATTCTCGAAGAATAAGAAGTTCCTCTAACTTCGTTCGTAGAACTAAACATTGCGTTTAAAACAAATTTTACATTTTCAGGATTTCTATAAAGAGGTTCGTGTTTTTTTTCTTTTACAAAGCTTAATAATTGTTCACTCGCCTCTGTTAAACCATCTTTATTTTCTTTTAAAGATTCTTGATTTTTTTTAATTATAGATTGAATTTCTTCAAATGATGCTTCATTTTTATTTACAACTATTCTTGGATAAATTTGATAACCACCGTTAGCTAATTGAGCTGTCATCAAACATAATTGTAAAGGTGTGGTTTGAATATAGCCTTGCCCAATACCTGTAATTAAAGTTTCTCCCAAAACCCAACCTTTTCCCAAGTTATTTTTTTTCCATTCAGTGCTTGGCACTAATCCATTTTTTTCATTAGCATAAGTCTCTTTTAAAACTTTTTTTCCTAGACCAAACTTTAAAGCAGTAGCATTCAGTCGATCTACACCAAGTTTTCTAGCTATTTCATAAAAATATGAATCGCATGATTGTTTTATTGCTTCTTTAAGATTTACAACTCCATGACCTCTTTTTTTCCAACAGTGATAGGTTTGCCCATACATTTCCATTTTTCCTGTACAGTTCACTCTAAATTTTGGAGAAATCACATCGTTTTCTAATGCTGATAAAGCAACAATTGGTTTAATAGTTGATCCTGGAGAATATAATCCAGATAACGTCTTATTTGTTAAGGGTTTTAATGGATTATTTTTTATTAACTGCCAATCATCTTGACTTATTCCAAATAAAAATAAATTTGGATCAAATGACGGTGAGGAGTGCATTGCAATTATATCTCCAGTATAAATATCCATTACACTAATAGAACCAGCCCTATCACCTAATAATTTATTACATAATTTTTGAATTTCAGTATCAATTGTAAGTTTGATTGTTTTGCCTTTTTCTCCTTCATCATGATCAAGTTGGTTTATTCTTTTTCCATACGCATTAACTTCATATCTTTGAACTCCATTTTTTCCTATCAGCTCGCTTTCAAAAGTTTTTTCTAAACCATTTTTCCCTACTTTTAAGCCTGGAACATGACTTTTTTTTATAATTTCATTATTTATTAAGTCATTTTCACTTGCCTGACCAACATATCCTAATACATGAGTATAATTTTCTTTAAACGGATAATTTCTAGATACAGTTAAGACTGGTTTTGCCCCAGATAATTCATGCAAAAAATAATTTATTTTGGTAAATTGTTCCCAAGTTAAATTTTCAGAAATAATTAAAGTTTCCCAGGGTTTTTGACTATTCTTTTTTTTAATAATTTTTGAAAATTCCTTTTTATTAAGATTTAAAATTTCTTTTAATCTTAACATTAAACTTTTAAAATTTTCCACTTGTTCAGGAATAACATGAAGTTGATATACTCTTAAATTTCCAGCTACTACATTATCAAAATAATCTATAAAATCGCCTCTGACAGGTGGCAATCTCCATTCTCTTAATCTATTTTTATCAGATAAAGTAAGGTATTTTTTATTTTCAGTTATTTGAAGTGAAAATAATCTTGTGATTATTCCTGTGAAAACAATAATTTTTGCTGCACCAATAATAAACATACGTCTATTTATAGTCTGTAATTTCCTTACTCCAAAATCTCCTGAGATCATTCCAGCTTTCCAATAAATCTTTGTTCAAACTTGTCAAATAAAAATGAAAAAATAAAATAAAATAAAAAAGTAAAAAGTGTATTTACTACTAAGTCAAAATAATTCATTGGTGAATCAAAAATAAAAGTCATTAAAATAAATGAAAGTGAATTTATTACTGAAATTGTTATTAAAAAAAACATCCAATCTTTTAATAAACTTGGGCTTAAAGTTATATTTCTTAAATAAGCAGCAAAACCACACAATAATAAGAAATTTAAACTACTTATACCCATTAAATTTCCTGAAACAACATCATTAAATAAACCTGCTATAAAAATTAATCCATAACCCAAACTCTTATTTCTTTTTAAGCTATAGTAAAAAATTAAAATATAACTGAAATTAAATGAAAAATATTTGATCCCTAAATAATTAAAATCAAATTCATTTAATACCGAAATAAAAAGCAAAATTATTGGCAAATATATTAAAATGAATTTTACTAATCTATTACTGTTTCCAATAGCCATTTAATTTTTTTTAACTTTCCCTTTCTTTAAAACACAATCTTTATATTCTGGTGTACCCACTTTATAAAGATTATTATAAAAAGTTTTTTTACATTTAGATCCATATTTTAGATTTAATTGAAGAAATTTAATTTCTTTTTTCTCTTTTTCATGATCAGCTATTATCTTTCTTGCTGTTGAAACTTCATTTTGTAATTTAATCGTTTTATCTTTCAATATCTCATTTTCTTCTTCAATTTTAAATCTTGTTTCTTCCAAGATTTTTTTTTCTTCTATTAATATATTTATTTTTTGCTTATCCGCCTTGATTTCATCTATATTATTATCTATTTTTTCAATTTCTTCTTGAAGAGGTTGAGATACAAATTTTTCTTCTTTAGTAAAAGATAAAACTTGGACGTATTTTAATTGGGAGAAATCAACATAGAAATCAATTATTTTGTTTTCTTTTTCTAAGATAGCGTTTTCTTTAGATATTTTACCTACTGGAATTCCGCTTTTAAAAAGACCACCTGCCCCAGAAGTAAAAACTAATAAATCTTCATCAACTTTACTTGAAAAGTTTTCTCTAGCATATTGAATTGTTCCATTATCTTTACCTGTTCCTGACATTATTGCTTGAAAATCCCCTGGCTCTAAAGTAACGGGAATTTTAGTATTTAAATCTGAAAGAAGCAGGACTCTAGAAGTAGTAAAATTAACCTCAACTACCTTGCCCACTAAATACATCCCATCAAGGATAGCCATCCCAAGTTTTATATTATCTTTACTCCCTTTATTAAGGACTACAGATCTTAAAAATGGACTTTTTTTATCAATTAATACTTTTGCAAATATTTCATTTTCTGAGATAAAATAATCATCAATCAATTTTTTTAATTTTATATTTTCTAGATTAATAATTTTTTTAGATAAGTCTTTTGATTTAAGTACATCTAATTCATATTTTATATTTAGGTAATCATTATAATGGGAAAAATGATCATCTACTTTTATGAAAGTACTTTTAATTGCATTTTCTGGAACTGAAATAATAAAAGAGGCTCTATAAACTACCTCTTTGATTCCAATTTTAACATAATCAACAGCTTTATATTTAAAACTACCTAAGATTAAAAACAATATTGAAAATAATAATAAACCTAATAATGAAAATCTTTGTTGAGTCTCTTTTTTTAAAAAAGCAGAACGTATTGCTATTACAAAATCGTCTCTACTTGATTCCATATCATTTAGTACTCGGATAACATAGTAGAAAATATTTCTTCATTTTCTAAAGCTTTTCCAGTTCCTATAGCAACACATGCTAATGGATCATCTGCTATGTATACTGGTAAACCTGTTTCTTTAGAAAATCTTTTATCTATATTTTTTAACAATGCTCCACCTCCTGTTAAAGTTAAACCCATGTCAACTAAGTCTGCAGATAATTCTGGAGGAGTGTTTTCTAAAGCATCTTTTATTCCATTAACCATTTCTTTTAAAATATCATTTAAAGCCTCTGCGGTATCTTCTTCAGTAATATTAACTTCTTTAGGAGTTCCAGATCTCAGATCTCTTCCTTTAACCGGATAAGTATTACTGTTTGATGCTATAGCAGTACCAATTTCTTTTTTTATTTTCTCTGCAGAGCTGTCACCAATCATAAGATTATATTCTTTTCTCATATAATTTATAAGTGCTGCATCCATTGCATCACCTGCAACTCTTAGAGATTTAGAATACACTAGACCACCTAAAGACATTACTGCAATCTCTGTAGTACCACCACCAATATCTACCACCATTGATCCAGTAGCTTCTGATATTGGTAAATTAGCACCAATAGCTGCAGCTATAGGTTCTTCAATTAATTGAACTCTTCTAGCGCCAGCCGCAAGAGCACTATCTTGTATGGCTTTTCTTTCAACCGGTGTTGATCCTGTTGGTACACAAATTAAAATTCTCGGATTTGCAAAGGTACTATTTTTGTGAACTTTTTTTATAAAATGTTTAATCATTTCTTCTGTGACTATAAAATCTGCAATTACACCGTCTCTTAATGGTCTTATAGCGCTAATATTTCCTGGAGTTCTTCCAAGCATGGTTTTAGCTTCATCACCTACTGCTAAAACAGTTTTTTTTCCCATATTTTCAACGATTGCAACAACAGATGGTTCATTCAAAACAACTCCTTGAGATTTAAGAACTACAAGTGTATTAGCTGTTCCTAAGTCTATAGCCATATCTTGACTCCAGATATTTGTTAGATTTTTAAACCACTTTGACATTTCATATACCTTTCACTTTTAATGTTTCATGCTCCGTTGGAGCTGTTTTATCTCTTTTTATAATCATTTTATTTAAAGCACTTAAGTATGCATTTGCTGAAGCAACTAATGTATCAGTGTCTGCTGCTTGTCCAACTGTTGTTTTTCCATTTTCCTCAATTCGGACACTTACAGTTGCCTGAGCATCTGTTCCTTCAGTTACTGCGTGAACTTGGTACAGTTGTAACTTAACATCATGAGGATATAAAACTTTTATACATTTAAAAATAGCATCTACTGGTCCATCTCCAGTTTCAGAGGTTTGTTTAACCTCTCCGTAGACATCTAGAGTCATTTCAGCTTTTTGAGGCTCTCCGGTGCCAGCATATACTTTAAGAGATTTAAGATTAATAACATACTTATCATGTACCATGCTATCATCTACTAATGCAGCAATATCATCATCATATACATGTTTCTTTTTATCAGCTAAAATTTTAAATTTTCCAAATGATGTTTGGATTATATCATCCGTAATATCTGCATAACCAAGATCATTTAACTTTTCTTTGAATGCATGTCTACCAGAGTGTTTCCCCATTACTAAAGAAGTTTTTTTTACTCCAACACTTTCTGGAGTCATAATCTCATATGTATTTCTATTTTTAAGCATTCCGTCTTGATGGATACCTGCCTCATGAGCAAAAGCATTTTTACCTACTACTGCTTTATTAAACTGAACTGGAAAAGTCGCATTCGAAACAACTTTGGAAGCTTTGCTTAATAATTCTGTTTTTATTCCAGTTTTATATGGCATTAAATCATTTCTAGTTTTAATTGACATAACTATTTCTTCTAGAGCAGCATTACCAGCTCTTTCGCCAATTCCATTAATAGTACACTCTACTTGTCTTGCACCAGCCGAAACTCCAGCTAATGAATTTGCTACAGCCAGACCTAAGTCATTATGACAATGCACAGATAAAATTGCTTTATCAATATTTGGTACTTTATTTTTTAGTGTTGAAATAATCTTAGTAAATTCCAATGGTACAGTATAACCTACTGTATCAGGAATATTTATAGTTTTTGCTCCACATTTAATAGCAAGCTCAACTGTTTTACACATGTAATCAATATCAGTTCTTGTTCCATCTTCACATGACCATTCTACATCATCAGTAAGATTTCTTGCGTAAGTAACACTTTCCTTAATTGCATCAAGAACTTGTTCTGGCGTTTTGTTTAATTTATGTTTCATATGAAGGGGGCTAGTTGAAATAAACGTGTGAATTCTAAATCTTGGAGCTGCTTTTAAAGCTTCATGACAAGCATCAATATCTTTTTTACTAGCCCTTGATAGTCCACATGGTATTGAATTTTTTAAAATTTTACTTATTGCTGTAACTGCTTCAAAATCCCCCGGTGAGGCTATTGGAAAACCAGCCTCGATAATGTCTATGCCCAGTTCATCAAAAATTTTAGCAATTTGAATTTTTTCTTCAAGACTCATAGATGCTCCTGGTGACTGTTCACCATCTCGCATCGTAGTATCAAATATAAAAACCTTATTTTTGTCGCTCATAATTTAAATTTTAGAAGTATAATACAATCTATAATAGAGAATGTAAAATATTTTAAGATTAATTATCTTTATATTTGCTCTCTAGTGGGTCAATTATAGAGTTCATAGAGTTATAAAGATTTTTATCGAAATCTTTATATTCTTCTGACTCATTTTTCCAAATACTAAAAAGTTTTTTATAATCTCCTTCTTTTCGATTTATCTGCCCGTGTAAGTGAGCATCTGCTCCGTCTACAGATCCATAATAACAATATATTGCAATTTTGGTAAAAGATTCAGGCACTCGCAAAAAATGTTCACCTAATTGATCAGAATCAATTAATTTTTTTTCATTAACAGTTGTTCCTCGGTGTTGAGTGCGACTATCAAAAACAATTGGAGACCCAATTTTTGGATCAATTTTTTTAGCTCCTAAAAAAAATCTATAATATTTTTCAGGTAATAATTTATAAATATTTACAAATCTTTTATTAAAAGCAATCAATATTTGCAGTCTTAAACTATTTAATAATTGTAATAACTTATTATTTTTTTTTATAAATTTGTGTGATCCTGGAATTAGATCTACAGCCCCTCCGTAATTTTCAGAATTATTTTGTAAAAAAATACCCATTTTACCAAAAACATAATCATCTTTTTTTAATTTATTATTGGAATATTCATGTTTAAATTCTAACGCACAATCTCTGTGCCATCCTATTCTTCTGGTAGTTAACCTATTCACATGATAATTTTTCATAATAAGAAATTGAGGAAGAATAGAAATTTTTTTGTTATAAAAATTACCTAAATCATTGAAAAATTTTTGTGCTTCATTTGAATGAACTATTTTAATAATTTTTTTAAAAATTTCAGTATTCCTATCTTTTATATCCTTAACTAAAACTTCTTTTTGTTCTTCGTTTTCAAAAAGAGTAATTATTTCATTTTTAAGAGTTTTAATTTCATGTTCATTTAATGCTGGATCTAAAATTGCAAATCCATCATTTATATATTTATTTACTAAACTTTTACTCATTCAACTTTATTGATATTTCTTAAAAAATTAAAAGATCTATTTTTTATCGCTATCTATTAGTTTTTTCTTACCAATCCAAGGCATCATCGCTCTGAGTTTTGCTCCAACAGTTTCGATTGAATGATCGGCCAAATCTTTTCTAGTTTTTAAAAAGTTTTTTTGACCATTTTTACATTCATCCATCCATTGTTTGGTAAATTTACCAGATTGTATATCTAATAAAACTTCTTTCATTCTTTTTTTTGTTTCTTCTTTTTTTATTATTCTAGGACCTGAAACATATTCACCATATTCGGCTGTATTAGATATAGAATAGTTCATATTTGCTATTCCACCTTCATAAATAAGATCAACAATTAATTTTACTTCATGCAAACATTCAAAATAAGCCATTTCTGGTTCATACCCAGCCTCAACGAGCGTTTCGTAACCATTTTTAATTAACTCCACAAGTCCGCCACAAAGAACTGTTTGCTCTCCAAATAAATCTGTTTCACACTCATCTTTAAAAGTTGTTTCAATAATTCCTGATTTTCCACCACCTATTGCTGAGGCATAAGATAATGCAAGATCTCTTGCTTTTCCAGTTCCGTCTTGATGAACTGCCATAAGACATGGCACTCCTCCGCCTTTTTCATATTCACTTCTAACTAAATGACCTGGGCCTTTTGGAGCAACCATAAAAACATCAAGATCATTTCTTGCATCAATAAGTTTGTAATGAATATTTAATCCATGAGCAAAAGCTAAACTTGTTCCTTGTTTAATTCTTTG
>MDSV01178059.1_pt1 | contig 10679 bp, 4 predicted proteins | sample 810851 | NCBI WGS metagenome assembly MDSV01 (sample SAMN05326640, study PRJNA326480) | marine metagenome | isolation source: seawater | place: Atlantic Ocean: North East | collected 2012 | reverse complement strand
CCTAAGACTCAATCAAAATACAAACGCTATTCAAGCTCTACAACAAGCTTATGATATCGACAATACAGTAGGTGCTGTAGGGTATCTACTTGGTAAAGCAAAACTTAAAGCTGGCAACCTTGAAGATGCAATTCTTTATCTTGAAGAAGTTGCCACTTATGAAGAGGATCACCTTAGTGCTGCATACACATGGAGCCAAGCTCTTATGCAAGCTGGAAAACCTGAAGAAGCTAAGGCGGCACTTGAATTACATCAGGAACGTATTGCCAACAAACAAATGCCCGATGGTCAAGGAGCATGGGAACAATGTATCTACACTGAAGTCAAAATTCCTTTCAAGCTCGATCAGCCTTTAGCAACAGGAATAGATGTCAAATTTACCGATGATACAGAAAGAGTTTTCGCCAAAGATGCAAATCATTATGCAGGTCCGTTTGGGGTGATCGACTTTAATCATAACGGCAACAATAGTCTGTTTGTTCGTACCAGTACAAACACCTTCAGAACACTAATGAACACAAACGGGGTTTTTGAAGCATTTGGCAAGGAATTTCAGGCAATCACGAATGCTAATTACTCACAGTGCCTAGTCGGCGATCTAAACAACGACCGCTTTGACGACATATTAATGATCGGAGACCAGGGATCTCATGCTTATCGCTTTGCCACCAACGGACTTGCCCGTGATATGTCTCGCTTCTCACGATTATCCTCTTTGAAAGCAATTGACGCAGTAATTGCTGATATTGATTTTACAGGTAAGCTAGATTTACTAGCCATTCAACCTGAAAACGCTGGATTAAAGGTATTTAGAAATCTCGGAAGTCTTTATTTTAAAGATATCAGCAAAACTTCCGGAATCCCAACTGAGATTACTGGTGCACTCAAGCTAGTGATGGATGATTGGAATAACGACGACATGCTCGACATAATAATTCCTCGAGAAAAAAGCACCCCTATCTATTTGGAAAAAATTAGAGGAAACATACATTCTCAAACCAATTCACTTCCAACCGATAATTTCTCCCAAGCCATTGCTACAGGTGATCTTAACAACGACCTTCGAGTCGACCTTGTCAGCCTTATTGGAAATGAAATTAAAATCCACTATAACGGTATCGAGGAGATGCGATCTCTGCAATTAACCCAGTCAAATGCTACCGACGTAAAACTATTCGACTACGATAACGATGGATGGCTCGATATTTTTGTAATCGGCAATGGACTCGAGTCGTTTCGAAACAAAGGTTTAAGTGGTTTTGAAAACACCTCAATCAAACTTGGTTTAAGTTCTCTTAAGGGAACAAATATAAGCCAACTATCCACTGCCGACATCGATCGAGACGGTGATTCAGACCTCATTTTGGCTACTGATTCCGGCCTTAAATATTTACGTAATGATGGAGGAAATAAGAATCTTCAGCTGAAGATTAGACTTTATGGCAATCGTTCGAATGCAAGCGGGCTAGGAATACAAGTTGAAGGAGTAACCGGAGGATTACGATTCAAACGAACAGCTCAAACTTTACCAGTGGAAATCGGCGTCGGTTCAAATACTATGCTCAATTCTTTGACAGCACGGTGGTTTGATCTATCTCTAAATAACATTGATGTCGAAGTTAATAATGACAAAATAGTCACTCTTACAGAACTTATTTTACCTACTGGTTCCTGTCCTTACCTTTACTGCTGGGATGGAAAGAAATTCCGTTTTATTACCGACTTACTTGGAGCATCGCCACTAGGGCTTCCAATAGGCGAAAAAACTTACATCGATGCTGATCCAAATGAAATTGTTTGGATAGGAGACGAAACTAACTTCAAACCCATCAACGATAAATATAGGTTACAAATCACCGAAGAACTCCGTGAGATTCTGTACCTCGACCATGCCAAGATTATCATGGTCGATGTACCGGAAGGCATGGAAATTCACCCTAATACAAAACTGCTTCCTAACGGCCCATATCCACCTGCAAGCCTAATCGCCTTGACTAAATATAAACCACTTCAACATGCCACACGCAGTGACGGCCTCGACGTTACTTCAGCACTTCAACATAATGACGATAATTGGCTTTCTCCGGCTGAACTCCGCGAACCTCAACTTCGAGGTTTGGCCAAACCTTACTCAGTCGAATTAAATTTTGGAACAATAGACACTTCAAATCCCCTAGCACTAGCAATGACAGGCTGGCTACACTTTGGAGGCGGAATGGCAAATATGTCTGCTTCACATCGTCCTGAACTACCTTTTCCTTTTCCGGTTATAGAAGCTCAAAGGAGTGACGGCAAATGGCAGAAAGTAGAAGTATCCGTAGGAGCTCCAGTAGGAAAAACCAAAACTATTGTCGTTGACCTGGAAGACAAACTTCCTTCTGATTTAAAAAAACTTCGACTATCAATGGCGTTTGAAATTCACTGGAACCGTATCGCACTAATGAAAAAAACCGACATGCCAACAATCACCGATCTTCATGTTGCATCCACCGATCTTCACTGGCATGGCTACGGCAAATATGAAAATCTTCCAAACCATTTGCCTCTCACACCTATTTACTCCCAAACTAATGACGAACCAAACTGGCGAATTACTCCATCAGGATGGGTGACTCGTTACGGAGATGTAAATGAACTCATTGCCAGCAAAGACAATCAAATGGCACTGATTGCGGCTGGAGATGGGCTAACCCTCGACTTTGATGCAAATTTACTTCCCAAAAAAACAAAAAATAAAATTCGGAATTTTTTCCTATTCATCTGCGGATGGGATAAGGATGCTGATTTTCATGTCTCTCAAGGCTGGGCCGTTGAACCTCTGCCTTGGCATGGAATGAACTACCAAATTTACGGACGCGAACCTCGCCCGAAACTTAATGATGCATGGATCAAAAAATATAATACTCGTTGGATTGGACCACGCACATACAAAAGAATTAATAGAGTCACACAGACAACAAACAAGTGAGCACATCTAAATTTATAACATCTTTTTTCTCATTAATATTTGCCTGTTCGGCAAACGCCAAGTCTTCAGAGCATATTGCTAACATTTCATTGATCGAAGGAAATAAATTAAAACATATTGAATTTACTATTTATAAAAACGAGATTACTTACCAATATCAAGGATCTAATACAGTTGACATCAAACATGAGGAGTTTGGAGACAAACCCCAAATGGACGATGGTCGTATCCTATTTAAGCCATCAAGTGAAAATGCCGACCAACTTTGGGAATATAACGCCACAAGACCTGGAAAGTATTGGATGGAATTGGTTTACAGCTTAGCCAATGGCGAAACCACTGCATTGCCCAATATAAACTCTTATCGTGTTTCAACAAGACTCAATGCCACGGGGGCTAATAATCATTTTCGCAATATAAATCTTGGAAAGATTTATTTCACAAGCTCAGGCAAACAAATAATTGAGCTTAACTTTAAAGGGCAAAAGCCGAATGTCCTTGCTTTAATTCTTCGACCAGCTCCCGAAGGAGAAAAGATTGATCAAAATTTAGATAGATCTATTCTACTCCATTCCCGAGATACAACAATTCACGGGACTAAGGTTCAGTACGAAAACAAACCGCATAAAAACACCGTAGGATTTTGGGTTAACACAAGTGACCAAGTCTATTGGGATTTCACTGTCGCAAGCGAAGGAGAATTTCACATCGAGATCAATCAAGGCTGTGGACGCAACCAAGGTGGGAGCAAGGTAGCGCTAATAGTTAACAATCAAAAAAACGAATTTATTGTTGAGGATACAGGGCATTTTCAAAACTTCACCCCCAGAAAAGTAGGCAAAGTATATTTGAACAAAGGTGAGCACCGTTTCTGGATCAAGCCTATCAAAAAAGCACACGGAGCCATTATGGATGTGCGCCATATAAAACTAATACCTACAAAGTAAATTCATGAACGAGACTAATGCCATAACATCCACTAATGCCATAAATAATGTAGTAGATTCAATCAAAGACTCAGGCATTAGTGGACTATTAGAATACTTTACAACTCTTGACTCAATTCATTATGTAACGTTCATAATTAATTTGTTTATTTTTATTTTCGGGAAATCGATTATCAATAATCTGAGCGTACAATCAGTAGGACCATCTCAATCACGGCTTCGCTTGTTACGCATAATAAATACAATACTATTTCTTACCTATCTGTTTGCAGTAGCATTTCAAATGCAGTTTACATCTAATTTCAGTCACACTGGTTTATTAATGTTGCTTACATATTTGATGGTGCAATTTACACATTCACTAATCCTAAAAAGATACGGAAGGCAAAGAGACGTCGAAGGAACCTCAATTTATGTTGAATCACATACTTCTAATAGTTTGCAGCTACTATCTCTTCTCCTAGTTGCAGTAGTAGCTGGATTAATCTTTCTCAATATTTGGGGACTTGAAGACTGGCTACAAACTACCAGCTTTTTAGGAGCTATTGCTGTCCTTATATTTACTACTAAAGACTATTGGTTGAAGGATTTTATCAGTGGAATTATGATAATCAGCAACGGAAACATTGAACGCGGTAATGTTATTAGCATACCCAGTGAAAATATTCTAGCTATTGTCCTTGAGACAAGAGCAACTTTAACAAGTCTTCGTGACTTGATTCGCAATCACAACATCACCATTCCAAATTCACTTCTACTCAATGCTAAGGTAGAAATCATGAATACAGAATCGAGAAAAGGCGTCGACGATTTCGTAGATTTTAATATTGGATATGATACCCCATCCAAAATAGCTCAAGAATACTTAAATGAAGTTTGGAAAAGCGCTTGCAAGATTACTAGCACTATCAATTCTGAAAGAGAGGGTTATATAAAACTTATCAACAATGGAAACCATGCTGTAACCTGGAGACTACTATATAATCTTAAAGCAGTTCACGGTCTTGTCGAAGCAAGAAATTCTATCAGTCTCGCTGCTTTCGAATTACAAAATGAACACAAAGTAAAACTAGCTACACCTATCACTCATACATTTCCTAATGGAACTCCTAACACTCCTTAATAAACCCTCATTGCTTTTAATATAGCAGCAACCTTCGAAACTTCGTGAGTGCGAATCAAATCTGTTTTACCTAAAGAAGCTAAGACTGAAAAAAAAGGTTCAGCACTACGAACCTCTTCTCCAAAACACTCGAAAGCGTGCGGTAAAGCATTACACACTGGCCAACCTAACTTCCTCAATCTAAAGGCATTCAAGAATGTCTTCATCTGATATCGGATTCGTATTGAGCTATCCTTTAAATTATCATAGTAAAAACCTAATCCGGGATCAATGAACCCTTTCGTAAGTCCGCAAGAGTTAGCTCGATCAATCTCACGCTCAAAAAAACTACTCATTCTCGGAATAGGATCTTCATCTATCGGTATTTCTTTCACATCACGAACATTTTTTCCTGCCACATAGCATATTATTACAGTGGCCCCATGTTCGGCTGCTAAATGATACATTTCTTCATTTTGAACAGTTCCAGTGATATTTAAAACTTTAGCCCCAGCTTCTAAACAAGCTTCAGCAACCTTCACATTATAAGTCTCAGTGGAAACAACAATACCAGCAGCAGATAATTGATGAATTACAGGCAATAAACGCTCCTGTTGCTCCTCTCCAGATACTCGTTGCGCTTGCTCAACTGTAGACTCAGCACCTATGTCTACTATTGAAGCGCCCTGCTCAAACAAAACCCTGCCTCTTTGTACTGCTGAATCAACTGACAGGCAAATACTCTCACGATACCAAGAATCAGGTGAAAGGTTAATCACTCCCATCAATGCCGGATCATCAAGAGGAATACCTAAATTAGCAGTGAGATCCACTCTGGAAACCTGAGTTTCCAAAACATCTTTATAGTTATGGGCAATTGAAGATAAGTCTTTTAATTCAAGCATTGTCTCAAGGGGAAGCAACTTTAGTTTTAACAGGTAAATTAGTTTTATTATTATTCAGAGCTTTCAATTTTGCATCCCATATTGGCATTCCTGGCAACTCTTTAGCTAATCGCTGATAAAGTTTTCGCTCCTGTTCCGTTTGACCAAGACGCTTAGCCAAACGTCCAGCCATGAGACCGGCCTCCTTTACCCAGAACAGATCCAGCTTCTCATTTGCAGACCGAAGGTTAGCTCCGAAAACAATTTCAAAGCAATGATCAAGGGATTGCTGCAAAAATCGCTGGTTGGATTCTATTTCTTCAGCAACTAAAGCTAGCTCACTAAGAACGCGGGCTAGACCGAACTTTGCCTGACTACGAATTGTTACATCTGCTCCTGGCAATTCAGTTACTGTACGATAAGCTTCTAAAGCCTCACGTAAATCGCCAAGCTGAAAATAACAATCACCCAAACGGCCCCATGCAGATGCATTAAGAGAACTATTGGTCATTTCACGGGCAACCCTTTTATAATGCACGACTGCTTCAGTAAGATTTGTTGGTGTTCGGCTTGTTTGCTCAGCAATTACATCTCCAAAATAAAACTCTGCACGAGCGATGTCGTCAATTGGCGCATTTGTTGCATTAATCACATTAGCAAGCAACAACTCAGCAGCCTCGTATTCTTGATTAAAAAAAGCAGAACGAGCAGCACTTAATTGAGCTTCCCAAATTAAATCTTCAGAAAAATTAAAATAATTAGTGTTTTCGAAAAGTTGGCGATAGCATTGTTCTGCTAAAGTGAATTTGCCAGATTGAAAATGAAAATCTGCAACCCACTTTTGTGCTAAAGGGGCTAGCCGGTTCGTTGGAAACCGCTCAACATAATTTGTAAACAACTTAAAAGCCTTGGCTGAATTACCTGCCTGATGATTTAACCAAGCCCTGTCGAACTCTGCCTGCGATAATGACTTATGAGTTGGATAGTTTGTCACCCAGCGATCATACTCAAGGATCGAGGAGACCCAACTGCCATCCATCACATGTGTTCTTGCAATGGCAAGCCGTGTTTCCGGCATCAGAGATGACTGAGGAAAAGCCTTTGCAAAGGAAGCTAAAACATCTCGGGCCTCAGTTGGTTTGCCTTGCCGATTTAAAGATTGACCATACAACAACATGCTACGATCACTATAAAAACTATTAGGAAACCACTCCAAAAGATTACTAACAGCCTGCCCTGCAGTGGGCAGATCGAGCCTGATCACTCCCGATCGAACAATCTGATACAAAGCCTGATCAACTAGACGGTCATCTCGTCCTACAGTATTTGTAGCAATATTAATCGATTCCCAATAATTACTTATTGCTAAAGCATACTCCGATCCACGAAATAAACAGTCAGCTGCTTTAAAAAACGCTACAGCTTGCTCTTTCGAACGCGGCAATTCGCGAACAGCATTTGTGAACGCATTCTTTGCCATTTTAATTTGAACTGCACTACTAGAGAGTAATCCCCATTCCCATAACGCCCAACCACGCCCACTCCATGACTTGCCGAACAACTCCTTGTCTTGTTTAGATTGTAAAACAACGTCAAAATGCCCAATAGCTTGGCTTAGCAAATTAGTATACTTCGGTCGACTTGACTCAGAAATTGCATAAAATTGTCTTAGTCGTAGTTCACCAAGAGTCATATGAGACAAACCATTCGCAGGATCATTAGGATGTTTTACAAAAAATCTCTCTAGCCTCTGGATAGCATTACTTATACGCCCTTCACTCAAGTAAACATCTGATATTTTTAATAGAGCAGACCGGCGCCAATCAACAGGAACGTTAGTAACAAGGTTCTGTTCGTAAACACTAATAGCCTCATCTGATTTATTCATCCTCTTGAGAACATCACCATGAAAATCAATAGAGCGTGCAGTAAATATAGGATCTGTAATCTCTTTAGCAAATTGCACTAGATTCTTTGCCCCGTTCAATGCTCGATCTAAACTGGCTTCAGCAAGATATACCGAAGCCAATAGATGATACTTTTGCCAAAAACGCTCCGAAGAAAGACTAACATCGGAAATATTTTCTAATAACAATCTCGAAGCTCCTAATTCTTCCAATTCAAAATAGGCATTCGCCAATAGCAGCCTTCCATCAATAATTAAATCAAGTGCGGGTGAAGCATTAGCCGACTTTTGAAATGGTCCATCAGCAGGCTCAAGCGTCGCTATTAATTTTTTAAGTTCATTGAGTTGATAGAAGGACTGAGCGCGCCCAAGCGCAGCCTCAAGGGCCCTATTAGATTCTGGATAATTTTCAATTAATGCACCGTAAGCATCAGTCGCCTCAGTAAAATGACCCAGTGCAAAATGAGCTTCTCCAATCCAAAATAAATAACGATCTGCCCATGCTCCTGCAACTGATAAGCTAGTATTGAGTTCAGCCACAACCCCTTCAAATTGTCCTAATTTAAATCGAGCCTGATTTTCAAGTAAGATAGCTTCAACCGTCAATGGTGAATCAGGATATAATTTGGAAAATTCCTCTAACCTATCAATTGCTGATTTATAATTCTCAACGATAAAAAAACCCTTAGCAACATCAAAAACTAAACGGGCACGAACCTCATTCTGGATCTTATTCTTATCTTCCGATTGACCTGAAGCTTGTGACATCGAAGAAAATAACGACACCCCAAAAATAAGAATTGTTAATAAGCTCAATAATGTTTGGTTAATCAACTTCATTTCTTATTCAACAAATGATTCATGCCCAGAGCATTTGCTAGAAAACGGCCAGTGTGACTACCAGGAGCAGCAGCGACACGCTCTGGAGGGCCTTCAGCAATAATACGGCCCCCATCATCACCTCCCTCGGGTCCCAAATCAATCACCCAATCAGCCGTTTTTATAATATCTAAATTATGTTCAATTACAACTAGTGTATTATTAGCATCCCTTAGACGCATTAACACATCAATCAATCGAGAGACATCTTGAAAATGCAGCCCAGTTGTAGGTTCATCTAAAATAAATAAGGCATGGTCACGAGATTGCTTAGTCAATTCGGTAGCTAGTTTGACACGTTGCGCCTCCCCTCCGCTCAATGTAGTTCCCTGCTGTCCTAGTTTTAAATAACCTAAACCCACTTCAGAAAGTGTAGCACAAGAATCACAAATCTTTGGTATTGCACGAAAAAAAGTCATTGCCTCATCAACAGTCATATTCAAAACATCAGCAATGTTCCTACCCTTGTAGTTAATCTCCAAAGTTTCCCTATTATAGCGTGATCCATCACACGACTCACATGTCACATATATTGGCGGTAAAAAATTCATTTCTATTTTCAATAACCCACCGCCTTGACATTTCTCACATCTACCACCCTTGACATTAAAGCTAAAACGACTGGCTCCATAACCTCGAATCTTCGATGTTGGCAATGCAGCAAACAAGTCACGAATATGATTAAAAATCCCAGTATAGGTAGCAGGATTACTTCGAGGTGTTCGGCCAATAGGAGATTGATCCACCACAATTACTTTGCCCAATGCTTCATCTCCACGAAGTTCTCGATAAGCACCAGGGCGATCCTTTGAATTGTAAAACTTTCTAAACAGAGCACGCCGCAAAACATTATCAATTAGAGTGCTTTTACCCGAACCACTAACACCTGTTACACAGGTGATTGTTCCAAGAGGCACTTTCAAATGAACGTCCTTTAAATTATTCTCTGTGGCCCCAATAACCTCAATAAAACCACGTAAACTGTTTGGACCAATCCGAACCTTAGGCACATCGATTTGGTAATCTCCACGCAAATATTTTGCAGTAAGCGACTTTTTATGTTTACAAAATTTATCTAAAACTCCGAAACCAACAACTTCACCACCATGAATTCCGGCCCCTGGGCCCATATCTATAATATAATCAGCTCTACGTATTGTCTCTTCATCATGCTCAACAACCAAAACTGTATTACCCAATTCACGCAATCCTTCAAGTGTCTCCAGAAGCTGATTATTATCCCTTGCGTGCAACCCAATACTCGGCTCGTCAAGGATGTATAAAACCCCTACCAATCCCGCCCCAATTTGGGTTGCTAAGCGAATCCTCTGAGACTCTCCTCCACTTAGGCTTCCACTGGTGCGATTTAATGTCAAATAACCCAAACCAACATTTTGCAGGAATCTTAGTCTAGATGTGATTTCATTAATAACATCAGTCGCTATTTTCTTACCAAAAGAATCAAGTTTTAATCCTTCGAAAAATATCAAAGCATTATCAATCGACATCCGACATACATCCATTATGGAAAGACCACCATATCGGAATTCTCCAATAGGTTGATGATCACTCGAAAGAGTTACCGCCAACACTTCCTTACGAAGTCGTTGCCCTTCACATGCTTTACAAGATTGCGGACTCATAAATGAGCGTAATCGCCTCCGAGTAGCCTCACTACTCGTGCCATCATACAACCGACTTAGATTTTCTAGAATGCCCTCGAATGGCTTACGTGTTTGTGACTCTTTGCCGCTTCGCTTGAATGAAAATGAAATCAAATCATTGCCCGATCCATGAAAGAGAACTTTCTTAAAATGTTTTGCTAATTTCTTATAAGGCTTGGTCAGATCCTGACTGTAATGCAATGCAATTGTCCTCAAAATACTATTATAATGTGCAACCATTCGAGCACCGCCCTTAGTCCATGGTAAAATCACACCATCCTCCAAAGACTTACCTTGATCACCAACCATCAATCCCTCATCAAAAACTG
>MDSV01096433.1_pt1 | contig 10679 bp, 9 predicted proteins | sample 810851 | NCBI WGS metagenome assembly MDSV01 (sample SAMN05326640, study PRJNA326480) | marine metagenome | isolation source: seawater | place: Atlantic Ocean: North East | collected 2012 | reverse complement strand
GGAGCGGCGCAGCGCACTGTCGGCTCTCGGTGCCGAGCGGCGCACGATGGTGTTCTTCGAGTCCCCGTCGCGGCTCGCGACCACCCTCGCCGACATGGCTGCGGCCTTCGGCGCCGACCGCCCAGCCGTCGTGTGCCGCGAACTCACGAAGCTCCACGAAGAGGTACGCCGCGGCCCGCTCTCGGATCTCGCCGCCTGGGCAGACGACGGCGTCAGGGGTGAGATCGTCATCGTCGTCGGTGGCGCTGCCGGCCCCGCCATGTCGTTCGAGGACGCAGTTGCCTACGTTTCGGATCTGCTCGCGCAGGGAAAGCGCCTGAAGGATGCCTGCGCCGAGGTCGCCGCAGCATCCGGTCACTCGTCGCGCGAGCTGTACAACGCGTCGCTGTCATAGACCCGCGGGGCGGCGCCGGCCCGAACTAGACTTCTCGGGTGAGTTCCGGCAGTTCCTTCTACATCACGACGCCGATCTACTACCCGAGCGATGTTCCGCACATCGGCCACGGGTACACGACGGTCGCCGTCGACACGCTCGCGCGTTGGCACCGGCAGTCCGGCGACGACACCTGGATGCTGACCGGAACCGACGAGCACGGCCAGAAGATGCTGCGGGCTGCCGCCGCGAACGGCGCGACGCCGCAGGAGTGGGTCGATCGCCTCGTCGGTGAATCCTGGTTCCCGCTGCTTCGCACCCTGGATGTCGCCAACGACGACTTCATCCGCACGACGCAGGCTCGCCACGAAGAGCGCGTGACGCAGTTCGTCCAGGCGATCTATGACAACGGCTACATCTACGCGGGCGAGTTTGAGGCGCTGTACTGCGTCGGGTGCGAGGAGTTCAAGACCGAGGCCGAGATCATGGACGGCACGGGGGCGTTCGAGGGCCTCAAGGTCTGTGCGATCCATTCGAAGCCGCTGGAGCTGCTGCAGGAGAAGAACTATTTCTTCAAGCTCAGCGAGTTCCAAGACCGCCTGCTCGACCTTTACAAGAGTGTGCCCGACTTCGTGCGGCCCGAGTCTGCGCGCAACGAGGTGGCATCCTTCGTCCGCAGCGGTCTAAAGGACCTGTCGATCTCGCGATCGACCTTCGACTGGGGCATCAAGGTGCCCTGGGATCCCTCGCACGTCATCTATGTGTGGGTCGACGCGCTCCTGAACTACGCCACGGCTGTCGGCTACGGGTCCGACCCCGAGCAGTTCGCACGGCGCTGGCCGGCCTATCACGTGGTCGGGAAGGACATCCTGCGCTTCCACGCCGTCATCTGGCCCGCGATGCTCATGGCTGCCGGCGTCGAGGTGCCCCGCGGTGTTTTCGCGCACGGCTGGCTGCTCGTGGGCGGCGAGAAGATGTCGAAGTCCAAGCTCACGGGTATCGCGCCGACCGAGATCACCGACGTCTTCGGCTCCGACGCTTACCGCTTCTACTTCCTCTCGGCCATCGCGTTCGGTCAGGACGGGTCGTTCTCCTGGGAGGACCTGTCTGCCCGATACCAGGCAGAGCTCGCGAACGGATTCGGGAACCTCGCCTCGCGCACGGTGGCGATGATCGGGCGGTACTTCGAGGGAATCGTGCCGCCGCCCGCGCAGTACACCGACGCCGACCTCGCGATCCAGCGGGTTGTCGCGGAGGCTGCGGCGAACGCGGATGCCGCGATCGAGCGCTTCCGGATCGACGAGGCGATCGCCGCGATCTGGACGATCGTCGACGAACTCAACGGCTACATCACCGAGAACGAGCCGTGGACTCTCGCCAAGGATGACGCGAAGCGCGCCCGACTCGAGACCGTGCTGTACACCGCCGCCGAGGGTCTGCGCGCGCTTGCTCAGTTGCTCTCGCCGGTGATGCCTATCTCGACCGAGAAGCTCTGGATCGCCCTCGGCGCTGCCGAGACCATCGGCCGGCTGCAGGATCAGCCCCTTCGCGAGGCGGGGAGTTGGGGTCAGCTGAAGCCGGGCACCTCGGTCAATGGCTTGGCGCCGCTGTTTCCCCGGGTCGAGCAGCCCGCGTGAGCGACCCGAGCGCCTACGTGCGGGAGAGGTCGGCATCGGGTCGGCGTGACCTCACCTACCCCCCGCTGCCTGAGCCGCTGGCTGTTCCGGTGTACGACAACCACTGTCACCTCGAGATCGTGGACGGCGACGACCCGCTGGGCCTGTCGGAGCAACTCGCCCGCGCGGCCTCGGCGGGGATCGCGGGTGTGGTGCAGGCATCCGGTGACGTGGAGTCTTCGCGGTGGGCGGTGTGGGCCGCGGAGCATCACCCGCAGGTTCTCGCAGCGGTGGCGATCCACCCGAACGAGGCACCGACCTACGAGGCGGCGGGAGGCCTCGATGAGGCGATCGCGGCGATCGATGAGCTTGCCGCCCACCCTCGGGTGCGGGCGATCGGCGAGACGGGGCTTGACTTCTTCCGCACGGATGCCGAGGGTCAGCCGGCTCAGTACCGGTCTTTCGAGGCGCACATCGCTCTGGCCAAAAAGCACGGCATCGCAATGCAGATCCACGACCGGGACGCGCACGACGAGGTTCTGCGCCTGCTCGAGAGCGTTGGCGCGCCCGAGAAGACCGTCTTCCACTGCTTCTCCGGGGATGCCGAGATGGCGCGGATCGCCGCCGACCGCGGCTACTACCTCTCTTTCGCGGGCAACATCACGTTCAAGAACGCGCAGAATCTGCGCGATGCGCTCGCCGTGACCCCGGCGGAGCGCATCCTGGTCGAAACCGACGCGCCCTTTCTCACTCCGGTACCCCACCGTGGGCGCCCCAACGCGCCGTATCTCGTGCCGATCACCCTGCGCTTCATGGCAGCAGAGCTGGGTGTTTCCGTCGACGAGCTCGCCGCCCAGGTGGCCGCGAACACGCTCGAGGTTTACGGCACGTTCGCCTGAACGGAAGCGCGCGGGACCCCGTCGTCCCGGCGGATGCGGCTCGGGGTCGCGCGGGTCGTTGATCCACCTTCCAACTCCCACGGCAGCACGACCGGCGAGCTCGGGGTGCTCGCCGTCTCCAGCGCGTTCACGAGTTCGGGAAAGAGCAGCGCGGGAGCGAGCTCGGGGTGGACGCACACGTGCGTCACGCTCAGGCGGCGGTTGAGTGCGCAGTCGTGAAGACAGAGCGCGACAAGCTGCAGATCCCGCGGCAAGACGACATCGAGCGCGGCGAGGTCGAGGAACAGGCGCGGCCCCTCCTGCGCGAACGAGAACAGCCCGTCGACACCGTGCAGCAGGAGTTCACGGATGCTCCCCGCAAGCTCCAGGCTCGCGGCATCCACCCGGGCGACGATCGGGGCCTGGCCGCGGCTGGCACACCACTGCTGGTAGACGCTTTCGCCGATCTCCAGACGGGGAAGCCCCGGTTCGCCGGTGAGAAGCCCGATGTTCGTGGCGCCACTGGCAGCGAGCAGGTCAAGGGCCGCGGTCGCGGCATCCTCGTATCCGGTGCGGATCCACATCCCTGCGTCCGGCGGAAGGGGGAGGTCATTGGTGATGACGGGGATGCTCTGCGCTGCAGCGATCGCCAGCAGTGGGTCGCTCTCGCGGGCGTCGGGCGCGTACACGGCGTCTACCCGGGCGCTGCGCAGCAGCTCCGGGCGCGCATAGGGGATGACCGTGACCGTGAAGTGGTGCGCGGCTGCGGCGTCAACGAGGGCACTGAGCTGTCGCATGGCGTATTGCGCCTGAGTGGCCTCGCGAACCGGGTCAAGCGGCGGTGACGCGACGTACCCGATCGAGAGCGTTCGCCCGCGCCGGAGCGCTGCGGCGTAGCGGTCGGGGGAGTATCCGAGCTCGGTCGCGGCATCGAGTATCCGCTGTCTGGTGTCGGCGCTGAGCGCGCCCCGGCCATTGAGTGCCTGACTGACCGCGGCGGTGGACACGCCAGCTCTCGCCGCGACATCCTTCACCGTGACCCGCGCGCGCGGCAACGGGATCGGTGTCTGGTCGGGCTGCTGGGTCATGCTCACTCACGTGCCGGGATTCGGCGCCTCCGAGAAAACTGTCTCGACCGCTGCTGACCAGCGTTCGCCCTCCCCGGAGGACGCCAGTGTATGGCCGCGCGCAACGACGTGATGCATGATCACGCCGGCAAAATGCCGGAGCGCCCGTTCGGTCTTCAGCGAACTCTCCGAGGGGTTCTCGGGGAGGCGCGCGATCTCAGCATCCAGGAGCTGTTGAACCCACCCTCGCGCCGCTCGAACCGCCGGCGCGACATCGTGGACCCGACCTGCCCCGGCGTGGCGGAGCGCTGCGTCGGCGACGATCGCTTTCGCATCGGCAAGCGAGGCGAACTCGTCAAGCGGTGCGTGCAAGCGAATCGTCTCGAGGTCGAGTACCTCGACGCCGTGACGCGCCTGCACGTCGGCGGCGACGTTCCGGGGCATGCCGAGGTCGATCACCAGGAGCCGCTCGGCTGCGGCTGTCACCGCGGCGCGACCGGCATCCAGCTCGTCGCCGCCGAGCACGACCCGGGTCGTGCAGGTCACGATGACATCGGCCGACGCGATCTCGGCGGGAAACGATTCCGGGTCGACCGGGATCAGTCCGTGTCGTTGGGCGAACGCGGGGCCGCGACCGGATGCCGAATGAACACGGATGCCGCGCGCGCCGCGCACGCGCAGTGCCGCCAATGCTGCCGCGGCATACTGACCGGTCCCGATCAGGAGCACGCGGGCGCTTGACCAGTCGGCGATCCGTGAGGAGGCGAGCTCCAGGGCAAGTCGAACCAGAGAACGACCGGATTCCCCCACGCGCGCCGAGTTCTTGACGGTCCGCGATGTTTCTTTCGCGCGCTCGAAGAGGTGCTCGAGGGCGCGGGTCGTCATCCCCTCGCCGCGGGCGTCTTCGTAGGCGCGCGTGACCTGACCCGCGATCTCGTCCTCGCCGACCACGACCGAGTCCAGGCCCGACGCCACGGCGAACAGATGATGCGCGACACGATTGCCGACGGTGACATCGAGCGTTTCGCGCAGCTCTCGGTAGTCGATACCCGAGGCATCGGCCAGCTCGCCGAGCGCGGCAGTGACGGCGGACTCAGCAGAGTGGCCCTCGTCGGGGTCGATATCGAGGTAGGCCTCGAACCGATTGCAGGTTGCAAGCACGACGGCTCCGCCGATCGACTCGTGGGCGAGGGGGATGTCGCGGCGGACCTCGCCACCCACCTCGGCCAGGCGCTCAAGAGAGGCGAACGGGGTAGCCCGATGGTTGGCCGATAGGCAGACCAGCATCGCTTCCTCCTCGCGTCGACTGGTTAGTATATCGATTAACTATGCAGCTCTCCGATCAGCATCCGTTCGTTGCGCACGCGACGAAGGACTCGCACCTCATCCGCGCCTTCGTCGGACACCGACCAGCTATCACCCCCGTGTGGTTCATGCGGCAGGCGGGGCGTTCCCTTCCCGAGTACCGTGCGCTGCGTGAGGGCAGCTCGATGCTCGACGCCTGCCTCGACCCCGCGCTCGTGAGTGAGATCACGCTGCAGCCCGTGCGCCGTCACGGCGTGGATGCCGCGATCTTCTTCAGCGACATCGTCGTGCCCCTGATGCTGGCGGGGATCGACGTACGCATCGTCGCGGGCCGGGGTCCGGTCTTCTCCCAACCGGTTCGCGCCGGTGCCGACATCGCGCGGGTCACCGCGATCGACCCGCAGACCGTCACCGAGCGGGGCGGGCCGATCATCGAGGCTGTGCGCCGCACGACCGAGATGCTCGCCGCCGAGTCCGTTACTCGCGGCACGCCGCTCCCGCTCATCGGCTTCGCGGGCGCCCCGTTCACCCTCGCTGCCTACCTCGTCGAGGGCGGGCCCTCGAAGGACCATCTCGCCGCGCGCCGCCTGATCCACGAGGACCCGCCCGGGTGGGACGCGCTCACACAGTGGCTCGCCGACATCAGCGGACGCTTCCTCGCCCTCCAGATCGAGGCCGGCGCCAGCGCTGCGCAGTTGTTCGATTCCTGGGCTGGTTCTCTCTCCCCGCGCCTGTACCGGCAGGCAGCGCTCCCGGCATCCGCTCGAGCACTCGCTCACGTGCGGCAAATCGAACCGCCCGCGGACTCCGGGATGCTGCGGGTCCCGCTCTCGCACTTCGGTGTCGGCACCGGCGACCTTCTCGCCGACATCGCGAGCCTCGACCTCGACGTCGTCGGAATCGACCACCGGATCGATCTCGACGAGGCCCTGGAGCGGGTAGGGCGAGAGGTGACAGTGCAGGGGAACCTGGATCCCGCCATGCTGTTCGCTCCCGCCGAGGTCCGCGCCGCGGAGGTCTCCCGGATCATCGCCGCAGGTAAGGTCGCCCGCGCTCACGTCTTCAACCTCGGGCACGGCGTGCCACCCGAGACGGATCCAGACGTACTCACTGATCTCGTCACGATGGTGCACGATGCGCGCTGATGACACGATGCGCGCTGATGACACGGTGACCGCGGATGTCTGCGTGATCGGGGCCGGAATGGCGGGCCTCGTGATCGCCACCGAAACCGCCGCCGCGGGCCTTCGAACGGTGCTCGTCGAGGCCTCGGGCCAGGTCGGCGGCATGCTCGCGCCGATCGGCGTCGGTGGCCTGACCGTGGATGCCGGTGCCGAGTCGTTCGCAACGCGTACCGACGCGGTGACCGACCTCATTGGCCAGTGGCACCTTCCCGTTGCCGTCACGACGCCGAACCCCGCCGGAGCGTGGCTCGTTGCAGCAGGCGACGCCGGGGTCACCCGCGCGCCTCTGCCGCGCCGAAGCGTGCTGGGGATTCCCGCCGATCCCGACGCCGACGACATCGCACCTCTCGTTCCGGGACGTAGCGAGAAGCTGCTCCCGGTCCCGGCCGAGGAACCGTCGCTGTTCGAGCTCGTCGCATCTCGACTCGGCCCTGATCTGGCCGACACTCTCGTCGATACCGTGTGCCGTGGGGTCTACTCGCGCCCCTCCCGTGACCTGAAGCTGTCGGTCGTTCATCCACAGCTCTGGCGCCGCTTCTCGCAGACCGGCTCGCTCACTGGCGCTGTCGCCGAGCTTGCCGCCGGACCCCGCCCAGGAAGCGCGGTGGCAGGCATCGTCGGAGGCATGTGGCGGCTTCCGCGCGAGCTCGCTTCCCGTGCGCGGGCGGCAGGCGCAACGATCCTGATGGATGCGCCCGTTCGCAGCATCCAGGGGGCCGGCGCTGCAGGCGTGAGCGATGATGCGGTCATCGTGGATGCCGGCAGTACGCCGATCCGCGCCCGAACCGTCGTCGTCGCGACCGGCCGCGAGGAGGCGCTGCGTCTGCTGGGATCGGCAGCAGACGGTGACGGTACGCCGGTCGAACTCGCGATAGCGCTCGTGCACGCGCCGGGCCTCGATGCTCATCCGGTCGGCACTGGCGCGCTCATCGCCGACGCTGCACCCATCGACGCGAAGGCGCTCACCCACGCTAACGCGAAATGGGCGTGGGTGGATGACGCGCTCAGCGAGCGCCTCGGGCCCCATCACCACATCGTTCGGTTGTCGGCGCGTGACGGTGCCGCTGATGCGTTCGACGAGGAATCCGTCGCAGCTGCGATCACGGCAGTCACCGGCGTCACCGTTGCGCCGGTGGACGTTCGTGAGTTGCACATACGGCGGTGGCACGCGTCGTCGTCGTCATCGTCATCGTCATCGTCTGTGTCTGCTGTCGCCGCCGATTCCCGCATCTACCTCGCCGGCGCCACTGTCGCCGGTACCGGGCTCGCGTCGGTCATCCCGCACGCGCGCGAGGTCGCAGCATCCCTCGTTCGCGCGCTCGCAGCGCCCCCGCTCGCGTCAGCTTCGTAAACCCCGCACCGCCGTCCCTACCTGGAGGAATCGTGACCGATCCCGCTACCCCCGACGCTTCGACGCCCGGCGACGAGTCCCTGCCCGCTGGCTACACCCTCTTTACTGTGCTCGCGGTACCGCGTGTGGCGGCGCCGGAGTTCGGTGACCTGGAGCGCGAGGTCGCAGAGCTTCCCGCCGCCGGCGTGACCCTGCGCGGGCTCTACGACGTCACCGGCATGCGCGCGGATGCCGACCTCATGGTGTGGCTGCACGGCGAGGACCCGGCTGCACTCCAGGCTGCACTGCGCCGGCTTCGTCGCACCTCGGCGCTGCGTGAGGCGAGCATCACGTGGAGTGCCATGGGCGTTCACCGCGAGGCCGAGTTCAACAAGCGACATGTTCCCGGATACCTGCGCGGGGAGGCGCCCCGCGAATGGCTCTGCCTCTACCCGTTCGTGCGCAGCTACGAGTGGTACCTGCTGCCCGAGCAGGAGCGCTCAGCGATGCTCGCCGAGCACGGCCGCAAAGGCAGCGCTTTCCGTGATGTCGTGGCCAACACGGTCTCGACTTTCGCGCTCAGCGACTACGAGTGGCTCTTGCCGTTGGAAAGCGACAACCTGCTGAGCCTTGTCGACATGATGCGCGATCTTCGCGCGACTGACGCCCGCCGTCATGTCCGTGAGGAAGTCCCGTTCTTCACCGGGAGACGCGTCGAGGTCGGCGAGCTCGAGGACGTCCTGTCGTGACCGCCGAGAACTTCCGACCCAAGCCCCCGCACGCGACCGGTGCCTACTGCGCGCCGGGGGCTGCGGTGTGCGGTGCGACGCCCGCGGCGGCATCCGGCCCGGCACACGTGGAAGAACCCGTCGCGTACGACGCGCTGCTGCTGCTCGGGTTCGGTGGACCCGAGGGGCAGGATGACGTCATCCCGTTTCTACGCAACGTCACGGCCGGCCGCGGCATCCCCGACGAGCGCCTCGAGGAGGTCGCGCACCACTACCGCCACTTCGGTGGGGTCTCACCCATCAACCAGCAGAACCGCGACCTGGTCGCCGCCCTCGATGCCGAGCTTCGCGCGCGCGGCATCGACCTGCCGGTGTACTGGGGAAATCGCAACTGGATGCCGTACGTCGCCGACGCCGTGCAGCAGCTGCACGCCGACGGACACCGCCGCGTCCTGGCGCTGGCAACGAGCGCCTACAGCTCCTATTCGTCGTGCCGGCAGTACCGGGAGGACCTCGCCGATGCGCTCGAGGCGACGGGTGTCGGGGAGCAGCTGCAGATCGACAAGGTCGCCCAGTTCTTCGATCACCCGGGCTTCGTGACTCCCTTCGTCGATGGCATCCGGTCGGGGCTGGAGAAGCTGCGAGAGCACGGCATCGAGAAGCCGGACGAGATCGAGGTGCTCTTCTCGACGCACTCGATTCCCGTCGCCGATGCCGAACGCTCCGGTCCGCGCGACCGCGACTTCGGGCCGGGCGGCGCCTATGCCGCTCAGCACACCGCCGTCGCGGAGCAAATCATGCGAACGCTCGGGTCCGAGAGCCCCTGGCAACTCGTCTACCAGAGCCGCTCAGGGCCGCCGTCGGTGCCGTGGCTCGAGCCCGACGTCAATGACGCGATCGCCGCGCTGCCCGCGCAGGGCCGGCGCGGAGTGCTGATCGTTCCCCTCGGGTTTGTCAGCGACCACATGGAAGTCATGTGGGACCTCGACACCGAAGCCATCGAGACCGCCACCGAGCTCGGTCTTGTCGCCGTACGCACCGCGACCCCGGGAACATCGCCCACCTACGTCGCGGGCCTCGTTGACCTCATCGAGGAGCGGCTGAACGGTACCCCGGCATCGCAGCGCCCGCGAGTCACCTCGCTCGGTCCGTGGTTCGACGTGTGCCGGCCCGGATGCTGCGAGAACGCCAGGCTGGGCTTCCGCCCGGCACTCGCGGGGTTGACGCCATGACCGTGCGCTTGGGGACCCGGGCCAGCACACTGGCGATGACGCAGTCCGGGACGGTGGCACGGATGCTGACAGCATCGTCGGGCCTCGAGGTCGAGCTCGTCCCCCTCACGACGCACGGCGATGTCGCCACCGGTTCGCTCGCGTCCCTCGGGGGTACCGGTGTGTTCGCGACGGCCCTGCGCGAAGCGCTGCTCGCGGGGGAGTGCGACCTGATCGTTCACTCCCTCAAGGACCTGCCGAACGCCGCTTACCCGGGCCTCACGCTGATCGCGGTTCCCGAGCGCGAGGGTCAGCGCGATGCCCTGTGTTCGCGCGGCGGCGTGACCCTTGCGGAGCTCCCCGCCGGCGCGCGCGTGGGGACCGGCTCCCCGCGCCGGGCCGCTCAGGTGCTGGAGCGGCGGCCTGATCTCGTTGTCGCCGACATCCGCGGCAATGTCGACACGCGCCTGCGCAAGGTCACAGACGGCGAGTATGACGCGATCGTCCTCGCCGAAGCGGGCCTTCGCCGGATCGGTCGGGACGGCGAGATCGCCGAGCTGTTCGACCTGCACGCGTGGCCGACCTCGGCAGGTCAAGGGGCACTGGCGATCGAGATCCGCACGGCTGATACGACCACCGAGCTGGGCCGCGCCCTGCGGGGCCTGAACGATCCAGCCGCCGCGATCCCCGCGCTCGTGGAGCGGGCGGTGCTCGCAGAGCTCGAAGCCGGCTGTGCTGCGCCTGTCGGTATCTCTGCGATCCAGAACGGCGAGAGCGTGGAGGTCGCCGCGACGGTCTACCGGAGTGACGGGTCGCGCAGCATCCGTGTCGAGGACGCCGCGCCAGTCGCCGTCGTCGCCGAACCGGCGGGCCGGGCGGCGCTTGCTGAACGGGTCGTGCGGGTGCTCCGAGATCGCGGGGTCGATGAGCTCGATGACTGAAGCACTCGCCGGACGCACGGTGCTCGTGCCGCGCGGTGGAGCATGG
>MDSV01073158.1_pt1 | contig 10679 bp, 10 predicted proteins | sample 810851 | NCBI WGS metagenome assembly MDSV01 (sample SAMN05326640, study PRJNA326480) | marine metagenome | isolation source: seawater | place: Atlantic Ocean: North East | collected 2012 | reverse complement strand
TTATTAATAAAGATTAATAAGTTTTTTTGTTTTTTTGTAAGCATAGAACAAACCTCGTACATCTATGTTCTATAAAAGTTCTATTTAAATTTCAACGCTTTATAAAGCCTAATTTTATTGGATTATTTGATTAAATCTACTAATTAAATCCTTTGGATTGTCAGAAATTAGAAGTGATTCTCCAATAAGAAAGTTCTTAATTCCCGTCTTTTCAAATATATATTTCGCATCATTTTCATTTTTGATACCACTTTCAGAGATTAGTGGCTCCTTGTGACTTTTTAGAGTTTCAAAAATAGATATTGTATTATTTATTGACACATCGAGAGTTTTTAAATTTCTATTATTAATACCAATTAATGCTCTATCGTATTTAAGGGCTGTTTCAGCTTCTTTATGATCATGCACTTCTACTATTACAGATAAGTTATGTCTTAAAGCTTCAGAATAAATTTCATCTGCCTGTTTTCCATTAAGTGCTGCAATGATAATTAAGATACAGTCACATCCAAAACTTTTAGAAAAAGACACTTGATAGGGGTCAATAAAAAAATCTTTAGCCAAAACTGGTATCTTTAACTCTTCTTTAATATCTTGAATATGCTTTAATTTGCCTAGAAAATGTTTTTCTTCAGTAAGAACAGATAAACAAGTGGCACCACTTTCCATGTACATTTTAGCAATGTTTAAGTGATTATAATCTTTAACAATTACACCCGCTGATGGACTTGCTTTTTTTATTTCAGAGATTAATGAAACGCCTTTATTATTTTTTATTGTTTCTTTAAAATTTAGAAAAAAATTTAAATCTTTTATTTTTTCTTCAATAGAGCTCAGGGAATTATTTCTTTTAATAAAACTTAATGTATCTTTTTTATCTTCTATAATCTTATTGAGAATATTTGTCATTAAAGTGATTGTAATTTTTTTAAATGTTGAAAAACATCGCCAGATGATAGATGCTTAGATGCTTTTTTAAACGCATCTTTAAAATCATTTTCTTCTCCAGCAACTATTAAACCAGCTGCTACATTTAAAGAAACAGCAGCTGAAAATTCATTAAATTGGCCTTTAAAGATTTCAACTGTTTTTAATGCATTATAAGGAGCATTTTTACCTTTTAAATTATTCTTATTTTTGACATTTAAACCAAGTTCTTTTGGATCTATTATAAATTCATTTATTTTATTACCATTTAATTCTACAATATTCGTTTTGGCAAAAGGAGAAATTTCATCCATACCATCTTCACTATGAACAACATATGCGTGTTTAACTAGATTTTCTCTAAGAGCTTCTGCGAAAGGTCTCATCCATTTTTTATCATAAACACCAATTACTTGTCTCTTGACTTGAGCTGGACTACTTAGAGGACCAATTAAATTAAATATAGTTTTTTTTGCCATTTTTTTTCTTGCAGATCCAACATATTTCATGGCTGAATGGTAATTTGGGGCAAACATAAAAGCAAAATTGAATTTCTCAATATTTGCTTCAACTTCTTTAGGTTCTAAATTAATATCTATTTTTAAAGCTTCCAAAACGTCTGCCGACCCACAATTTGATGAAACAGCTTTGTTTCCATGTTTTGCAACTTTTACACCCAAGCTAGCCAAAACAATTGCTGATGCCGTAGATATATTAAGAGAATTTTGTCTGTCTCCTCCTGTACCACAGGTATCTATTGTATTTTGATCAGTATTTACCTTTTTTGCTTTATCTCTTAAAACAAAAATTCCACCTGCTAATTCATCCTTGGTTTCACCTTTTTTTATTAAAGCTTCTAATATTTCAATTATTTGGTCCTCGTCGTATTTTCCTTCCATTAATTCAAAGAAAAGAAATTTACTCTCCTCAAAAGAGAGACTCTGATTCTTTTTTAAATTTTCAATTAAATTTGACATTTTAATTAGTTATAAAATTCTTAATTAATTTAATTCCCTCTTTTGTGCTTATACTTTCTGGATGGAACTGAAAACCGTGAATATTATAGGATTTATGCATTAAACCCATAATAGTTTTATTTTTAGTCTCTGCGGTTACGATTAAATCTTTTGGAAATTTTTTTCGATCTATTATAAGACTATGATACCTTGTAGCTTCAAAATTATTTTTAATGTTATTAAATAATCCCTTTTTACTGTGTTTTATCTTACTTGTTTTTCCATGCATTAGATTCTTTGCTTGTATAATCTTACCACCAAAAGCCTGGCCTATAACTTGATGTCCCAAGCAAACCCCTAGTATAGGTATCTTTTTATAAAGTTCTTTTACAATATTCAAACAATTGCCAGCTTGACTTGGATTTCCGGGCCCTGGAGAAATTACTATTTTATCGTAATTTTTTTTTAAAATAGTTTTTGAGTCTATTTTATCATTTCTTATAACATCTACTTTCTTTTTATATTTTGCAATATAATGATACAAATTGTATGTAAAACTATCGTAATTATCTATTAATAAAATTTTCACTTAATCCACTGCTCTCATTAGTGCCTTTGCTTTATTTATTGTCTCAGTATATTCTTTTTCTGGTTTACTATCAGCAACTACTCCAGCACCTGCTTGTACATAAAATTTATTATTTTTTATTAAAGCAGTTCTTAAAGCGATACATGTATCAAATTCGTTATTAGGTGTAAAATAACCAATTCCTCCTGCATATAGCTTTCTTTTATTTTTTTCTAACTCATCAATTATTTCCATTGCTCTAATCTTAGGGGCCCCACTAACAGTACCTGCGGGAAATCCAGACAAAAATGTTTCAAACAGTGTAAATTTGTCATTAAATTTACCTATTACATTAGAAACGATATGCATGACATGAGAATATTTTTCAATTTTAAATTTTTCAGTTACTTTTACAGAATTAGCTTTAACAACTTTACCTACATCATTTCTTCCAAGGTCTAAAAGCATAAGATGCTCTGCTAATTCTTTTTTATCTTGTAGTAAATCTTTTTGATATTTTTTGTCTTCATTTAAATTTTTTCCTCTTGGTCTGGTGCCAGCAATAGGTCTTATAGTTACTTTATTTTTTCTTAATCTAACTAAAATTTCTGGGCTACTCCCAAGAACATTGAAATTTTCGTAATTGAAATAAAACATAAAAGGAGATGGATTTGATTTTCTTAAAAAATTATAAATCTCGATGGGTTTTTTTTCTATTTTTCTTTCAAACCTTTGGCTGAGGACAACTTGAAAAATATCACCTTTTTCAATATATCTTTTCGCTTTTTTTACCAAAGATTTAAATTGTTTTTTTGAGATGTTTGATTTTACTAAATTCTTATTTTTTTTATAGGTAAATGCTTCTGGCAAACGAATATTTTCATAATTTTCATACAACTTGAACTTATCAATTACAGATCGATAAAAATTTTTGTAATTTTTAATTTTATGGTCTGCGTAAACATTTTCTATGTAATAAATTTTCTTTTTTAAATTATCGTAAATAACCAAATTTCTAGGTCTAGATATTCTAATATCTGGAATTTTTAGATCATCCTCGCATCTATCGGGAATATTTTCTATATAACGTATTATGTCATAAGAAAAATAACCAACAAGCATTGATGACATATTAGGAAGTTGTTTTGGAATTTTCATATCAAAATCATTAATTAATTTATTGATAAAAACTAGAGGTTCTGCTTTTATCTTTTTTATTTTATTAAGAATATTTATAGTTATTGTTTTTTTATTCACATCCCAAATTTTATCAGGGTTAAGACCTATAATAGTGTAACGTCCTCTTTTTTGTTCTTTTTCAATAGACTCAAAAATAAAACTATTTTTTTCAGCTAGTAAAAATTTAAATAAATTTTCTATTTTAAAATAATCTTTACATTTTTTTGAAGTGAATAAAATTTGATGATTTTTTTTTATATGATTGTTTTTAAACTTATTTAAACTATAGTTAATTTTCATTAAAATGAATTTTTTACACGATCGACTGTTTTTTTATTGAGTTGAACTTTGTATTTTTTATTAAGATCTTCATCGTAGGTTTTAAAGATATTATTTATTAAATTCAGGCGGGCTTTTGCTTTATATTGTTCAAATTGCTTAGATTTTTCATCTAACGTTTTATATTGAGTGTTGACACCAAGTATTAAAAAATTTTTTGTTAAATTACTATCAGTTATAAGATCAACATCACCGTCTTTAGTTTTAAATATTCTTTTTATAATACCTTCGCTAAAAATTTCATTTTGTTTTAAATTGGTGATTTCATAATTTTTTAACTCTAAATTATTTTCTGTTGCAAATTTTTCTATTTTAATTTTGTCGAATCCTCCGAGACTTAGATCTTTGGCAATAGAAGTATTAAATTCAATTTTATATTTAAATTTTAATTGGGCATTGATTAGTTTTATAACATCTGGATCATCGATAGACTTATTTTCTTTAAAGATCGAAATTATTTCTGCTAAATAATATTTGCCACCAATCTTTAAAACTTGAGGGTTTTTTTCATTTTTAATTGGGTAAATTTTTTTAAAGATGTCATCCGATAAATCTTTGACTTTTTCTTTATTTCTGTTCTTTTTATTTCTATTTATATCTTCAATGACAATTATTTTAAAATTATTTTCTTTTGAGGTTTCTTCAAAGGATTGTCCATCTAAGATTTTATTTTCCAAAATATCTAATTGTTTAAAAAAAGAGTCATTATATTCACTACTTCCAGATAAGTCTTGTGGTGTTATTTCAGTATATTGAATTGATTTAAATTCCTCTATAAGAGAGTCTTTATTTTTATTATACATCTCATTAATTTCATTCTTTGATGGTTTAAAGTTTGCATAATATTTTTCTAAATCAATATATCTTATTGTTTTAATTTGATTTTCTTTATTAAATGCTTCAATTATTAAAATATTTGGAACAACTATACCATTCGATATAAAATCTAAGAATTGTCTTTTTGACTCTTGTTCGGCGATGTTATTTTCAAAATTCGGAGCAGTTAAACCACTTTTAAGCAAAAATTTTTCATACTCTGTTCTCGAAAACTTATTATCTTTAAAAAATAATTTGTCACTCTTAATGATATCTCTTAGCGAATTATCATTAATGGAAATTCCCGATTTTTCTATTTCTAAAGCCATAACTTTTCGACCAATGTATTCAGACAATATTTGTTCAATTAAGTTCGTTTGAGGCAAATTTTTAATTTGCTCTTCATCTAAATTTAACTTTCTTAAATGATCAACAAATTCTTGCGTACTAATTTTTTTTGAGTCTATTGTGGCAATAACATTTTGATTGCCTCCTCTGAAAACATCACCCATTCCCCAAAAGACAAACGGTAAAATGATGATACCTACTAGAAGCTTAACAAAAAACGACTTAGATAATTTTCCTATTGAAGTTGCCATTTTAATAATTTAATAAGTGTTTTAAATAATACACCTATAAATCAAATTTTAAATTAAGGCAAATAATGAAATACTTTATTGGAAATTGGAAAATGTTTGGTGTTCCTAAATCTATTAATATACTTAACAAAATTAATTCTTTCAGATCTAAAGACAAAAGTAGAAATAAATATCGAATTATTATTACTCCGCCTTATACGCTTTTAGAGTCTTTTGCGAAGAAGTTTAAAAATAAAAAAATACTGATTGGATCTCAAAATTGTTATCATAAAGATCTTTTTTCTTCTAATACATCTGCGATAAGCCCTTTCATGATTAGAAGCGTCGGAGCAAAATTTACTTTAGTGGGGCATTCAGACAACAGGGCAGAGGGTGACACAGATAAAATGTTAAAAGATAAAGTAAACTTTGCCTTAAAGAATAATTTAAAAGTTGTTTTTTGTATTGGTGAGAACAAATCTCAAAAGAAAAATAATCAAACGTTTAAAGTTTTAAAAAAGCAATTAAGCAACGTATTAGAAAAAAAATTAAATCATAATAATATAATTATTGCTTATGAACCAATTTGGTCTATTGGAACAGGCAAAATACCAAATCACAAAGAACTTTTAAAAACAATCATTTTTATCAAAGATATTATGAAAAAAATTTTTAAAAAAACTCCTGCTATTCTATATGGAGGTTCAGTAGATGCAAATAACGTAGATATGTTAAGTCAAATTAAAGAATTAGACGGTTTTTTAATTGGTGGAGCATCAAAATCTTCTAAAAAATTTATTGATATAATAAAAAATTACTATAGATAAGATTTATGGAAAACTTACTAATAATGATTAATATTATTTTAGCAATAATTTTAGTTATATCTGTTCTTTTGCAAAAATCAGAGGGTGGGGCCCTTGGATTAGGTGTTTCACAGGACAATTTCACGTCCGCAAGAACAGTTGGAAGTTTTCTAACTAAATTTACTTCTATAATTGCTACGTTATTTATAATTTGTAGTATTGCTATAGTTGCTATTTCAAGAGACGAGCTTCGTGAAACACAATCAGTTCTTGAGAAACAAGAAGAAGAAGACTCTAACCTTCCACAAATTCCTCAATCAAAATAAATTTAATTCTTTGTATTTGTTTAATTTTAAAGTATAACATACTTCCATGGCGCGATATATTTTCGTTACTGGCGGCGTGGTTTCATCCTTAGGTAAAGGCTTATCATCTGCTTCACTGGCTTATTTATTACAATCAAGGGGTTATAAAGTTAGAATTAGAAAACTAGATCCTTACTTAAATGTTGACCCTGGAACAATGAGTCCTTTTCAACATGGTGAAGTTTTTGTGACTGATGATGGGGCAGAAACAGATTTAGATTTAGGACACTATGAAAGATTTTCTGGAATTTCTGCAAAGAAATCTGACAACATTACTACTGGGAAAATTTATAACGATGTTTTAAAAAGAGAACGCCAAGGTAAATACTTGGGTAAAACTGTTCAAGTTATTCCTCATATTACAAATAGAATAAAAGAATTTATTAAAAATGATGTTACTAAAGAAGATTTTGTTATTTGCGAAATCGGAGGAACAGTTGGAGACATAGAAAGTCTTCCTTTTTTAGAGGCTATAAGGCAATTTTCAAACGAGTTTGGTAGAAAAAATACCTTGTTTATACATCTTACTTTAGTTCCTTATATGAAAGCGTCTGATGAAATAAAAACCAAACCTACTCAACATTCAGTAAAAGAATTGAGAAGTATTGGTATTCAACCTGATATTATAATTTGTAGATCAGAAAGGTCTATCCCTTTAGATCAAAGAAAGAAAATTTCTTTATTCTGTAATGTTTCTATTGATGATGTAATAGAAACAGTAGATGTAAGAACGATTTACGAAGCTCCAATAAGTTTTAATAAAGAAAAATTAGATAAGAGAGTACTAAAATTCTTTAAAATTAAGTCTAAAAAGAAAGCAAATTTAGAACCTTGGAAAAAGATAACAAAGTTAGTCTTAAATTCAAAAGATAAAGTGAATATAGCTATTATTGGAAAGTATGTAGAACTTAAAGATGCTTATAAATCTTTGGACGAAGCATTAACACATGGAGGAATGGCAAATAACCTAAAAGTAAACCTTATAAGAATAGAATCTGATTACTTAAAACCAAGCAAAATAAAAAAGAAATTAAACAATGTTTCAGGAATACTTATACCTGGGGGTTTTGGCAAGAGAGGTACTGAAGGAAAAATAGCAGCTATAAATTTTGCAAGAATAAACAAAATTCCTTTTTTAGGTATTTGCTTTGGTATGCAAATGGCAGTTATTGAATTTGCGAGAAATAAATTAAATATTAAGAACGCTAGTTCGAGTGAATTTGGCCCATCAAAAGCCTCAGTTGTTGGACTAATGAGTGAATGGTCAAAAGATGGAAAACTAATTAAAGGCACAGATAAAGATTTAGGAGGAACAATGCGTTTGGGTAGCTACGAAGCTAGACTTAAAAAGGACACAAAGATAAGCAAAATTTACAATTCTATAAAAATACACGAAAGGCATCGTCATAGATATGAAGTTAATATTAACTACAAAAACAAATTTGAAAATAGGGGAATGATTTTTTCAGGAATGTCTCCAGATAATAAATTGCCTGAAATTATAGAATTAAGTGATCATCCTTGGTTTATAGGAGTGCAGTTTCATCCTGAATTTAAATCTAGACCTTTAGCACCACATCCATTATTCTCGTCATTTATAAAGGCAGCAAAAATCAATTCGAAAAAATGACAAATCATAAGGTAAAATGTTCAAATTTTGAGATTGCTAACGACAAACCTTTTACTTTAATTGCAGGGCCTTGTCAGTTAGAAAATGAATCTCATGCAATGAAGATCTCAGCTGAATTAAAAAAGATAACCTCAGACTTAGGGATAAATTTTATATATAAAACTTCTTTTGATAAAGCGAATAGAACAAGTCTTAAAGGGAAAAGAGGTATGGGATTGGAAAAATCTTTACCTATCTTTGACAAAATAAGAAAAGAGATTGGAGTTCCAGTTTTAACTGATATTCATACAGCTGAACAATGTTCAATTGTATCCCCTTATGTAGATGTTTTACAAATACCTGCTTTTTTATGTCGCCAAACAGATTTACTTATTGCAGCAGCTAAGACAGGAAAAATTATTAACGTTAAAAAAGGACAATTTTTAGCACCATGGGATATGACAAATGTAATAAAAAAAATTGAGGATTCTGGAAATAAAAATATTCTGATTACTGAAAGAGGAGCAAGTTTTGGATACAATACTTTAGTATCTGATTTGAGAGCGTTACCCATAATGTCAAAATTTGGTTTTCCAATTGTTTTTGACGCCACTCATTCTGTTCAACAACCTGGAGGAATGGGAGAAAAAAGTGGAGGACAAAGAGAATTCGTACCACACTTAGCTAGAGCTGCAATTGCAGTTGGTGTTGGAGCAATATTTATTGAAACCCATGAAGATCCAGATAATGCCCCATCAGATGGACCTAATATGGTTCCATTAAACGAAATAAAAAATTTATTAAAAAAATTAACTGAAATAGATAAATTGATTAAAAAATAAGTAGATGGCAAAAATAAGCAATGTTAAAGGTCGTCAAGTTTTTGACAGCAGGGGAAATCCAACTGTAGAGGCAGAAGTTTTTTTAGATAATAACTCCTCTAGTTCAGCTATCTCTCCTTCAGGGGCTTCAACAGGAGCTTTCGAAGCACATGAATTAAGAGATTTGGATAAAAAATATTTTTTAGGAAAAAGTGTAAAACTTGCCGTAGAAAATATAAATAAAAAAATTTCTCCCAGTTTAAAAGGGTTAGACCCATTAGATCAATCTAAAATTGATAAAATTCTTATAGATCTAGACGGCAGTGAGAATAAAAAGATACTTGGAGCTAATGCGACTTTAGCAGTATCATTAGCTAATTCAAAGTCTGCTGCTTTAATAATAAAAAAATCTCTTTATGAAAATTTAGGAAAATCTTTTTCATTGCCTGTGCCTTTAATGAATATAATAAATGGAGGTGCACATGCAGATAATGATTTGAATATACAAGAATTTATGATTAGGCCTGACTCAGCGAAAAATTTTATGGACGCTATTGAAAAATGTTTTTTAGTTATTCAAAATTTAAGAAACCTATTGAAATCTAAAAAAATGTTAACAAATGTTGGTGACGAGGGAGGTTTTGCTCCATCTATTGATACTAATGAGCAAGCGTTAGAACTTATAGTAGATGCAATTCAAAATTCAAATTTAGTACCAGGGAAGGATGTTGTAATTTGTTTAGATGTTGCTGCGAATGAATTAATTAATAAAGAAGGCCAATATTCCATTCAATCAAATAATTTTTTAACAGTAGAAAATGTTATTAATTACTATAAAAAATTAATTTCAAGTTATCCCATCAAATCAATTGAAGACCCCTTCGCCGAAGACGACTGGGAGTCATGGAAAAAAATTACTAACGAAATTGGAAAGAATATTCAAATCGTTGGAGATGATTTGTTTGTAACTAATTCAAAAAGATTAAGGAAAGGGATAGAAAATAATTCTGCTAACAGTATATTAATTAAACCCAATCAAATTGGAACATTGTCAGAAACTTTAGAGGTTATTAAATTGGCTAAAAAAGCTAACTTTACAACAATTATATCACATAGATCTGGAGATTCAGAGGATACGTTTATAGCAGATTTATCAGTAGCTACAGAATCATCTCAAATTAAAACAGGATCTTTAGCAAGGTCCGAGAGGGTGGCTAAATACAACAGGTTATTACGCATCGAAGAAAAACTTGGAAATCAGGCTAAAATGGCTAAGATTTAAATATGCGGCTTATTGAAAGTTTTAAAAAGAAAAAACTTGTATTATTAAATATATTTTTAACTCTATATGTAGGTATTAATTTTATTGGAGGAGAAAGAGGTTTAGTTTCTTATTTCGAAAAAAATAAAGTACATAAAGATCTTTTGCAAAAAGAAATATCTATTAACAAAGAACTTAAAGATTTAAAGCATAAGATTAAATTAATAACTAATAATGACTTAGATTATTTGGACATGCTATATAGAGAAAAATTAAAGTTTGGAACTAAAGATGAAATTTTAATAAAATTAAAATGAAAAATAAAGTCAGACATCCAGAAAAAGTTAATAAGCCATTAAACCCTATTAAAAAGAAACCAGAGTGGATTAGGTCTAAAATTGTAGACTCAAAAGTTTTTTTCCAAACCAAACAGGTAGTAAATCAAAATAACCTT
>MDSV01239015.1_pt1 | contig 10680 bp, 8 predicted proteins | sample 810851 | NCBI WGS metagenome assembly MDSV01 (sample SAMN05326640, study PRJNA326480) | marine metagenome | isolation source: seawater | place: Atlantic Ocean: North East | collected 2012 | reverse complement strand
TCTATAACTTCAAATATTTTTTCCATTCGCTGATCTTCAGGCAATGCACAAATTCGAAATATGCTATCATTAAAATTAATGGTCTCTAAATTCAAAAAAATCTTTTTAAGTAATTTATGTTTTTTGTCAATCTCATGTTTTGATTCAAGTTTGGGAGGGATAATTTTTTGTATAGAATCGTAATAATAAAAAGCGTTCGTGTAGTTTGGCTTTGTATAATACCAATCTCCCATTCTTTTTAATGATTTTATTTTTTGTTCGGTATTTGTTTGGCTAACATTAATTGATGTTTGTAAATTTTCTACAGCTAATTTTTCATTTTTATCTTTAAATTCTATTTCAGCTAAAGCATAATAAATTTGATCAAAATACTCAATGTTTTTATCGTCCTTAAGCATCTTAAGGAGCTGAGATTTTATGGCTTTTGTTTGACCTCCACTAAAAGATAAAGCTCTATTGATTTTTGCCTGAAAAGCCATTTCATATTCTGGATTTCTTTCTACTACTTGTTGATAATAGGTTGAGGCTTTAAAATTGCCATCTTTATGATAAAGCTGTGCTAGTATATAAATTAGCCTAGTTTTAAATGCCTTTTTATATTTTAGTTCTATCGTTTGCTCCAAAGTGGCTATGGCTAATTCTCTCTTGTTATTTCTCAGGTACAAATCTGCTAAAGTGGGATATACATTATTTATTATGGTTGAGGGTAATTCTGGCTCTTTTTGCTCCAAATAATCAATCCTTTGTTCATAATTGAAAAATAATTTTACCTTTTCTTGAAATTTTAATCTTTCTTTTTCTTTAGCTAATTCTATTAATTGTTCGTCTCTTTTATTAATTAGAGAAACTAATATTTCTTCTGCCTCATCATATGCACCCATTTCAATAAGCACTTTAGCTTGCCAATATATACTTTCATAAAAAGTGTTTTGAGTTGGGTAATGGCTTTCTATGTATTGAAAAATTTTCAATGCTTTCGCCAATTCTTTTTTATAAAATTTTGTTTTAGCGATGGTTAACCAGTTATCATCAATCCATTTACACCATTCTTTATTTCTATTTCTTCCCTTTTTTGCATGTGGCATTCTATGTCTATAAATAACCAACTCACATTTCCCAGCGGCAGTATCCATTGGAGAATACCAGCTTTTAGACTGCTCTATACTAGGTAATGGATAAATTGGTAAAATTTTACTGTAATTCTCTTTTCTTTTTTCTTTAAATTCCTGATAGGTAAGTTTGATTATTTCATTGGCATTGAAAAACCCATTGTATTTGGCGTGCATATTGTGAAACCCTCTACTAACAATTGTGTTTTTTTCAGTTGAGCAGGAGATGAAAATCACCAAAATAATATATAATATATGTACTTTATTTATTTTCATTTGTTTTGAAAGGCATGCAATATTAACAACAAACCATAAAACTTATTGCATCAATACCAATTAATGCCCTTTAAATTTCAAGAGTTGATTTGATTAATTTTAAGATATTTGTAATAATTAGTGACTAATGGCATTGAAAAAAAAAGAAAATCGAATCAGAAAATGGCTAACAGGTCTTCAAGAAAAACGAAGAATAGTCGTTTTAGATTTTGATAGTTTTGAAGAAAGAAGAAATTTCACTACTTCAAAGTTTTCAATCTTCATCCTTTTTACTTTTACTGCAATTGTGTCTTCTTTAATAATTTTTCTACTTATCTCTTCTACACCTTTAAAAAAATTAATCCCAGGTTATCCAAATCCTATTGAACAGAAGGCCCTTTTAGATAAAAATATTGCTCTTGATCAAAAATTAAATGAACTTATTATTAAAACCGAAAAAGAAGAAAAATACCTTAATAATGTCCAACAAATATTAAATGGAACCGTTCCTTCAAATGATCAAGACACAAGCTTGGAAAAATTCAAATCTGTAAAGTCCAACCAAAAAGATGAAATTTCTTCTTCTGAGAAGTCTCTCAGAGAAAAAGTAACAAATAGAGAAAAATATGACTTAGATATAATACCAGGAGGATCACTCAAAAGTGAGGTTTTACCAGAACTATTACTCTTCCCACCTATTAACGGTGAAATAACAAATGAAATGAATATTTCCTCAGGCCACTTTGGTGTTGATGTAATAGCACCTAAAAATGAAGCAGTTGTAGCGATTTTAAAAGGAACAGTAATTTATCAAAACTGGTCTCCTACTGATGGGCATGTGATTCATATTCAACACAAAAAGAATCTTTTATCCATATATAAACACAACTCAGAAGTTCTAAAAAATACTGGAGAATTTGTTGATGCAGGTGAGCCAATAGCCATTGTAGGAAACAGCGGTGAGCATTCTACAGGCCCTCACTTACATTTTGAATTATGGCACAATGGCTATCCCATTGACCCAGAAATGTTCATCAATTTTGAATAAAGTTTTTTTCTTAGACTCATTATCCGTAGCTTTGCAAGCTATTTTTAAGGAATGAAAGGATTAAATGAATTTTGTATCCCGTTTTCGAGTTTAAAACTTGGGAGTAATTCATTTCAAAATAAAATAGGAAAAACGTTCTTTGAAGCTTTTAATTATTCCAATCCACACGATTGTGATATTGATGTCAAAATTGATTTCAGAAAAGAAATTCATTTAATGGATATTCGAGTAGAATACAGCGGAACAACAAATGTATCTTGTGATCGTTGTCTTTCTAAAATGAAATTAACTATTAATGGAAGTTTTAATAGTTTAATAAAGTTTGAACATGTTGAAAATGAATTGATTAAAGAAGGGGTTATTTATCTTCCTTATGAAAGTTATGAATTTAATGTGGCCCCAATAATTTTTGAGGATTACTTACTGAACTTCCCTAAAAGAAATGTTCATCAAAAACAAGACTGTGATTCTAAACAACTTGAACTTGTTTTAAAATACACAAAAAAACAGGAAGAAAACTGTGAAGATCCAAGATGGGATGCTTTGAAAGCGTTAAAGAATAAAAAATTATAGAAAAATATTATATTTATAAGTTATGGCACATCCTAAACGTAAGACATCTAAAACTAGAAGAGATAAGAGAAGAACTCATTACACTGCTTCATCTCAACAGCTAGCCACTTGTCCGACAACTGGTGAAACTCATCTATACCACAGAGCTCACTGGTCTGAAGGTAAACTTTACTATAAAGGAAAAGTAGTAATGGAAAAAGAAACAGCCCTTTAATTAACTTTTTTCTTTTGAGAATTGGGTTAGATATTATGGGCGGTGACAACGCTCCTCAAGCAACTTTAGAAGGTGCTTACCTTGCGACAAAAACGCTTAATAATAAAGCCAAAATTGTTTTATTTGGGGACAGGGAATTGGCCTTAAGTTGGTTTTCAGAAAATAATATTGATCCATCCCTATTTGATTTCGTTCATACAGATCAAACCATTGAAATGAATGAGCATGCCACAAAAGCACTCAGAAAAAAACCCAACAACAGCATTTCTGTAGGTTTCAAGGCTTTAAGAGATAAAGACATAGATGTTTTCTCAAGCGCTGGAAATTCTGGAGCCATGTTGGTTGGAAGTATGTTCTCTATCGGACCAATTAAAGGAGTGATTAGACCAAGTATTACTTCTGTACTTCCCAAGGAAAATGGTTCTGTAGGATTAATCCTAGATGTTGGGGTAAATGCTGACTGTAAACCTGATGTTCTTTTTCAATTTGCTATTCTTGGAAGTCTTTTTGCAGAAAATATATACAAAATCAAAAAACCAAAAGTTGGCTTATTAAATATTGGTGAAGAAAAAGGCAAAGGAAACCTATTGACTCAATCTGCTTATGAACTTTTAGAAGATAACGACGATATTAATTTTATTGGCAATGTAGAGGGTCGTGATTTATTCAACAACAAAGCAGATGTCATTGTTTGCGATGGCTTCACTGGAAACGTTGTCCTTAAACAGGCTGAATCTTTTTATGAGTTGATAACCAAGCGAAAATTAACAGATAGTTATTTTGATCGATTTAACTATGAAATATATGGTGGTACTCCAGTGCTCGGTCTTGATGGTAATGTTTTGATGGGACACGGGATAAGCAACAGCACAGCCATAAAAAATATGCTTTTACTAGGTAAAGACCTGATTAATTCACAACTTACGTCAAAAATAAAAACTGCATTCAAATGAATAAAATCAATGCCGCTATCACAGCTGTACATGGTGAAGTTCCTGAAAAAGTTCTTTCTAATAAGGACTTAGAGCAAATGGTTGACACCAATGATGAATGGATTGTTTCCAGAACTGGTATCAAAGAACGTAGAATTATTGAAGATGGACAAACGCTTTCTGATCTAGGAGCCAAAGTTGTCATGGAAATTTGTAAAAAAAGAGGAATCTCTCCTCTTGATATTGACATGATACTAGTTGGAACTGTTACTTCTGACCATCGTTTCCCAAGTACCTCTAATTTAATTTGCGATAAAAGCGGAGCTACCAATGCCTGGGGATATGATTTAAGTGCTGCATGCTCTGGGTTCCTATATACCTTAGTTACTGGTCAGCAATTTGTGGAGGCCGGCAGGTATAAAAAAGTCATTGTAATTGGAGGAGATATCATGTCTTCAATTGTTAGTTATAAAGATAGAAATACCTGCATCATCTTTGGCGATGGGTGTGGAGGTGTTCTTTTAGAGGCAAACGATGAGGGGAATGGTATTATAGATTCCGTATTAAAAGCTGATGGTTCTGGCAAGGAATTTTTAAATCAGAAATTAGGCGGTTCTGCATTTCCAATTAATAAAGATAATGTAGGACATCCAGATATGTATGTGTACCAAGAAGGTAGGTCTGTTTTCAAATTTGCAGTAACTAATATGGCCGATGTTTCCGCAGAAATAATGGAAAGAAATGATTTAACTGGAGATGACGTAAATTGGTTAGTTCCTCATCAAGCTAATTTAAGAATCATTGATGCTACTGCAAATCGTATGGGTCTAACTAAAGAGAAAGTGATGATTAATATTGAAAAATATGGTAACACTACTTCTGCAACTATACCATTATGCCTCTGGGAATGGGAAAAAAAGTTAAAAAAGGGAGATAATATTGTATTAGCTGCATTTGGAGGTGGGTTTACTTGGGGAAGCGTCTTTTTAAAATGGGCTTATTAACTTTTTTCGCTCTTCCATTGAATTATTATTATTTTAGCTAATCATTTATTAATATATATTATGGACATTAATGAAATTCAGGATTTAATCAAATTTGTTGCCAAAGCTGGAGTCAACGAAGTTGAAATCGAAAAAAAAGATTTTAAAATTGTCATCAAGTCTGACTATTTAGCCAAAAAGAAAACTAATTTTAAAGAAGAAACTACAATTGTTCAACAGCAAATTCCGATGGTTAATGCTCCAGTTCCGGCTGCTCCTGCTGCTGCTCCTGTTGCTGCTCCTGCTGTAGCTCCTTTAGCCGAAAAAGATGAAGTAAAGCAAGAAGACAATAGTAATTTAATTACTGTCAAAGCTCAAATGATTGGGACTTTCTACAGAGCTGCAGGGCCAGACAAAGACCCTTTTATTCAGGTTGGCTCAGTGGTAAAACCCGGTGACAAGCTTTGTATCATTGAAGCAATGAAATTATTTAATGAAATTGAGTCTGAAGTTTCTGGTAAAATTGTCAAAATTTTAGTGGATGATATTTCACCCATTGAATTTGATCAACCATTATTTTTGGTTGACCCATCATAATCAACAGAAAAAACCAACCTATGTTTAAAAAAATTCTAATTGCAAACAGGGGAGAAATAGCGCTTAGAGTTATTAGAACCTGCAAAGAAATGGGCATTAAAACTGTTGCTGTTTACTCCACTGCGGATAAAGATAGTCTTCATGTAAAGTTTGCAGATGAAGCTGTATGTGTAGGTCCTGCGTCAAGTACTGAGTCGTACTTAAAAATTCCAAATATAATTGCTGCAGCAGAAATAACCAATGCTGATGCCATTCATCCTGGTTACGGTTTCCTTTCCGAAAATGCTAATTTTTCAAGGATTTGTGATGAGCATGACATAAAATTTATTGGGGCTTCACCTGAAATGATTGATTCTATGGGAGATAAAGCTTCTGCAAAAGCAACAATGCTAAAAGCTGGTGTTCCGTGTGTTCCTGGGTCTCCAGGATTACTTAAGGACCTCAGCCATGCCAAAGTAACTGCTAAAAAAATTGTATACCCTGTAATGATTAAAGCTACTGCTGGTGGTGGTGGAAAAGGAATGAGAATTGTTTGGGGAGAAGATGAAATGGAAGAACATTGGACTTCTGCAAGACAAGAATCCAAAGCTGCTTTTGGGAATGATGGGATGTACATGGAAAAATTTATTGAAGAGCCACGTCACATAGAAATTCAAATTGCAGGGGATAAATATGGTAATGCATGCCATATGTCAGAAAGAGATTGTTCTATTCAAAGAAGACATCAAAAATTGGTAGAAGAAACACCTTCTCCTTTTATGACTTCAAGGTTGAGAAAAGCAATGGGTAGAGCTGCGGTTAAAGCTGCAAAGGCTGTTAAATATGAAGGTGTTGGAACTGTTGAATTTTTAGTTGATAAAAATAGAGATTTTTACTTCATGGAGATGAATACAAGAATTCAAGTTGAGCATACCATAACAGAAGAGGTAATCAATTATGATTTAATAAAGGAACAAATCAAATTAGCAGCAGGAGAAAAAATAACTGGTAAAGAGTTTATCCCCCAAATGCACGCTATTCAATGTCGAATTAATGCCGAAGATCCTGAAAAAGACTTCCGGCCATCTCCTGGAAAAATTACCAACTATCACGAGCCAGGTGGACATGGGATTAGACTTGACACCCATGTTTATGCAGGTTATGTTATTCCTCCTTATTATGATTCCATGATTTCTAAGTTAATCACTGTCGCTCAAACAAGAGATGAAGCAATTCTTAAGATGAAAAGAGCCTTGGAAGAATACATTATTGAAGGAATTAAAACCACTATTCCTTTTCACCAACAGCTTTTACAAGATGAAAAGTTCCTAGCTGGTGATTTTACAACCAAGTTTATGGACGATTTTGAATTCAAACTATAAAGTCTAAAGATTCAATATCTTATTTATTATTTGGCTGACAATCTCAATATTTGGAACGCCATCAATTACCAAACTAAGCTGATTCTTTTTTTCTTTAAGCTGAACACCTTTTTTATGTTTTTGAACAAAATTTAAAACACCAGAAAAGGAAGGAGATTCAAAATACTTTGGCTGCTTTGAAGTAAATTTCCCTACCATTTTATTATTCTTAATTATCAATTTTTCAAATCCAATCTTTTTTGCTTTTTCTCTGATATCAATTGTACTAATTAAGTCTAAAGTCTCACCTGGGATTTCACCAAACCTGTCTTTTAACTCCAACTTGAACTCTTCAATATCTGGAGCTGCTTTTAATTGATCTAATTTTTTGTAAAGATTTAGTCTTTCGTTAATTTGATTTACATAGTCGTCTGGGATAATCAAAGACATATCGGTTTCTAAAATACAATCTTGCACAAAAGGCTTATCCTTTAACTCTTCTTTAAAAATTTCTTTAAACTCATTTTCTTTGAGTTCTAATATAGCTTCGTCTAAAATCTTTTGATATGTATCAAATCCAATGTCATTTATAAATCCGCTTTGGTTTGCTCCAAGAAGATCTCCTGCTCCTCTTATATCTAAATCTCTCATAGCAATATTAAATCCACTTCCTAAATCTGAAAACTGTTCAATTGCTTGAAGTCTTTTTCTGGCCTCAGTAGACAAGTGCTGAGGTGGTGGGGTAAATAAATAAGCAAATGCCTTTTTATTTGAACGCCCAACTCTTCCTCTTAACTGATGCAAATCGCTTAATCCAAAATGATTTGCATTATTAATGATTATAGTATTTGCATTAGGAATATCGATGCCTGACTCAATGATGGTTGTGGCTACTAAAACATCATATCTACCATCCATAAAATCTAAAATAACTGCTTCCAGTTTTTTTCCTTCCAACTTACCATGGCCTATTGCAATTCTCGCATTTGGACACAAACGTTGGATCATTGCGGCAACTTCATTAATGTTTTGAACCCTATTATGCACAAAGAATACTTGACCCTCTCTATCTATTTCATAATTAATAGCCTCTCGAATGGTTATTTCAGAAAAAGTTTGAACAACAGTGTCAACAGGAAATCTATTTGGTGGTGGAGTATTAATTATGGAAAGATCCCTAGCATTCATTAAGCTAAATTGAAGGGTTCTAGGTATTGGTGTTGCTGTGAGTGTAAGGGTGTCTATATTTACCTTTAAGTTTTTAAGCTGGTCTTTTACGCCTACGCCAAACTTCTGTTCCTCATCAATAATTAGCAATCCCAAATCTTTAAAAACAACATCTTTACTAATTAGCCTATGGGTTCCAATTAAAATATCAACCTTTCCATTTTTTACTTTTTCAAGAGTTTGTTTAATGTTTTTCGCTGATTTAAATCTATTAATGTAGTCTACATTGCAAGGGAAATCATGGAGTCTCTCGGCAAAAGTTTTAAAATGCTGAAAGGCCAAAACAGTAGTTGGAACTAATAAAGCAACTTGCTTATTATCAGCCACTGCTTTAAAAGCTGCTCTAATTGCAATTTCTGTCTTACCAAAACCAACATCTCCGCACACTAATCGATCCATTGGGTGTGGCTTTTCCATATCAATTTTCACTGCCTCTGTGGTGGTAAGTTGATCAGGAGTATCTTCATATTTAAATGAGGCTTCTAACTCGTTTTGCAAATAAGTATCTGGTTGAAAGTCAAAACCTTTTTGCATTTTTCTTTTTGCATAGAGCTGTATAAGGTCAAAAGCAACTTCTTTAATCTTTTTCTTTGCCTTTTGCTTAGCCATGGCCCAAGCAGATGAGCCTAATTTATTTAATGTTGGCACTGTTCCTTCTTTTCCAGAAAATTTTGATATTCTATGTAGAGAATGAATACTGACATATAGGATGTCTCCCCCCTTGTAAATTAATCTAATTGCTTCTTGTTCTTTTCCCTGAGCATCTACCTTTTCAAGTCCTGAAAATTCTCCAATTCCATGGTCAATATGAACAACAAAATCACCTTTTTGTAGATTATATATCTCTTTAAGGGTAAAAGTTTCTTTTGATTTTGCAATGATCTTTTTAGTGCTAAAACGGTGGTATCTTTCAAAAATTTGATGGTCAGTAAAAACTACTATTTTTTCTTTATGATCAATAAAACCTTCGTGAATTCCAAGAGAAATAAAATCACATAAGTTTTCTTGACCTAAATCATCAAAGATTGCATTCAATCTTTTTATTTGGGAATCTTGCTCAGAGCATATAAAAATTTTATAACTATCCTCCTTCCATTGATTAAATTGGTTAACTAATAGTTCGAAGTTTTTATTGAATGATGGTTGAGGGACGCAACTGGCAACAATTGCCTTTGAATCCTTAGATTTTAAAGTTCTATTCCACTCAATTATGGTATACTCTCTAAGTTTTTTTGAAAAATCTAAAGGGGCTAAATACATTTCAATAGGAAGTAAAAGCCCTTGCTTATCTTTAATTTTGTTAAAAACTTTATTAGCCGTTTCAAATCCCAATTCCATTTTTTTTTGAGCAACTTCAAGATCTTTTCCCCAAATAGTAGTTTGCTTTGGCAGATGAGATAAGAAGGAAACTCTATTATTAGAGAAATTTATATTGGGAACAATCTTAATTCTTTGATGTGTTACAATTGAAAGCTGATCAACCGGATTAAACTCTCTTAACGAATCAATTTGATCTCCAAAAAGTTCGATCCTATATGGTAATTCGTTACTGTAAGAAAAAACATCTATAATTCCTCCCCTTACGGCAAATTGACCTGGTTCATATACGTGGTCTACCTTATCAAAAGACATCTCTATGAGTAATTCATTTAATAAGTCCAACTCCAGATCTTCTGAAACGCTCAATGAAATGTTATTTTCTTCAAATCTCTTTTTATCAATTACTTTCTCTACAATAGCTTCTGGATAAGTAACTACCAGTAGTTTTTTTCTTTGTTTTGATAAAGCATCTATTACTTCCGTTCTCTGTAAGACACATGTAGGATCAGGGTCAATAATTTGATATGGTCTCCTATAGGATGAAGGATAAAAAAGTAAAGTGGTTCCTCTTTCTTTATTGAAAATATTTTCTAAGTCATTGAAAAAATAAAGTGCTTCTTCCTTGTCAGGTAATACAAATAAATGATATCCATTAGCTTGTTGAACTACTGCATGGGATAAAAAAGAAAGGTACGAACCAGCGGAATTTTCAATTGAAATTAACGATTCATTTAATATGGCTGAAAGGGTACTATTTACAGCACTAGATTTTAAAAAAAAATTTCTGAAATGATCAGTGAGCACCGTGTAGCATTTGTTCTAATTTGTCAATCATATTTTTTGAACCCACAAAAAATGGTACTCTTTCATGTAACTCTTTAGGTTGAATTCCCATTATTCTTTCTGACTCAGAAATTGCTCTGCCTCCAGCCTGTTCAATAATAAGTGCTAAGGGAGAACACTCATAAGTTAATCTTAACTTACCATTAGGCGCACTGTTAGTAGAAGGGTACATATAAACACCCCCTTTTATAAGGTTTCTATGAAAATCTGCAACTAATGATCCAATGTATCTTGAACTA
>MDSV01223917.1_pt1 | contig 10680 bp, 11 predicted proteins | sample 810851 | NCBI WGS metagenome assembly MDSV01 (sample SAMN05326640, study PRJNA326480) | marine metagenome | isolation source: seawater | place: Atlantic Ocean: North East | collected 2012 | reverse complement strand
GGAAGGCACTTTTGAGCAGGATTAGCTGATTACGATCTCATTTCTAATGCCATCTGTGTTCAGCACCAAACGATGACAATCCGCAGCATTGGCTCCACTGACTATAAAAATGAGAATATGCTGAGAATCAATTAATACAAGCATGCTTTGCTTTTGCTACTCCCGGCGATCACGATGGCCCTCGGCGGCATTTTGGGGAGCCGCTTTCGACCTGGCCTACGTCTACGGGGTTTGATTGCCCACCTAGTTGGAGGTCTGGTGTTTGGCATGGCCGCAGCAGATCTGATGCCAGCAGCAAGTAGTGATAATCATCCTTTGGGATTAGTCATAGGCTTCTGTCTCGGCTTTTCATTGTTAATTGTAGTCAATAATGTTTTAGATGATCCTCACGAAATTGCTGAAAAAAATAAATCTCGTCCAATAATTCCATTGTTAATCCCTTTCTTAGTTGATAGCCTCATTGATGGACTAGTGGTAGGGATTAGCCCCGATGTTGGTTCACAGGGATGGGTGATTCCCCTTGCTGTTGCTCTAGAAATGGGCCTTGCATCGCTTGGCCTTGCGACTCTGTTGCGCCGAGGGGGTCAGCGCTGGCGAAGCAGCCTTGGTGGTGGACTGATGGCATTGACCTACCTAGTTGGTCTCATCAGCAGCACAATCTTGGCTAAATATCTAACAGGCCCTTACTTAACAGGATTGCTGGCCTTCGGGACTGCTGCTTTGATCTACTTGGTTGTCGAAGAAGTGATGAAGGAAGCCCATGCCATGGGAGAAGATGATTCAAGTTGGGTCAATTTGGCTTTCTTTTTTGGAATACTTATGGTTTGGTTGAGGGTCATTCTCTCGACATGATTAAATGCATGCTTATCTATATTGAAGATTTATTGGCCTCTTAAGGGAAGCCCAATTTGAGCTCTCTTCAATGCAATATCCTGCTCTGTGGCTAGGATACATTGCTTGTTTTCATATATCACTGTCGATTGTGATTATTTGTTCCATGTGCCTCGTTATTTTATATAAAATTCAATGATTAAATCTAAGATGAATAAATGGATCTTCGTCTTGTTGAATTACTTGGTAAGTACCAGGAAGAAGAGCTTGAAGCGATTGAGCGATGGTTTAATCATACGCAGCCTTTGGCCCTGGAAATGATGGGAAGCATGAAAATTGCAAGAGGAACCATCAAAAGGGAGGAAAAATATTGAGTGTTATTGTATTGCTATAGTATAATCATCGTATTTTCGTCAGTTGTTTTTGATACCTGTTATTGCTTTTGAATTTCCCTCAGCTTGGCTTCTTATTGTTGTGACAGAGTCTTAGTGTATTTGAGTTCTTTATTGTATATTGATGAATTTGACTTTTTCTTTAGCTATTTGATGCACCATCTTTGGTTCATTGATTACTTTCCATATTCGGATAGTAATCTATAAATGGGTTGATCTTGAGTAACCAGTATGAACAGCTACGTATTAATAGCTATCTTCTTTATTTTGTTGCCTTGTGGCTTTTTAAGTGCCTCATTGGCAGAATCGAAAAAACAGAAATATTGGATATGGTTGATTGCAGGGTTAGTTTTTGGTCCTATTGGGTTAATTGGCTCTTCTTGCCTTAAGGACAAAAGTTCCTGATCAAACCTCAATTAATCAATTCCCGAATAGAGTTCGCTTTTAATTGATGGTGAATGTAGATCTAAATATTGCTAATATGATCCAGATCGCAATGCCTGTTGTTGTAGCGAGTGCAAGTATCCATAATTTTAAAGTCCTTCCGGTTGGCTTTTCGTACAGTAGCTTTTCTAATGATGTCTTATTGCTGTAAAGTAAATGATCATTGATTGACATCATGAATCGATTTGATATCAGATTTTTCTGCCAATCAATCCCATATCTTGGATATTGTTGATATAGAGGTACTGAGCCTTTTGCTTGCCCCGGCAGAACACGAGACACTTCGCTAGGTGGAATATCGTAACCAAACCTTTCCATGTACTCGTTACTATCTAGTACATAGTCTATAAAATAGTTAAATCCTTTTTCTGCAATTATTATTGATAGTGATTGCTTTTCTTCTGCATTATATACTTTTCTTCCAAGCGCTCTTGCAACGACTTGTTCTGCTAATCGATAGTTGTTGTTGCATTCGACATAGCCTCTACGAAACCGCTCGGACAAAAAAAGTCCTCTCATAAAGTCGCGTACGGTGATTGAATTGTTCCGTAATTGTGATTCGAGATATGATTCCCTGTCATTCTCTAAGAGGTGAAAAAATACTTGTTGATAGCAATTCTTGATTAGTTTTTCTTTTTCGTTGTCTGCATTTGTTTCTATGTTTTGATTGCTGACTGCTTCAACCCTTGAGTTTTGGGTTGAAACTGTGAAACTTTTTGGAGGAATTGCCATATTGTTTTAATAATAGTTTCATGCTATGCATTGGCCTCTCTCTCAAGCTTTTTATTGGTTACAATTCTGCGTATCAATAGAGGCTTTGTGTTGCCTCCGCTTTATCCGGCTTATGGATTATGTAATACTCAATGCTTTTGTTGATGTGATAGCTATCTGTTAATCGAGACTTTTGTTTTCTGAATAGAATGTTAGATATTCCAATTGATTTGATTGGTTTTGCTTTGCAATAATCTCATGAATTGTTCTTGGCGTTTTCTTCTGATGATTATATTCAGGCTTGATTGCGCTAATGATTTTAATAACTCATCACGTGAAGGCCGAAGTGTCGGCTTCATCCATGCAGTTGCTCAAACCAAAAGCCGGCCAGTTGCCACGAGCTCCACAGAAAAATCGCAAGAAATAACCAGTTCATCCAGGCGGGGCGATCGCGATTTTCAAACATGAAGTGAGTGATGCAACCCTTTAATTGTGGCGGATCAATCGCTGTAAATCATGAATTCTTTTGAATGCTTGCTGTTGCGTTACGACTGAACGGTTGCCGACGCCCAATCCGCAGTCTGAAGCGACACCTGAGATCCACCTGCCCTTTTGAGATCGTGCATTCCTTCTAGCTGTCGATACACCGCTTTCAATTGTCTTTGGATGTGATCGGTGTGTGGCATCGCATCTAAGGTCAACAACGCTTCCTCGAGATGGTGTTTGGCATCAATCAAGAGTCGGCAATCAGTACTTCCAGGTTCGTAGCTCATGAAATTTTTTCAAGGATAAAACCATTCAGCTTGATTGCGACGCCCAAGTTTGTGGCCATTTTTACAAAGTGGCAAAGATCTAGGGTTCTTCTTGTTTTCCACTTGCTTCGATTAAGTCCCATGGTCTTGCAATTCCTCCTTCTACGGACCATATGCCTTCTTTCCGGCTTTGAGCTGCACGCTCCAACGCTTGATAGTTCAAGTCGTCGCATCGTCCCAGGTAACCGTCATAGGCAAACACTTGCCCTTTGCTGACGAGCGGGGCAGCAATGTCAATTTTCTCGTTCAGCAGTCTGGCTACAACCCGCCCATACACGTCTCGAGCCCGTAGTTCCATTTGGACAACGGACCCCTGAGGTAGTGCTTTGCTCAATGTTGTTTTCGCTTGCTGCGACCAGGGTTGTTGCTGGCGTAACGGAGCTTGTATGCAGGCCAGTCGAACCGCCCTTCCCTCTCCATTGATGTCGACTAGCACCTCCTGACCATTGTTGACCTTGAGTACGGTCACGATCTGGGTGGGGTGGGTTTGTTCAGCGGCCACCACGTTGGGTAAGGCTGTACCTGCCAGTAGGCCAACAAGAAAGCTCAGACTTACTGCCTTCGTGGTTGATGCCATGAGAGTCTCCTTGCTCAACTGACGAACAGCATCTCTCGATACGAAGGAAGCGGCCAACGGTCGTCATCCACCAGGCCTTCTAAGTCATCTACAACATCTCGCAGCTGAAGAAGTCGTGGAAGGAGAACGTTGGCTGCATGGTTCATCGATGTTGTGGTGTCGCCATGATGAAGCTGATGCAATTCATCGTCGAGAGCATTGATTTGATCCTGCATCCTTTGATGTAGCTCTGCTTCATAGTGCAGAGTTCGTTGGTCAGGATTCAGGCCTACGGCTTGTTGTTGGCTGATGCTTCGTGCCAGGGAGCCGAGATGTTTCTGAACAGCTGGGCTGATTTGAGTCCGAACAATCGAGAGTGCAACCTTGGCTTCTACTTCCACTGCCAGCGTGTATTGCTCGCTGTAAACCTCGTAGCGGCTCTCCAATTCCACAGATGAGATCACAGCCTGACGCTGGAACAGCGTCTTCACTTCCTCTCGTCGCAGGACTGGCAGGGCGTTTGCGGTGTTGCGTAGGTTTTCTAATCCCCTTTGTTCGGTGGCCTCTTGATGCCACGCATCGGAATACCCATCACCCCCAAACACGGCTGCACCGTGTTGGTCCATCACTTGTTTTAAGACGTCTGCTGCACCCTGCTCCAAGGATTGGCCCGAGGCCAAATGGGCCTCGATTTGATCGCTAATCCACTCGAGTGAATCTGCGAGAACGGTGTTCATCGCCACCAGTGGACCAGCCACTGACTGGCCCGAACCCACGGCTCTGAATTCGAATCTGTTGCCTGTGAACGCAAACGGTGATGTGCGGTTGCGATCACCAGCGTCCTTTTTGAACTCAGGGAGACTGTCAACACCCAGGCGCATGACATCGCCTGTGCTGCTTCCGGTGACTTCGCCACGCTGGAATTGCTGGAAAACTTCCTCTAGCTGTCTACCCAGATACACGGAGATGATCGCGGGTGGAGCTTCATTGGCTCCAAGGCGATGGTCATTTCCCGCTGTCGCCACCACTGCTCGTAAAAGGGCGCCGAATCGATGCACTCCTCGGATCACAGCGGCGCAGAACAGTAGAAATTGCAGATTGTCGTGAGGCGTTGAACCTGGGTCCAGAAGATTGCCTTGCGTGCTGTTACCCACAGACCAGTTCACATGCTTGCCAGACCCATTGATTCCAGCAAAGGGCTTTTCATGCATAAGGCATGTGAATCCATGCCGTTTTGCCGTGCTACGAAGCACAGTCATGATCATTTGTTGATGATCTGTTGCCACGTTGGCGGCTTCATGAACAGGTGCGATTTCGAACTGCCCAGGCGCCACCTCGTTGTGTCGAGTTTTTGCAGGAATTCCGAGCCTATATAGCTGGTGTTCAACGTCCTGCATGTAAACCTGAACCCGTTCAGGAATGGCACCGAAGTAATGATCGTCAAATTGTTGCCCTTTAGGAGAGGGAGCTCCGAATAGGGTTCTTCCGGCAAGCTGTAGGTCGGGGCGAAGCGTTGCAAATTGACTGTCAATTAAAAAATATTCCTGTTCAGCTCCGCAGGAACTATTCACTGCCGCAACGTCCTTGTTGCCAAGCAAGCGAAGCAAGCGTTGCGCTTGGCGATTCATGGCTGCGTTCGAGCGCAGGAGTGGGGTCTTTTTATCGAGAGCTTCGCCGGTCCAGCTCACGAACACGGTTGGGATGCATAGGGTGACGCCATTGGGCGTACGCATTAAATAAGCAGGGCTGGTGATGTCCCAGGCTGTATATCCACGGGCCTCGAATGTTGAGCGGATGCCGCCATTGGGGAACGAGCTGCCATCTGGCTCTCCCTGAATCAGGAGTTTGCCTGAAAATTCATGGATGGCTTGGCCATCCTTTAGCGGACTGATAAAACCGTCGTGCTTTTCTGCCGTTGAGTTTGTGAGGGGATAGAAGACGTGCGCGTAATAATGTGCTCCGTTGCTGACGGCCCAATCCATCATTGCCTGAGCAACCGCGTCAGCCACCTCTAAATTTAATTTGCCTCCGTCCCGGATCACGCGACGAACAACCTTGAATGCTTCCTTCGGCAGAGCATTTTTCATGCGCGCCAGGGTGAAGACATCACTGGCCCATATCTCCTCCAAGGACCCACTTTTGTCGCAAGCCACTGGTTTGCGCTGTTGAATGGCTTGTAGGGCAGCCAGACGAGATGGATGGGGCATCGTTTATGGGCCTCAGGTGCGTATTTTTCCAACCAAACTAGGCCCTCATACGTGTTTCAACCCCTTGCTGCTTGAGTTCCATGACATCTGCTTTTGATGTGCCATGTGTCGTTACGGAATTTTGGAATGGTAGGAACCCTCTTTTTAGATCTTTTTGATTTCAATCCTTAGAGCTCAGCCGATGTGATCCATGCTTCGTTGCAACCCATTTCAATTTCAATCACTCTGTTTAGTGAACTGATAAACAACAGTTTTCCCGGTGATGGCTGACTCCGTGGTTGTCACTGATGCTGCGCTATGTAGTGAATGTTAAAGACTCAAATTAATATTCGATTCATGACTGGCTTTGTTGTGTTAATTGCGCGTGATGAAAGGTTAAAATCGAATAACTGTTTTGCTTTAGTATCTTTTTCTCTGCTTAAGCTGACCATTAATTGCTTATTGAAATGATTTGCGTGCTTAAGGATGTATCCACCTTCTAATCAAGATCGTCTCTACTTCCCGGCAACAGTGCGCAATCGTGCTCCCATCGCAGCTGCTCTTTCAGAGCTGCTGCCTGACCAAGGTGCTGTCCTTGAAATTGCCAGTGGAAGTGGTGAACACGCTGTGACCTTTCAGCGCCGGTTTCCTGGAGTGGTATGGCAGGCCAGTGACCCTGATCCGAGCCATTGCAAAAGTATCAATGCTTGGATTGCCTATGAGTGTCTAAGTGATGTTATGCCGCCAGCATTACAACTTGATGTTCTCGACCGGCCTTGGCTCATTCCTAAAAGAACTTGTATTGAATTAAAAGTTGTTGTTGCGATCAATTTGATTCACATTGCTCCTTGGAGCTGTTGCCAATCATTAGTAGAGCAGGCATCTGAGCACCTTCCGATTGGAGGTCGTTTCATTCTTTATGGACCTTTTCGTCGGAACGGACTTCATACGAGTTTAAGCAATGAAGCTTTTGATCAGTCGCTGCGGGAGCGCAATCCCTCCTGGGGAGTACGTGATCTTGAATCTGTGGAGACACTCTGCAGCAAGGTAGGATTCAATAACATGCAGTTCATAGAATTGCCTGCGAATAATCTTATTTTTACCGCCTTGAAAACTGTATAATTTTATTCGTTGAGTACATTTTTGCCCTAAAATGTTATCAAGATTCGACTAAATAACACGGTTGCTGTGGCATGTGCAAAGGTGATTTGTGTGAATGAGGCCTTGCAGGGGTATTATTGTTTCACTCTAATCGCAATTAAGAGAGGTTGATTCCCTATTGGAAAGTTAGTGATAGGAATGAAGTTTATGGTTGATTTTCTAAAAGTTGTGGTGAGCTTGTGGCTTCCTAATAATTGAGCTCCATTCTCTGCCTGTTTTTATTGCGAGTCCTTTGTCTATTAACCACAGAGGTCGATGGCATCGCTGCAGCACGACTATAAAAAATCCCCTCGCTTTCGGGGGAATGTTCACTGGAATGATCCCCATCACCCAGCCCATTGAAGGATAGGTCGATACCAAGGGTGTAGATCAGCCGTTCTCCACGAATTTCAGCTAGCGCTCCACAGATTGCCTAAACCTACCGGCGTTTTCCCCACATGCTGTGGAGAATGATGGTGACAGGGTTCTGAATAGCTGATTTTGTGGAAAAAGAGCCAAAGTGTGTCATGCTTGTGGTTCCCCATCACCCGCCCCGCCTAGCTCAGCTAAGCGGGGATTTTTGTTGTGACTCATGAAAAATGCAGCCAAGTTACTAGTGCGCATGACCTACTGGGTACTGTAATGGGGCTGCTTTTAGCAACTGGTTTTATCGAAATAAAGAATAAAGGAAGTTATGATGCCAATATTCTTTCCTTTTGCGATTACATTTTTAGTCATATGGCTCTTAAAGTTATTGATGTTGACCAGTAAAGGTTTTTGAGATCGTTTATTTGAGCATTCAAGAGAATCGTTGATTCGATGGAGTTGGCAGGTAGATTGATCTCGATCATTTTATTGGCTGAGTACAATTAATTCAATTGATTGATTACTCTTTTGCCCACCTCTGGCTACAGCGACTGCTGCATTGCATCTCTCCATCTGGATAGTCAAATCCAGCTTTTTTTGCATTTTTCTCAACTTCTCCTGGATTTGATCCACTGAAGCTGCGGGTGGACTTGGCTAGTGCTGGGTTGATGGAATGCAATCCAAGGGTGCATGCCAGAAAAATCAGAGTTACAAGTTGAGTTCTTTGCATGCCAGATAGGGATAAATCCAACTTAGCTTACCTGCCCATATGAACAATGGCCGCTTAGTTGATACTTTGGAATAATTCAGTCTTAAGCTGATTAAACAGAGAAATAATCTTTCTATTGATGATGAAATTTGAGAGTTGGTGGTTTACTTTGCGCGTTCTCTTGAGAGCTTTCTGTCTGGTCTTGTTGTGTCAAACGTGTCATTTGAATCTCTTGTCAGTTGCTGTTTAATCCACCAACAGATTGCCTTCGTGAGATTTTTGAGCAGTTGTCATCATACCGAGACGATTTTCTCAAATTCGGTTTCTCCCATCACTTCTGAGTTGGCATTGATCCAGATTATGCCCTGCTGCCGCACTAGACAGACCAATTCGTCGTTGAGAAGAATCCTGTATGTGGAAGGTTCTTCCATGCAAAGCTCTTCCGCGTAGTTGACTGCTGCGTGAATATCTGCCTGACTGGCAATTGGCTTCCATCCATCTGGAGTGAGCCGTTCAACGTCAAGCATGAGTAAATTTACTTATTAAGCGTAGCTTCTCGCATTGTGGTTCCGATTGGCAAGCAAAGTGTTCACATCAAAACCGATTGGTGAGCAATGATGAAGGATGTTTCTATCCAGTGTTTTGAGTTGTTCTCTCAATATGAGTCTGAATCTGCTTTTGTAATTCATTTTTCTGATACAACTGTCTTCTCTTGACTCCCTAGCTGTAATCGGATTTTGATCCGAGTTTGTTCTCTGTCTTTTTCCCTCGATGAAGGGTTTTTGGTTGGATTCTGGTGAAATACTCAGGATGGAGAGTTTTTCTGGATGCTTGTTGAAAACCTTTCAGCCTATTGTTTAGTCAGCTCCATGGATACTTTCGATGGTACGGATGGGGCCTGTTCTGATCACTCTTCCATTTTGAACAAGATCCACATCTTTTCTTCGCGTAACACCCTTTAAAGTCAAGATTTTGCCAATGAAGGCCTTTACTTCAATGAAGTAAGTAATACATGACTCACAGGGTTCTTCATGCTCAATCACTTTTATTCAAGATCCGTGGCAATGTAGCAGCGTCTACGCAGCTGATCAACAAAAGCCCTGGCTTCTGTACTTCTGTATTTTTCTTTGAGCTGATCAACGATTCCGCCTTGATCAAGGCTCTTGCCGTAAGCATCAACCACTAGATCTAGTGCAAAGTCAATCAGTTCAGCCTCCTCTGTGCTGAGTCGTACATCCACAAATTTTTCCATTTGATCCAGGTTCCTTCTAGTGGTTTCTAGAGAATTCTGGAGCACAGCCCCTCGTTTATGCGTTTGGTGTGAAGTTATTCCCTGTTGGCTTGTCGTTTTGTTCTTCTAGGATCTCCAGCTAAGAATCGAAGCGTCTTTGTTGGATTGATTGAGCAGGCCCTTGGATTGTCTAGATTCTTAATGTCAGATTTGTTGGTGTCATCGAAAATGTAGTGCTTCCTGTCTTTTTTGGGGATCAATCTATCCTTCTTGGCTGATGCACTCAAAGATTATGGTTCGGAAGTGAAGCATTCAGTCATGTTTTCAATCATTTGAAAATTTGCTTGCCCCCTATGGCTCCCTTTCGAATCTTATAAATTTCTAATGCCTGCTCGTTTGTGTCAATGAATACATGTGTACGTCAATCGTCATAGCTAACAATGAATTAGTGAAAATCCAAACCTTGCTATGGCTGTCCTTTTTGCACTTCCTAAAACGCAATCAATTTACCGTCGATACTGGGCTTCAACTGCTAAGTAGATCCCAGCGAGATTTCTGTAACCCTTGATGCTCAGTCACCCTGTCATGCAATGGTGTCTGCACAGAGACCCCAGCATCAAGATTCGGGACTTCCGTTGCATCGCTGCGCGCAAGGCAGATGTTTTCCCAAGACTATGGGGTGAAGCCAATGTTCTTGGCGAGAATCATGGCATGGGCAACTTCCTTCCTTTCGTCACCGTTCTGTTCTCGCTTCAGGTCAGCGCTAGCGCTGCTACACCTATTGGCCAAAACCTGCCACTTGTTCGTTTTCAGGGGTGTTACGACGGGAACACGTGTACGACCACTGATGGTGAAACAGTCAGGTTGGCTTGTATTGATGCTCCCGAAATCAAAAAACCTCCTCGCTTTAGGTCCACCAGGATGCGTCCCACTGCTTATGACAACAGCTCCTCCGAACAATCCGCCGATGCTTTGAGAACTTTGGTTTTAGGTCGATCAGTTGGTATTCGCCGCATCACGACTGATCGCTATGGACGCACGATTGCAGAGCTTTTCATTGACAACAGGAACGTTGGTCAGCAGCAGGTTCGCAACGGGCATGCCGTGATTTCTCATAGATCCGCTTCGCAATGCCCTTGGGCTAAGCGTTTCTGACGAATCACCCTGCCTTGATTCAAGCGGAACAAACCGTTCTTGCTTGCAGGTCGTCGATTCTTGATTTGGATTCTGCTGGCCATCCGTGATTCAACAAATCTTGTGCCAGTCAGCCAAGTGTTGACGATCTCTGGCACGCTTCGATTG
>MDSV01197386.1_pt1 | contig 10680 bp, 12 predicted proteins | sample 810851 | NCBI WGS metagenome assembly MDSV01 (sample SAMN05326640, study PRJNA326480) | marine metagenome | isolation source: seawater | place: Atlantic Ocean: North East | collected 2012 | reverse complement strand
GAACGCGTGAAATTTAGAAAACACTTTGCCTCGTTTAATGAACAACTATCTTCTGTCATTACATTACCCAAAGAATGGCATGAAAAATAAAATGGTCTATAAATAATGTATATATATGCATTAAATGTCTAAAATTGAATTTAAAATTACATTGGCATCTGATCCAAAACTTCCCTTTCGTATTATAAAAGTACCCGATCAAGCACCATTTACTGCTGTTTTAAAATATGTTGCCGAAGAATTTAAAGTTAATCCGTCTACATCCGCTATTATTACAGAAGACGGTGTTGGAATTAATCCATCACAATGTTCGGGAACCATTTTTTTGAAATATGGGCGGGATTTACGCATTATTCCAAGAGACCGTGTCGGGTGAGATATTTAAGTCAACATTTTATAAATCAATGTCAACATTATCTTGTCGTAAATGTAAAGAAAAACATGATGCAGATGAATATGAGTGGCACTATTTATGTGTAGAAGGTGATAATTCGCCACCATATTGTGGAAAATGTGCCGCATCCTGTAATTTTTGCGTGTTTTACAGTGCATTATTGGAGGCCGAGGAAGATACGCCCAGTCGATGTTCATTTTGTTGTCAATTATTTTGTGCGTATCATTTGCATTGGGATGGCGATGGTTCTGGAGACATATTTGATGGCAAAGTTATTTGTGATAAATGTCCCATGAGTAAAATTACGAAAAATACTACATAACTTATCCGTATAATTTTTCAAAGATATCGCCGGCTTTTTCAGAAGCTTGTTGTAATATGGTCGCCATTGCTTCTTCATTAGCCGCTTGGAATAATTTCGAGTGGAAATCATTGAAAAATTGCTCTTCGAGTTGTTCGTCCTTGACAACAGTATATTCGGTATTCCCCCATCTTTCATCTGCTTGAACTATATCGTTTTGTTCGAAATATATTGCTTTGCCTTGACTTCGCAATAAATTCTTGGCAAATTCTACGAAATTAGTTGTGTCCAATGTTTTTTCCTGTATTTCATCTTGTTTTTCTTCGTAAAACGTTTTATTATTCAACCATTTTACTGCCAATAGCCATATTGTGTTCATGGCATGTTCATGAACAGTTTCTCCACGAACACTGCGAACCAAAGATTCATTTGTTATGGCATCGTTCAAATCGATGAAAAATGGAGCGGACGGTGGTTTGGTCAGCCAATCTAATATATCCAATCTGCGCGAATTTACAGCGTGATTTAATGCATTGTATTTGGTCATAAACCCCGATTTTTTGGCGGCACCGAAAACATCTCGTGATAATAAACGAATCACGCCCATAGGCGTTTCTTTATCAATAGCACTGTGCAAATCATAAATGCCATGTTCGGCGGCCGCGTTAATCAATTCATAGACAATGTCTACAGCATTTTCTGAACGTTCAAGAGCATTTGAAATGGCAAATGATAGTGCTGTTTCAGTTTGGCCCTTTCCGGAACTGGTATTATAATGTTGTATTGCTTCAATAGATGTATCAGGCTCCAGTTGTAATATTTTTTGAACATTCTCTAGATCATCACGTTGGACAGCCAACATAAGGGCTGTTCCTACAACTTTAGGCTTGTCGTTTAATTCATATATATCATTTTTGTTTTCGTTTGTCACATTGTTCATGAATGTTTCGTAAGTTGGTGATACTGTGGCCTCTGTGGGCGAAAACATGTTTTTTTGAATATATTCGGCTACCATTTCTTTCTGTTCGGCATTTGTGCGACCTAATGAATACATAGGATGTTGTGGTTGGTGGTCTGTAACAATCATGTCAATAGAATCTTCTGTTTTAGTTGTTTCAACCGAATGTTGTTTATTTAATAAAGACATATTATATTAATTTTTCATTATTATATAGTGTCATTTTGATTCTATCCCACACAGTTTTAAAGTATAAATTGGGCCATATTAATCTATTCACAAAAAAAAATGTTTCGTGTATTACCATCGAAATTACACGGTAAAGGCCTCTTTAGTGCTAGATCATATCTCAAAAACGATCATATTATGACATTGGACATTGATTATTGTTATAAACCAATTTTTGGAGATTATTATGGTAAATTTATGAATCATTCGTGTCGTCCTAATTGTTGTGTGGATGGATATCAAGTAAAGGCGTGCCGTGGAATTGAGCCCGAAGAAGAATTGACATTTGACTATTCTACATTAAAAATCAATACTAATTTTAAACCCTAATATTGCACTTTTCAAAAATGCACTTTTCAAAAAGTGTGTCAAAACTTTCCTAAATATTCAGGCCAAGATTCCTAAATATTCAGAAAAGTTTTGACGCACTTTTTGAAAAGTGCATTCCTAAATATTCAGGCCAAGATTCCTGAAATTTCAGCCCGAGATTCCTAAATATTTAGGAAAGTTTTGACGCATATGCAGTCCTAAATATTAAGACAACAAATATGTCGGATACTAAAATTTCAATCATCATCTCTTCCGTATGCATTGCAATCGTTTTCACCTATATGACGGCCTCAACCTTCTACGATGTAGTCCCATCGCGTCACCAGGGCATTTGGACGCAATTCCAGCGTATCAAATACGCCGAAACCAGCCCGCCTGGCTTTTATTGGAAATCGCCTTTTGTCAAAGGGATCCATATGTTTACTGGGCCAGATAAAGATGAAGTTTTCTATACTTGTGGCACCAAAGACGGCATTACTTTCAAAGGAAAAGTAGCTATAACGAACCAACTGTTGCCAGAGAACGTTTTGGAGTCGTATTTGATCCATGGGGAGAACCCTGACAAGGCAAACATCTACGATATGTCTGAATTTCTGATACAGTCGATTTGTGCAGAAATGACTGCCAGAGAATTTCTGGTGGATAAGTTTACCGATATTGATGATTTGTTATATGATGCATTGGTTGAAGCCCAAACGAAAGCCAAATCGGGCCTAAAGATTGTCCCGGGCAAGGTCAAGGTATTCAAACCGGAGCCAACGAATTCCGACATTGCGAATATCATCAAAAAAGAAGCAGAACATCGCCAATCTACTAGAACAGCAGATGAGGAGCAAAAACTCAATAAGAAAATGGCGGTGCTTACTAAAGAAAAGCAAGCCGCGGAAGAGGAACTAGCACGTGCACGTAATATCGCGGAACAACTTCGTAGATCGGACTCGCAAAAGACTGAACTCGAACGCCAACAAGACAAACTAAACGCCGAAAAAGAACGTGCCGAAATTCATCATGCCATGGATCGGGCCGCAGCAAAGAAAGAAGCAGACATTAAAGTCATCGCCGCTAAAGCAGACAAAGAGGCGGGCATTGAATTAGCCAAAAAAAATAAAGAGCTACTCACGGACGCCTATCTGAGAACTTTGGAAATTAACGCTTTGAGCCAGAATAATAAGATTTATTATGGAGATTCCATTGGCGATGTTTTTCGTCTTCACAAAGAGCCCTCTCTTTAATTCATAATAACTTTATTATGAAACAAATGTAATATTTTAAGGATTTCCCTGTTATTCTATTTAAAGTGTTTAATCTTTTATAAAATGTCTAGACTTAAATTGTCTATTAAACTTCGTAATAAAGTCGATAAAATTCTTATGAAATATGAGAATGAATCTGAATTTGAAAACAGACCTTTGGACGTACTTACACAATTGACAGACATTATTAAAAAGATACCAGCGAAAGAAATCCGTACTGTTCCCAAGAATGCACAAGTAATATATAAACACCCTTTATGGGAATCCATTGCCAAAGCGGGTCGAATTATATCACTGGCAAAATTGTGGGATATCGAACCTCAAAAAATATGCCAATATATTCCAAATCAAGAGTATGTATCCTCTCAAATATTTCAACACGATTGGGACGGGGTACGAAAAGACGACTCTAAAAATATTATAGATCTACTAAATATATTAAAAAATAATAATGTTTAAGTTTTCACCGGTACATATGTATGCACAATGTGTTTCCCAGAACCAACCTCGATCGGATTTACACGTCTTATCACGCCCTGTTTGACAGCATCGAATAGAACTCTCGAAAGGACAGCATGTGAGGGTCGTTTAAGACGATTTCGAATTTTGCGGCGCGAAAGTGGCGACGTATTTTTGAATACAGCCAAAAGATCGTCGTGTGTAATGCGGAACATTTCTTGTAGTTTATAACCCTTTTATATTTAAAAACATATATGTTCAACATATGCGGTGACATTATTTCAATCTATAAGAGATATAACATGTTTCAAATTGTTGCGACTCCGGAACAGTTGGCACATCTTGCCGGGCCTAAAAGTTTAGAGTCACTTCAAGCTGCTGATTTTTTGGGTAGACAAGATTATATTGACGACTGGATTAAAGATTGGTTAAATCATAATCTATATACACCTGAAGAATTACCTCTGTGTATATCGGAATCATTGATTTGTTTTAAAAAAAATGCCCGTTTATTTAAACAACACTATCGCGATGCTATTTTAGAAAATGATTTGGAATGGTTAATACGTCATAACGTTACAAATAAAAAGCCGAAATGGTCTATTGTCGATTTTTATACAGTGTCTGATGAAATGTTTTGTTATTTGTGGCATTTGGAGCCGGTTCCTCTGTTGACACTGCCTTTTATTGTCCAGCCGCGCCGCTTGACTTTGTTTAAACCATTTGCAGACCACTATGGACTTGAGAAGTGTCTTAGCGTCGCGTGTCGTAATCGTTGGTTGGAAGGAGTACGTTATTGTGTTGATAATGGCGCCGATTTATCTCAGGGTGATTTTGTATCTTTATGTTTGTTACAAGAAGATATTTTTCGAGTTGTGACAGAGGCTGGTGGTCATGCAACAAAGGCTGGTTATGAGGAGTTTGTTTTTCAAAGAATGTTACGCAGAATTCCGAATCCGTATGTTGTAGAAGAATTTTTTTGGATAAATGGATTTAAAAAATAATTTAATTATACTTTACACACACACTTTTGTGTCTCAATGTAATATGAAGTTCCACCTGGTGAGGATGGATTTAGTTTGTTTCCACATTCAGAATGTGTCAATGGGCTTTTCCATGCAGAACCATCGACTTTATCATCGGCCGTTCTGTATACTGTTGTTCGTTCGTTAAAAATCACCATTCCGGGGTAATCTGGGTGATTTTTATCATAATACCAACATCCTGGTGGTTTTTGACTCCAAGCGCCCGAACCACCAAAGTATAGATCGCCTTCTGAAGGGTGTGGTTCCGCCGCAAATTCTTTACATTCTTCCAGTGTTAATAACTCACTGGGGGCGGCACCATCTCTGCAAGTCCAATAATCAGAAATAAATTTTTCAGGGGCGCCACACAAACAATCGCCGTTATTATTTGAAAAAGTTGTATCGTCACATGCTATGGCAGAACCTGCGTTCATATTCCATTGTACTTCATTTGATACAGTATTGTATAAGCATCCAGGAGGCGAAGTCTGATCATCTATTATATTATTCCACCTGTTTGGTTCCCCCTCTTGATCATATAGATCACCCCATTTAACATGTCCGCCAGTGTTCATCAATGCAAAACGTTCACAAGCCCCAATATCCGGCACGCGCGGTGCTCTCACACCATCGCTATCGGGCTCATTTGTTCCACAATTCCATATGCCATTATTCGTGCACGTTGTTGAATCGGTTTGTATTCCAACAGACGCCGGGTCACATTCATTCCGCTCAGTTTGACCAGTGTTGCCACAAACACAATTTAACGTTGTGTTTGTTGTTTCATAGACATAAACGCCATTTTCTTGCAAATATTCCGGCGTCCCGTCTTGTTTGGTTCCGATTTCCGTTTTACCAATGTCTGCACGTACGTTTGATCCGCATTCGCGTCCAGAAGACGTTGCTTTATTAAAATACACCTTACCTTGTTTCAAATGTCCGATACCGCCGAGTGGGTAATAAAAACAACCGACCGGAAGATCTTGTGAATCAACAACACCTGCCCATCTTGGGGTCTCATCAGAGTCGATTTTTTGCTGTATGTCGGCCGTATTTGCTGCGAAAGCCGAACATTCGTCTGCGGTTTGAGGTCTTACGGCTGGATATTCGCCACAGTCCCAAAGGCCGTCGCCACATGCCGAACCGGCGCAGAACATACACGTCGACAAATAAGGGGCTTTGTTTGTAAGTGCTTCTCCATTTACTGTGGTCGAACCGTCGAATTTTTCAAGTTTCCCACATATCGCAGAATTCGAATCTAAAATAGTCCATCCAGTATCTTCTCCTTCAATGTTTACTGCCCACCCATCAATGGCGTCATTATTAAATTCTTTTCCTCCATAATACTTGACACATTGTTTAGTACATGTGGTTGGATCTTCGATATCTTCAGGAACAAACATATATGTGTATATTTCCAAAGGTGCAGTCGTACATTGTTTTTCTCCTTTCTTTGTTTCACCTTCGGGACATTCGGTGTCTGAACATTTAGGATACTCGTCAGAATCAATAGTTTGAATCCAATCGTTACCGACGTTACATAGATTTATTTCTTCCGAAATGTAATCTTCTTCGTCGTTATCTACTATTTTTACTTCAATTTTAGAAGGTACGAAATGAACTTCCCCACTCTTGCCTGCACCGGGTTCATCTAAACGCCCATAGAGATTCTCGCAATAGATTTCATAAATATTCGTATTGTCAATCTCAGTTGCTGAACAACAATCTGAAGTTTGTCGTTGTGTTTCGGTGCAGTTTTTCCAGATGGTCTTTGCCCACAATCTATCTTCATTATAAACAGCCCCATCGATAAGATTTAATTCTGGGATTTCGAGTTTCAATTCGCCATCTGTGAGGGAGGATCGAAGTCCAAGTGCAACGATGACGTGAAGTTTTTTGTGCCAAGTATCTTTACCACGTTGCAAATGGAATGTATGGTGGTCTCCCCCGGACGATGCCTTTAAGTTGCCTCCTGGCGATACTGCTTTAAGTTCTGATACGGTTTCCAATTGCGAGTGATATATAGGATGATATTTAGCAAATGTCGAAATGAACAATGAAAAAAGTAAAATAAGCATGATTGGTATTTCGATAGCTATATTTATAGTAATATATTTTAGTTTTTTAAAACATATTAAGGACAATTATTTTTATTTTCAACACATGTAGCTGTTTCAACACAAATATAATTATATGATCTAGGACACATGTTTAATAACTCATGCACTATGGGGTGGCCAGAATAATGATGTATACCCACCATGATTTTGGACGATACAGTTGTTTTGTCGACAGCGTCATATAAATGATTACACGTGATTTCATATACACTATTATTCAAATCATTATTACGACAACTGTTCGCTGATTCAACATCTGTTATATCTCTATCTATAATAGACAACTCTTCGACATTCACTTTGAAATGATTGATAGTGTTTGTTCCATATGTCGTGCCCAATTCAACCAAAACATGTATGGTTGTGATATTTGTGTTTAGACCGCGTGTCAACCTCCATGCACGCGCAACTCCAAAAAACATACAAAGCAACCATAGCATTTTAGAAAAATTTAGCCAACTTTATAGCGATATTTTTAAAAAACATGCCTAAATGCACCGGATTAAAGAGGATTGTGGTGCATTACAAAAATCGGCTTGTCCTGGACATGAAACGGATGCCCGACAACACTTGGAAAACAATTGTGAACCGCCCAATGACACTTAAAAGAGCTAAAAGACCCAAGAAAGGGAAAGTGGCAGCTTTGATGAGAAAGCACCGACGTTGGTTAAATCGCTAAATATTTAGGCTGATCGTTTGTGTAATGTCCGAGCGGCACCAATTTACTGAATATTTCGCCATTTTGAATCCAATCAACATGAACATACGTTTTCTTATTCATGTGGCGCACACAATCCGTTTTAGCGGTACCCGAAGACGTCGAACCGTCTGAACGTGGAATATTCACGTTGTTTGATGGAAGCCACGGTGTACGCAAGATAAATATATTTTCTGTGGCATAATCCGAAAGCATCGATTTGATGGCAGAAATGGTACAATACCACGTATTACAATGTCCGATCCATCGTTGTCTGATCACATCATCCGCCGGATACCGAAGCCACTTAAGATTCTTATTTTTTTTGGAACAAACGTGACAACTATTTTGTATAATCATGGTGCGTCTACCCCAACACCCGTCATCGTATTTTTGATTTGAAACGATTTCTTTAGATGTAGAATTTAGAGTTCTTGCGGTTTTCCATTGTTCGAGTTCCGTATAGGCAAGTACTATATCAACAATCAGGTGCAATGGGATATGAGTGACAGACATTTTTTTTTGGGGAATTCTAAAATAGTCAAGTAGATAAAAGTATATGCATAATTTATTTGTTTTTTATGTTCATTCTAATGTACAGTTGTAATATTTATTGAGTTCAGTATCTAATTGAATGTCTTCTGATATAAACCCTGCTCTACATATGGGGCATTTTAACGAAACACTGAGTGCGTATTCGTATTGCATTTCATCGTGATATTCGGGCACTTTTCGAACCAATTCAGCAATACATCCTGTATGAAATCTGTGTTTACATGTTTTCAACAAACTAATAGAATCTTGACAATCTTCGTCATTACAAATAACACAGTTAAATTTTGGCCCTGTGTAACTAGCAATTCGAGTGAGTATTGCAATTGCATGGGGAGATTCTCCAGTTGCAATGGTTTCTGCTATGATTTGGATGATATCTGGTTTACACCACGATGCTCTGTCTTGATATTCTATAGTGCATTCTTCTAACAATTCAAAGACAGCCGTGACGGCCGATTTATATTGTAAACACATCGCAATAGTTGGTTTTAAAAGAGAATTGCATTCGCGTAGTAGTCTTGTTTTCCATTTGGGAGACCAAAATATAATTGAATTTAACACGTGTACTGCCAATATGCATCTATCATATACGATAGATGTTAGTGTGAGTTTTTTATGTGTTGAAATCATGGCAAACATGCCTTCGGTAAAAATATGAGTGATAGGTGAATTTGTAATGTCTGTGGATACGATTTGGTCTGTATTTTCGTGATCCCACATGGTTAATTGTCCAGAAGATGTCCCTGATATAATTTGGCTGGATGTGGATATTCTTGCCATAGAAGTAACTGAAAATTCAGAGTCCGTCTTCCATTGATCAAAGCTTTGATCAATCTTTGACCATTTAAAAAGAACACCTTCTGAAGTTCCACCACATATTCCATAACCAATATCCACAATACATGTGATGGCACCACTTATTTTTAATGTAAAAACGTGTTCGATCTCGGTGGGTGTCAAATAATAGATACGGTTATTTGTAACGATAATGTTATCCGTGGTTAATACATTTTCCATGTCCACGGCTATCTGTAAGCGGTTTAGTCGTGTTTCTGACTCGAAATCCCATACCGTAATAAACCCTTTGATATTTTCCGCTTCTAAAATCCCGATGATATTTTTTTCAAACGGAATAATGCCAATATTAACCATATTTGTTTGCATGGACATTAGTTTTGTGCCTGTAATTAAACAAAAATGACATAATATATCTTCGCAAATGGAAATAAATCCCTGTTCTATAATAGTAATGTCTAAAATAGCATTAGGATGTTTTTCGTATGTTCGAATGGGATGTTCTATTTCAGAGAGATTGGCATATTCAATAATGGATCCATCTCGAAATCCCACAATAATCGATTCTATTTGCGACCCGATTGCGGTTACAGTACGCGCCATATTCCATTTTGTTTCTATAACACACGTTTTCGGCGAAATCGTCGAAAACAATTCTCTCGCAAATCTTTCGGGGACGATATTTGTTCGTGTTGTTGTGGACAATACATGACAAATTTTTAATTTGAGTGGTACAATATAAGCCAGATTATTTTCACAATAGTCCCACATAGGTACTACCCAATCAATCTGCATTAAATCCGAATCTTTGACCGTTAGATGTGTATTTGTATTAAAAGAAGCTATGCCATTTTCCCAAGTCGCATTTGTTATGCGCATGGCCTCTTTAAATATCATTACAGAACACGATTCGGACATAAATGCCCCGTTTTCAGAAGAAAACCATTTAAATGGGCGAATCACATTTGTTTTAGACCAAAGATCTGTTCGTAGCATTGTCATTGCACATTCCATCAGTGTATTTGGAGCATCACGATCGTTGAATTTCCAGATAGAAACTCTGGCGTCATTATCAATCACTGATTCACGGCTTCTGTGTATAGGGCGCCAATACACTTTTTTTGAGTCTGGTGTACAAACAACATCTGTAACAAATCCATTCATGTGGTTTGAACGAATATAACACCCCTTGTGTTGAGGCCCCAATTTGTCCACAATTTTCCATGTACCACTGTCGCTCGTAGGTATATCGGCATTATCAGCAGACAATTTGTCGTATATGTACATACAAATATTTGTGAAAATAGTATACATCTTTTCTGTGGGTTTGTGGGGGTATTCGTGATGATAAGCCACCAAACACTGAATAAAATAGATCAAGAAGTCGTTTTTAAGACATTTTGAGACAAATTGTGGCGAAATGGACAAAATAGAGTCGCTTGTAATGGGTTCTTTTGTTATAATGTTTGTGAAGGAACAAATATGATCCGTTTCTGTCAAATGTAATAAAATAGGTATGACAGCCACACGTCCATGATGGAACCAACAATATTCTTTGATGGTAT
>MDSV01119631.1_pt1 | contig 10681 bp, 9 predicted proteins | sample 810851 | NCBI WGS metagenome assembly MDSV01 (sample SAMN05326640, study PRJNA326480) | marine metagenome | isolation source: seawater | place: Atlantic Ocean: North East | collected 2012 | reverse complement strand
TAACTTTTTGTTTATTTCAAACTGAAGGTGAGGCATTATTTTATTTAAAGAGTAAGTAGGAGTATTGTAAAGTGAAAAATTTTTCTTAACTATTGTCTCAGTTTAAATGTTCAATTTTTAACCCTTACCACGGAATAGGATCTTCTTCATGAAACAAACCGCCAGTTGGACCGTCATTATCAAGGGTGGCTAATCGAAGAGAAGTTTTATAACTATCTTTTACTTCCATAGGAGCTTTAGGTCCTCCTAATTCAGTTTTCACCCAACCAGGATGTCCAGAATTAACCTTAATTTTTGTATCCTTCAGCTCAAGAGCTAGATGAATTGTATAAGCATTTAGAGCTGTCTTGGAAGCATTATAAGCAAATTCTTTGGCTGGGGTTATTGGTGAATCTTTAGCTGAATGAAGAGTTAATGAACTAAGTATTGTCGAGACGTTTACTATTCTTCCAGCATCTGACTTTTTAATAAGCGGAAGTAATTTTTGAGTCAGAGAAATAACAGCGAAAAGATTTGTTTGAAATGTGTCTTTTATATCTTTATCGCTAACACTTGAACTGTTAGTTACAAATAAATCATTAGTCAAAAGCACACCAGCGTTGTTTATCAGAATATCTAATTTTTGATATTTATTAGCAATAAATTCATAAACTTTTTTTGGTGCATTTAAGTCAAATGCATCATACTCAACAAGATCAGCATCATAACCAAGTGAAGTCATTTCTTCTAATGCTTTTTTGCCTTTATTTAAATCTCTAGAACCTAGAATCACCTTGATACCAATTTCTGCCAACTTTTTTGAAGTTTCAAATCCAATACCTCTATTTGCTCCAGAAATAAACGCTACTTTTGTCATAAGGGTTCCTTTTAAAAGTTTAAATAAAAATTACATATTATTAAATAAATTATATCTTATTAAAACTTGGAGATCATTACAAAATATTCAAGAGATATATAAATTTTAAAGTTTTAAGTTTTATTTTTTCATAAGAAAGCAAAAAAAAATAAAAAAACTTGTAAGTGCGAATGATAATTATTATCATTAAAGCATGAGTGAAAACGAATTTAATGAATTAATGTTACGCATTATAAATAATGTAATTGAGGAAAAACATGAAAAACATTTTGTGTATAAGAGAATATTTAGGAAATTAATGATTTCAAAAAAAACAAACAAACTTAAACTGGCAAAATATATACTTGGAAGGTTGCTAAGAGAATCTTACAGAATTTTTTTTAATGCGCAAATCAACGCAACGCGACATTGCCCTAACCAAAAAAAAAGTAACGAAACAGGCAAGATTGTTTATCATTAATTACGAATAAGACTAATTAATTTTTTTTCCAAATTTTTACTTATTAGATTAATACCTTCAGCATTAGGGTGCTTCCCGTCGTTTAAATTTAATTCAGGGTTAAGTGCTACACCATCTAATAAAAAAGGTACAAAAGAAACTTTAAATTTTTTTGCTAGTTCAGGGTATATTTTATCAAATTCCTTTTTATAGCTTTTACCTAATGCCTCTTGGGCTATCATGCCGGCAAAAAGAACAGTAATTTGTTTTTTTGTTAAAGTTTCAAGAATTTTGTTTAGATTTTGTCTTATAAGTTTAGGATCAATTCCTCTCAACATATCATTAGCTCCGAGACATAGAATCACGATATCAATGTCTTTTCCTTTAAGTAACCAATTCAGCCTATTTAGTCCGCCAGATGTTGTGTCTCCTGATACGCTTGCGTTAATTACTTTAACATTTAACTTTTTTAATTTTAGATTTTTTTCTAAAATTTTAGATAAGTGAAACTCCTCATTTAAACCATAGCCAGACATTAAACTATCACCAAATAGTACAATTTTTTGGTTACAATAAACTTTTGCTGGTATAAAGTTTAGCCCAATAATAAATATAAATAGAAGACGCAAAATGAAAAATTTATATAAATTAGTTAACATTAATCTTAACTATCACGTAAATGGAAATGATATCAAGGTTTTAAAAAATATTAATTTTGTAATAAACAAAAATGAAAGAGTAGCAATAATCGGTGAAAGTGGTTCTGGAAAAACAAGTTTATTAATGCTTATGTCTGGTCTAGAGAATCCAACAACAGGTTCAATATTTTTTGATAATGATGATTTTTCAAAGATTGGAGAAAAAAAAAAGACTCAAATAAGAAAAAGAAAAATCGGATTAATTTTTCAACAATTTTATCTCATACCAAATTATACCGCACTTGAAAATGTAATGTTTCCTATGCAAATAAACAAAATTAGTGATGACAAAAAAAAAGCTAATTCAATTCTTTCTGATATAGGATTAGCTCATCGAAAAAATAATTTACCTTCAGAATTATCAGGAGGTGAACAACAAAGAGTAGCTATTGCCAGAGCAATGTCATTTAATCCAGAAATTATTTTAGCAGATGAACCCACTGGTAATTTAGATAGAAAAAATACTGAACTTGTTTCTGAACTATTATTAGACTTTTCTTACAAAAGAAAGATTAGTTTAATTCTAGTAACTCACAATTTAAATTTAACAAAAAAGTGTGACAGAGTCATAAAGCTATTCGATGGTCGGATAAAAGTTTAAATATGACTTTTCCAAAATATTTTCAGTTTTTCACAAAAGAACTTAATAAAAATAAATCAAATATTTCAAAAGTTTTTTTTACAATTTTTATTAGTTTATTAATTTTTTCCTCCGTTACAATTTTAAAAAATAGTATCCAAGATGAAATAAAAAATAACTCAAGAGTTCTTCTTGGAGGTGACTTAGAATTATCAACAAAAAATGAGGCTTTGAACTTAAATATTATAGATAAATTAAAAGAAAGTTTTGTTATGACAGAAGTTGTCGAATTTACTTCTATTATAAGAACTAAAAATAAGAAAAATAAAACAACTAGAATTAAAGTAATTGATAATTTCTATCCACTTGTAGGCAAAGCGATCGTTGAACCTACTAATTCATTAAAAATACTAAAAACTAAACCTAATACTATCTTAATTGATAAAACTACTCAAAAAAATCTTGATTTAAAACTTGGTGAAAGTATAAAAATACAAAATATTAAATTTGAAGTAATCGGAATTATAAAGCGTTTACCAGATATTGGTGGGTTTTTCCTTTTTGGAGATCAAGCTTTAATACACAAATCTAGTTTAAAAGATTTGAAAATCAATAATCTAGGAACTTTTTTAAGTTTTAAATATAAACTCATAAAGGAAGACAATAACAAAAAATTACCTACTAACATTAGTAATTATAAAAACCTAGAGATTAAATATCCTGAAGATATCAGTCAGAATTTAAAAAATGCCATTGAAAATTTCATATATTTTTTATCTATTATCTCAGCATCAGCCATTCTTATTTCTGGTATTGGGTTAAAAAACTCATTATTTTCATTCTTAAGTAATAATCAGTTTAAGATTGCAATTTTTAAATCACTAGGGTTTAGCTCGCAAAGTATTAAAACATTATACTACGCACAAACATTAATAATTCTTATTCTTTGTTCATTTTGTGCCTATGTTTTTAGTTTAGTTATAATTTCTTTTATAGATCATAGCCTCTTAAATTTTCTAAATATTCAACTAAAGGTTCAATTTAAAATCTATGAATACTTAACAATCCAGTTTTTCAGTATTTTAATTTTCTTTATATTTTCTAAGCCAGTATTAGATAGTATCGACCAGGTTAAAGTAGCGGATTTATTTAGAAATAGTAATACACATCTAGACTTAAAGTATAGTCAAAGATCGGTTCTAGAAATCAGTACATTTGCATTAATTTTTATTTTCTTTTTTTGTATTTTAAATGTAAAGCCTCAACAAACAGCAATTTTTTTCTTCTTCTTTACAGTTATTAGTTTTTTCTATTTCTTTTTGTCTACGTTCTATATTTTAATTTTAAATAAAATTAAAAATGTTAAAAATATACCTTTAAAAATGGGAATCAAAAATTTAAAGGCATACAGCAGCCTTAATTCAACAATAATAATGACTATGGGTTTGGGAACAACAGTATTATTTTTTCTAGCAATTTTATCCTCAAACATCAATAAAGAACTGAGTACCTCGATACCAAAAAACGCACCACATTATTTTTTCTTAGGGATTCAACAAAATGAATTAAGCTTATTCTCAGAGCAGATTCGTAGAATTGATGATGAAGCTAAGCAAATTATTGTGCCGATGATTTCTGCAAGAATAGAGGCAATTAATAATAGAAAACCAAAGGAAATAATTGACGAAAAAAACGAAAGCTTTTGGTTTATCAATGGAGAAAGAAGAATATCGTGGTCCAAAGATCCACCTAGTAATAACCCAATTGCAAAAGGTAAATGGTGGAATTCAGATCAAAATGATAATCTACTACTTTCATTAGATCATAAAGTTGCAAATAATTTGAAACTAAAAATTGGTGATTCTCTTACATTTAATATTTATGGTAATTCAGTTTCAGGAATTATTACGAATTTTAGAAAAGTTGATTATAAAGACCTAAACATTAATTTTGCAATATTGTTTAATCCTAAGTATGCATCAAAAATTCCTCACGAATTTATGTCAACTATAAAATTTAAAAACAATGACTTAGTAAATCTTAGTGGTCTATTAAAAAAATTACCAACTATCACATACATCAAGTTGGATGAGTATATAAATAAAACAAAAGAATTTTTAAGTAAATTGTTTATTGCAAGTATTTTAATCTCAGGTTTGGTTATTTTAATCGGACTTATTGTAATATCCAATGCTGTTAGTGTAATTGGAAAACTAAAAGTATATCAAAATCTAGTTTTAAGAATTTTAGGCTTTGAAAAATCTAACATTATAAAATTAATAATGTTTGAATCATTAATACTATTTTTACCCATAATAATCTCTTCATTAATATTTTCTATTACATTTTCATATATTTTCATAACTAACTTTTTTAATATTACTTGGCACTTTTCTCCAGTAGTTCCTTTAATTATTTCTAGCTTATTCTTATTAGTACTTTTCTTGACACTATTGATTTCAAATAGAAAGTACATAAATTTAAATGCGTATTCTTTATTAAGAAATGGATAAATTTATAATTATATCTATGAGAAAAGTAAAAATAGTGAATTAAATATACTATTTTTATCAATTTTTTTTAATGCTGAGAAAATTTCTGGATGAAACTCATATTCATGATTACTATCAACTATAACAAAAGCCCCAAAATTTTTAGCCACTTTTTGAATTGCATTTATGAGAATTTGATTATCAAGTTTTTTATCTTTTTCAGAGATTATACCGATAGTTATCAATTTTGAAATCACAGCACACAATATTGTGAGATAGAATCTATTTCTGCAATTAGGAAGTTCATTTGTAAATATTTGAGCATGGCCTAGTATTTCATTTAAAAAGTAATTTCTTAAAATACTGTAATTAACTTTTTCAAATTTTAAATAATAGTTTTTTTCAACATTTTTAAAATTGATTATTGATTTTTCAGTATCAGAATTCTTTTCAACTAGTTCTTTATGAGCTTTAGATAATAATTCATTAAGAGAACAATCAGGGTTTGTGTTTTGGATTAAAGTATTTATGTCACTTAAAAAATTAATTTTTAGTTTGGATTTATCATAGTTAGGAAAATCTATATTTTTAGATTTGTTGACAATAAAATTAAAGATTTCATCTATTTTCTCTGGATTCCTTTCAAGGTTTTTTTGTTCATTAAGAATACTTTCACAAATAATAAGTAAATTTTTTAAATCAAAACCTTCATCCTTAAATAACAAATAAATCTTGTTGAATAATTTTTCCCCAACAATTGTGAATGAATTATGTAAATAACTTGGAACAATCTTTAAAAAATTGTTTTCATCCTTATTTCCAGATTTCATTTCCATAGAATTTTTACTAGTAAGGCATAATCTTGCTGCTTCAGGGCAAGCTAGTGATAATGTTTTTATCTTTATTTCATCAAAATCTATTATTCTCCTTGGAAAAGTTTTACATGTATTAGGTAGATAGTCCTCACCAAATTTCTTTTGAATAGTGCATAATTTACTTTTATCTAAGAATGGGCAGAACCCATTTTTTTTCATTTCAATATATGAAAATTTATGATGTGTTGGATTAGTATTTTTTTTTAAAAATCTATCAATTTTATCATCTTCATATTTTCGTTCTAATTCCTCATATTTCTTATGACAAATTTCATCAACATCAATTTTCCAACCCTGACAACAAGTTTCAACACATTTAGACCCTAAACATGAAAATTGATTATAATAATTGGGATATAAATCACTCACAATAAATCTAAGCAATTAATATACCAAGATTTTTCTCAAAAAGTTTTAATGGTATTTAAAAAAATCTTTTAAAGTTTTAAAGAAAATGTTCATATCTATTAAATAAAATGGACAAACAACAAAGAAAAACACTTAACGAAAAATTAAAAGATTTTATTTTTGCCCAAACCTCTGAAGTGGTCACAAGAGCTTCTATGGGTTGGATATATACACTAAGTTACGATAAAGCATTCTTAATCGAAAACCGTGAACTAAAAGAAACTTATAAAACAAATTTAAAAAAGAAAAATAAATATTTGAAACAAAAAAACTCTAAAATGGATTCTGATATTTTTGATCACTTACAGCACTTTGATACTATTCAAGAAAAATGGGACTACATGAAAAAAATAAATTCATTAGGAAATTTAGCAGTGTTTAAGGATAGTTTTGGGAAGGAAAAAGATGAAATAGCTATTCAATTAGGAAGAAAGTTTCTTTCCTCTAATGAAAAACTAAATGTTTTAGTAATGGGTGCTGGTTGCTGTGGTTTATTTTTCGCAAACAATTTAAAAAAAAAACTTGGTAGGTTGGTAAATATATTGGTTTGTGAAAATAGAGTGCAGAAATCAAGGATAAGAGAGCCCTATTCAAGAAATTGGTTAACAAATCTTCCAAAATTTCTTTTTAATAAAAAAATAGATAGAAATGTTACGGAAGTTTTCGATTGGTTTTCCCATGGGGATTATATAGGTGTTAAGTTAAATATGATGGAAATATTGTTATTGCAATCCTGTAAAAATAATAATGTCAAATTTCTTTTTAACCAAAGTCCTTATGATGAAGTGATTAAAGAACCTAATATTGACCTCTTAGTTGATGCCACTGGTGGTAAAATTTATAAATACTATTCAAATCATAAAGAGAAACACATTTTATTAAAAATACCTACCAACAAAAAAAACGATTACTTACAGTTTTCTTTGAAAGAAAAAAAAAAATTATCATTATCCATTTTTTCTTAATAAACAGATAATTAATTATCAGTTTAAAATAGTTGGTATTAAGGAGGGTTTATTAACTGGTGTATCTGAATATATCAATCAAAATAATCATGATAACCTTTTCTATATTTGGGTGGGTAAGTTAATTAAAGAATTAAATGAAATTTTAATAATAGTAAATATAAAAGAAGCAAATGTTGAGATATTTAATCATTTTTTAAAAAAAACAATTCATATAGATAAGTTTGAAAAAATTGATGAAAAAATTAAACTGCAAATAGATAATAGAATAGTAGAGCTAATAAAAATAATTTTTAAAACGAAAAGTAAAGAAGATGAGATTTATTTAGAACCTCCTTTTTCATTTACTCCCAGAATAAAACTCTTTGATAAAGATTTACCAAAATATTGTGATAAAACAATTATTCCTATAGGCGATTCTTGTTATACAGGAAATGCGAAAGTAGGTAACGGTCTTGGGATGCATTTACTTTATGTTGAGGAATTGGTCAAAACTATAGCCAAATGTTTTTAAAATTATTTTTATTAGCTCTACTGTTCTGAAATTAATCTATTAGTCAATACAAAGTTTTTCATAACTATTTTAAAAATTCTAATAGTTAATTTTTTTCTGTATAATAATTAAAATGAAAATTATTTTATTAGACCCTGGATTAAAACATATTCAAGGACATAACTACGCAACAGACTTACATATTGCCAAATATTTTAAAAAAAATAATTTTAGTGTAGAAATATTGTGTTTAAAAAATATAGATAAAGAAACTGAAGAAAAATTCTTACAGAATAAAATAAAAATAAAAAAAACTTTTGATATTTCACCTTATAGTGATGTTCCATATAAAAATGAGGATACATTTATTAAATCCGTTCAAATTACTGTAAATAATATTGAACTTTATCTAAAAAATAACTCCTTCCCTGACGTTGCTATTTGGGCTCCGTGTAATTTTCCATTACAAGTTTTTTCTAATTTATTTTTAAAAGTTGCTAAACACCCATTCATGATATTAGAAGCAACGTTTAATAGCTTTTCAGATAATACTATTGATATGTACAATCAATTTATTAAAAAATTTAAACAAAGAAAAGATATAACTTATTTAGTAGTTGAAGGTGGTATTAAAGAAATTTTCACCCGTTTTCTACCTATAGATATTGAAGTTTCACCATTTCTTTCGTTCTCAAAATATATAAAAAAAAAAGATAAATTATTAAAAAAGATAGGGGTATTTGGGTTAAATAAAATTCTCAAAGAAAATTTTTCCAGCGGTTTTTTAGACTTACTTCAACAAATTAATCTAAAATTTGAGTTTCATTATCCTCAAGATAATTTTGAAGCTAAAAAACAACCAGAGCACGTAAATCGCAATATTAAGAAAATTATAGAAACACAAAACTTTTCTTTTTTTAACTTTACTGAAGATTTGAATAATAAAATTTCTAGTTTTGATTCCGTACTTTATTTTTTTAATCCAATTTATTACCAATTAATTCCTTCAGGCATAGTAAGTGAAACCATTGCAACGGGAAGACCAATAATTTTACCAAAAAATAATAATCCAGCTAATTCAGTTGAAAAAAAAAAGTGTGGAGTTTTTTTTCAATGGAATGACAGAGAGTCACTTAAAATTTCTATAGAAAAACTAATTAAAAATTATCAAAATATTAATGAGAGAACTATTATTGCCTCTAGAAGTTGGCATACATCTGAAGGAATAAATAATTTTTGTAAATTCATTATAAAAAAGGTTTAAAGTGAATGTTTGGTGAAATGGTACCCTAGTCCGACTTGAACGGATATGAACCGAAGTTCAACGGATTTTGAATCTGTTGTATTTGGTTCAAGACCCTTGATTAGATTCGGTTTCTAAAAAGTTCTAGTGTTTGGTGTCAATATTTTTTAAAAGCTCTTAAAATGTTAATTAAATCACCTTGAAAAGGCTTATTTAGAAATTTGAATTAAAAAAATTATATAGCTCTTTTCCTACAACTGAATGACCAAGAGAATTCCAATGTCCATCTTTTTTAAATTCAAACTTTTTTTTATTTTTTTTATAGTTTCTATCGAATGACTTTTTAAGATCAATAATTTTAAACCCTTTCTTCATAGATTCTTGTATAAAATACTCTCGCATTAAAGGAAAGTATCCATCGTAGTTAGAACTATAGAAACGTCCATCTATCATTAAAATAATATTTTTTTTCTCTAATTTGATTAAGTCAAGTTTTTCCAAAAATAATCTTACTGATAATTTACTGTCTTTGATTCTTTGTGTTGAGTTGTCTGTTGATGTATTGGCAAAATATTTTTTATTAGCTTTAGTATTTTTTTTATTATCGAATTGTTCAAAAAAAAATGAAATATTTTTACTTATATTTAGTATTTGCAGATTGCTTACTAAATATCTTGTGAGATTGGATTTACCAAGAATAGCTTTATATTTTTTTTTTTTATATGGAACTAATACATTACAATAATTTTGGCCGCACTTCTCGAAATAATGAAAACCTGGCGATTGCTTATATTTTAATAAACTTTCATCAAAATCATTAGCAACAACATTAATAACCAAATGAGAAACATTAAATTTATCGACTGAAAATTCAGCCCATTTTAAATATTGACTTAATGGTGCTCCAGAAAATCCAAATGAATAAACTTTAAATTTGTTATCTATATTTTCTTCTAAAATATTGTAAAAGGTTTTTGCAAATGGAACTTGAACAGCTTCAACATATGAGTCTCCAATTACAGAAACTATATTTTGTTCTTTAACATCATAATTATGATCATTTCGAAAACCAAAATTATTTATTTTTATTCTTTGAGGGTTATAAAAGTTCCAGTATTTTGATTGAGTAATGCTTCTATTCTCTTTAGCTTTGAAAATAAAACTATTTTTATTAACTTCATAAAATTCAAAGCCCTGGTTAACAGGAAGAAACGTCAAAATAATTTCAAAAATTAAAATAATAATAAAAAAAGAAACAATATTGTAGAAAATTCTTCTTAACATTTTGTAGTAATAACATTCAATTTTAGTTTTACAAAATTGTAAGTCTGCTTAAAATGATTTTTACTTTTAATTTTTTTTCTATAGGGGTTTAAGACCTAGCCGTTAATAATTTAAATAATATTCTTTCTTTGATCTGTTTGTTAAAATATTGCAGTACTAATACACACTTTCCTCTTAATCATTCATCTATGGAATGATAATTGCTAATGAGTTACTATGAAAGACAATGCCATCGGGTTAGTTAATGCCAAACACGGTAATTTTATTTTTTACAACTACGACGAATTCGTAGGCATGAGTATAAGAGAATATGGCGAATGGTCAGAAAAACTTTTACAAAGACTTTTA
>MDSV01092057.1_pt1 | contig 10682 bp, 11 predicted proteins | sample 810851 | NCBI WGS metagenome assembly MDSV01 (sample SAMN05326640, study PRJNA326480) | marine metagenome | isolation source: seawater | place: Atlantic Ocean: North East | collected 2012 | reverse complement strand
TTGGAAGCATATAATCTGTTCTATCTTTTGAATTCATATCTCCATCTTTAATTTCCATATGTTGAATTTGATCAGCTCTTAGCAATGCATTATTCATTGCCTCAACTAATTTTGGTGCACTGTCATATGGGTATAAAGATTGATCTGGGTACATTTCTCCAGCAGAATTTGCGTCTGCAGCTACTTGCCATCCACTTAAGTAAATCGCTTTCAATCCTGCTTTTGCATGTTGGACTGCATGATTCCCCGATAAAGATCCAAGAGTATTTACATAAGGTTGGGTATTAAGCAAATTCCAAAGTTTTTTAGATTGTTGTTTGCACATTGAGTATTCAATTTTGATTGAACCTCTTAATCTCTCAACTTCCTCAGGTTTGTAATCTCTTTTTATGCCTGCAAATCTTTTTAAATCGTAAGAGACTTTAGATTCTGAACTCATGGTGATCTCCTTAAAATATTTTGAAATAAGATTAAGAATTAATTGTTTTCACTGTACTCGTTAGTGAATTCATTCATTCCACTTGAACCCCAATCACAATGATCATCCCTCATATAAACACCGCTTTGCTTACTTTCATTATGATCTTCACTCTGAGTAATTAGTTGTTTATTTGCTTTGTTTTTATCGTTATTTGAGTTCATGTAAATCTTATACTTTACAAGATTTACAAAATCTAGTTTTTTTTAAATAAAGCTTGTAAAATGGGATAATATTGTGTAAATATTTGTTTACAAAATTTACTATTTGAAAATATGAGTCAAAATGATCTTAAAATAGGGCCAAAAATTAAGGCTTTTAGACGTCAGCTCGGTATACAAGCAAATAAATTAGCAGAGGAGCTGAATATTTCTCCAAGTTATTTAGCATTAATAGAAGGGGGTAAAAGAAGAATAGATGGCGATCTATTGCTTAAGGCATGCGATAAATTAAAAATCGAGTTATCAGACTTAACAAGTAAAGCCGATCTAAATCTTGAAAACAATATATCTGAATTACTAAGTGACGAAATTTTTGAAGAGCTAGATATATTAGGACCTGAAGTGAAAGATTTAGTTAATACTAATCCTAAAATTGCTAAGGCTTTGATTAAATTAGGTGATAATTTTAAACAAAAAGATCATGAGATAATAAATAGAGTTGAGAATATTTCTGGGAAAATTATAGATAGTCGTAAGGCAGCTTTTCCTGGTGAGGTTGTTGCAGATTTTTTACAAGAAAATAAAAACTATTTTTCGCAATTAGAAAAATTTGCAAAAGAAGTTTTTAATAAAATTGAAATAAATAAAAGAGCAACCTACATGGCTTTATGTAATTTTCTTAAAGAAAAATATGATGTACAAGTTAAAGATATTCTTCCTAAGGAAAACAAGCCTTTTTCTAAAATTTTTAAAAAGAAAGATAAAGAGCTTTTACTTAGTGACTATGTGGCATTAGAGACAAAAAAATTATATGCTGCTGCTCAAATTGCTCAGGAAGGGGCTATGGATATTATTGAAAATTATTTATCTAAATTCAAATTTCCGACAAAAGAGTCTAAAAAATTAACTACAGTAGCATTGCTTAATTATTGTGGAGCGGCTATTTTAATGCCTTATGAAATGTTTCATTCTGAATGTGTTAAACAAAAATATGATTTAGAGTTATTACAAAATACCTTTGCATGTACGTTTGAACAAATTGCACATAGGGTTACTTGTTTACAAGATCCAAAACTTCCAGGAATTCCTTTTCATTTTTTAAGAGTAGATGTTGCAGGAAATATTTCTAAACGTTTCTCACTTTCTGGAATAGAAATACCTAGATATGGAGGTGCTTGCCCGAGGTGGAATGTTTATTCTGCTTTTTCAAGACCAGGAGTAATTCAAGCAGCTGTAAGCAAAATGACAAATGGAGAAAAATATGTTTGTATAGCTAGAACAGTTGAAAAAGGTGTCGGGAGATATGGGCAAAAAAAAAGTATTTTATCAATCGGACTTGGATGTGAAGCAAAATATGCAAAAGATTTTATATATACAGAAAATATGGACTTAAATGATAAAAAATCTGAAATTCCTATAGGCGTATCCTGTAGAACTTGTGATAGGTTAGACTGTTCTCAGAGAGCTTTTCCTCCATTGCACAAAAAATTTGATGTGGATATTAATAATAGAGGTGTATCTGTGTATGTTAATGATTAGATTAATTTTTTAATTTATCTTTAAAAACAAGCTGGTCAAATTTAAAATTGATATTATTTTTATTTATAAAATCATTCATCAAATCTAACCTTTGTTTATTGAATTCACATACTTTTCTTTCTTTTAAATCAACGTGAAGTGATAAAACTTCTATCGTGCTTGCTAGAAATTTTTTTTCTTTATGAACCATCTCTAGCTTGTAAATAAGACGTTTTTTATCATGATTAAAATAGATTAAATTAATATCAACTTCCTCTCCTTCCATTAATTCGTGATCATAAGTAATATGAGATTGAACAACCATTGTACTTTTCTTGTCTTTTTTTGCTGCACTTTCACCCATGTCAAATTTTTCCATTAACATTTCAGCACCATAAACATCAAAAATAAGAACATAGTACGCTACGTTCATATGACCGTTATAATCAGTCCAATCTTTAATTATTTTTTTAGAAGTTAAATATATAGACATAAGATATTTAAATTTATATTAAAAACATACAATATGATCAATATGTATTGGTTTCTTAATGCCAAATTTTTCATCAACTTCATGTTGATGGATATGATGTGAGTGAACAAAGACTGGAATTAATGTGTTACTTGGAGTTTTTAGAGTATAAATAAAATTAGTACCTCGAAACTTTCTATCAACTACATCTAATTTTAAGTTACTAGTATCATCATGGTGCAAATCTTCGGGCTGTAATAATAATTTTACATTTGATCCTATTGGAAAAGGTTTGATAAAATTACCAGTAATTGTTCCAAGATCTTTATTTTCTAAACTTTTTGGGCTTGTAACTTCTGCTGGAACAAGAATTCCTCTATTTAAAAAATTTACCACTTCAATTGAGTTTGGTAAATGATACACCTTATACGGATCATCAAATTGTTTAAGTTCTTGATTTAATATTATTCCACATTTTGATCCTAAGTAAAAAGCTTCATAAGAATCATGTGTGACAATTATTGTAGAGATTTTAAATTTATTTAATATCTTTTTTAAATTTACTTGTATCTCCTCCTTAAAACTTTGATCAACATTTGACAAAGGTTCATCTAATAATAATAGATCTGGTTGTGTTATTAAAGATCTAGCAAGCGCAGCTCTTTGTGCTTCTCCAGCGCTTATTTGGTGTGGGAATTTATTTAATATTGGTAAAATATCTAACAAATGAACTAGTTCTTCTAAGCTAACTTCTTGATTTTTTTTTCCCCTATTTCTTTCAGAGCCTAATAATATGTTTTTTTTTACAGTGTAATGTGGAAATAAACTATTTTCTTGAAAGGCAAGAGATATATTTCTATCTTCAGGTTCAACATTTATTTTTTTTGAAGAAAGTGTTTTGCCTTTCAATTCTATTAAGCCATTGTTTATTTTTTCTAATCCTGCAATTGTTCGAAGTATAGTGGTCTTTCCAATGCCGGATGGTCCCAAAAGACATATGATATCTCCCTCATTTTTTATAGAAAATGACACATTTTTAACTTTGGTTTTGTTTCCAACTTTAAAGTCAACATTTTTAACTTCAAAAAAATTTTTATTCATACTTTTCCCTTAAAATATATTTTGAAGTAATTATAATGAAAAAGCTCGCAATTAGAATTAAAAATAATGAAGGGACTGCCGCTGCTTCCAATAAATCCTCAGATGCTGATATATACGCCGTAGTCGCAAAAGTTTCGAAATTGAAAGGTCTTAAAATCAATGTAATAGGTAATTCTCTTATAATTTCTAATGAGATTAAAATAGTAATAAATAACAGAGAATTTCTTAAAAAAGGTATATGAATATTCATAAATGTTTTTCTTTTAGAATAGCCAAGAAGATATGCGCTTTCATCGACTGAAATATTTATTTTTTCATAGCCTGATTTTATTCCATTAAAAGCCAAAGAATAAAACCTAACAAAGTAAACTAATACTAGTCCAAGAATTGATCCTATAAACAATTTTTTGATTGACGTAAGACCTAATAATTTAATTATAGTGTTATCAAACCAAGCTATAAAAGTAATAAATGCAATTGCTAAAATTACTCCTGGGATTGCGTATCCAGAAATTGATAAAGTAGATAAAATATTTAAAGTTTTGTTATTTGAGACTCTGTTACCATAATTAGATATTAAAGAAAATAATATTAATACAAAGCTAGAAATTATCACTAAATATGTAGTATTTAAAACTAGATCTATTACCTCAACATCAAAAAAATTTTCAGGAAATTTTATTGACCAATATAACATTTGACTTAAAGGAAATAAAAAACTTATAAAAAATATAAAAAAACAAGATATAAATGCCAAAAATGACTTGTTGCTAGAAAGCTTTATTTTTTTCTTCTGCTTAAATCCACCTCTAGAATTAAAATGGTATTTAGCTTTTCGTCTAGATAGATTTTCCAAAATAAACAAAGAAAATATAAACAATAAAAGAAAAAACGATATTCGATTAGCAAAAGCTAGATCATCGAAGGTTATCCAAGAATTATAGATTCCAGTTGTTAGTGTATTTATTGAAAAAAAATCTACCGCCCCAAATTCAGCTAAAGTTTCCATTGCTACTAGTGATAAACCAGCAACGATTGCAGGTCGAGAAGCGGGTAATATTATTTTGTAAAAAGATTTAAATTTAGAAAAACCGAGATTTTTACCTAAATCGATTAAATTCTGAGACTGGTATAAAAATGATGCTCTCGCAAGAATGTAAACATATGCATATAAAGAAAAAGAAATTGATAATATTGCTCCAATCATACCGTCAAATTTTGGAATACTTTTGTTATAATCAGCATCACCAAAAAGGTTTTTTAAAATAGTAAATGCTGTACCATAGTTTTCAAAAAAAGCTGTTAAAGAGTAAGCGTAAATATAAGGCGGTACAGCAAAAGACAAAATTAGAGCCCATTTAAAAAAGTCACTTCCTGGAAACTGATAAAAAGAAACTAAATATGCTAAAGCAGTTCCTATTAAAAAAGTTAATACTAAAACTGATATTAATAAAATTAGAGAATTAAAAATGTACTCAATTAAAAAAGTATTTTTTAATATTTCATAATAATTAGTGGTGTTTTCAAAAAAACTTGTAAATACTGTAATAATTGGAATTAACACAATTAAGGAAATTAAAAAAGAGGCAAAATACCAACTGTTAAATTTCATATTATAATCCGCCTTATAAAAATGAAAAAAATAAAAGTGTCTGTAATAAATTTAATTTATCACAGACACTATTTAAAAAAATCAAAAATTAAATACTTTTAGGATGTGCGGAACCTCCTTAGTTTTTAATTCAGATATTTTTCTTTGATTTATTCTACTATTTATTTTTTCACACTCCTTAGCACATGGTGAGCATGCTTTGGAAGATTTATTTAAATTAATACCAGAGATAAATTTTTTTTTATTTTTCACTTATTTCCATCCAGCAGCTGTCATTACTTCTAATGCATCAGCTTGCTTATCGCCATAACTAGATACTTTTGTTTTTAGATCTTGTTTAAAATCCAATCCCAAATTATTGACTACTAATGAATTTGGTGAAACACCATCAATCATTGGAAACTCAAAAGTATTATTAGTGAAGTGTTCTTGAGACTCTGGAGTTAACAAAAATTCAACTAGTTTAATAGCATTTGTTTTATTAGGTGCTCCTTTAACTAAAGCGGCACAGCTGATGTTCATATGTGTCCCTCTATCATTTTGATTAGGGAAAAAAGCTTTAACTTTTTTAGCAGCCGCTTGTTGTTCTTCTCCTTTTTTTCCTGATAACATAAGAGCTAAATAATAAGTGTTAGCTACTGCAATATCAGCTTCACCAGCTGCTACAGCCATGATTTGTGCTCTATCATTGCCTTTTGGTGTTCTTGCCATATTAGAAACAATTCCTTTTGCCCACTCAGCCGTCGCTGCTTTTCCATTATTCTTAATTAATGAAGCAACTAAAGATTTATTGTAAATATTGCTCGATTTTCTTATTACCAATCTACCTTTCCATTTTGGATCTGCTAAACTTTCATAAGTTAGTCCTGACAACTCTGCTCCACTTACTCTTTCAGGCGCGTAATAGACTATTCTCGCTCTTTTTGCTATACCTACCCAATGAGAAGTTCTAAAATTTTTCGGAACAGCTGATTTAATAGCTTCAGATGTTAGTCCACTTTGAGTCATTCCTTTTGCTTTAAAAGCTCCACACCTACCAGCATCTGCGGTGATGTAAAGATCTGCTGAAGAGTCTACACCTTCTTCAATCATTCTTTTTTCTAAAGCTCCAGATTTTCCGTTAATTAAATTTACTTTAATTCCAGTTTTGGCTTCGAACTTACCATAAAGTTCAGAGTCTGCTTTGTAATGTCTTGCATTAAAAATATTTACCTCTGAAGCTATTGTAAAACTAGAAATTAAAGTAAGTAGTAAAGATATTGTTCCTATTTTTTTCATTTTTCCCTTAATTTTAAAGTTGTTTTTAATTAATAATAGTTATTATTCTCAATGAGAATGATTATCAATTGCAATAATGACGCAGGGTGTTTAAGAAATTTTAAAACCCTAAAATTTCCACTCAGATATTTTGCTATATAAGAAATTTCTAAAAGAGCTTACTCTTGCTACATTTTTTAAAGATTGAGGATAAACGAAATGCGCTTCGGTTATTGGCCCTTCAACTTTTGGTAGGACTTTAATCAAATTTCTTGATTGAAAAACCAAATAATCTGGTAAAGCTGCCAATCCTACCCCGCTCTCAACTGCCAAAAGTAAACCCATTACACTATTTACCTTCATTATTGACTTTCTTTTTTTATTATCTTTCATCCCAATTTTTAATGCCCAATCTGGATTAAATACTGGAGAGGGGTTTCCTCGACCATAACTTATAAATTTATGTTTATTTAGATCATTAATAGACTTAGGTAATCCATATTTCTCCAAATATTTGCTGGATCCATAAATGTGATAATTAATATCAATTAGTTTTTTCTGGATATAGTTTAGTTGTTTTGGTCTTCTCATGAATATACCTATATCTGCCTGTCTCGTACTCAAATCTAGCTCTTTATCATCGAAAATCAATTCTATCTCGATTTCAGGGTTTAATTGCATGAACTCCTGTACCCTTGGAGTTAACCAATGTGTGCCAAAACTTCTAACGGTTGTAACAGTAAGCTTTCCAGAAGGTTTGCCTTTACGGTCACTTAAAGTGGTTTCTACCTCTTTTAACTTAGTGATAACATCATGCGCAGTTTTGAAAACATATTCACCATTTTCTGTTAAAGTTAGTCCTCTAGCATGCCTTTCAAATAATTTTACTTTCAAGTCATCTTCAAGGGATTGAATTTGTCTACTTATAGCAGACTGGCTGAGATTTAAGTTTACTGTCGCGCTTGTAAAACTACCTGCTTCAGCAACCGCATGGAAAATTTTTAATTTATCCCAATCCATTTATTTATTTAAATTTATCAAATACTTTCCAGAGGTTTTTCCCTCCAACATTTTCGGGAAAACTTCCACTAATTCATTTAAGCTGATTTCTTTAATTGATTTATCTAATAAATTAAAATCTATCAATTTAGTAGATTCTTCCCATAAAAAATCTCTTCTTTTTTTTGATGTATCAACTGAGTTGATACCCCATAATTTTACACCTCTAATAATAAATGGCATCACTGTTGTGTTTAATTTAATACTAGATGCATTACCACATGCAGCGACAATTCCTTTATCTTTGATATGTGGTAAAATGTTTGCTAATAAATTTCCTCCGACTGTGTCAACCGCACCGTCATACAAGCCTTTGTCTAAGGGTCTTGCATCTTTATCTAAATCTGCTGAGTTTATAATATTTTTTGCCCCCAAAGATTTTAGATAGTCTAAATTTTCTTTTTTACTTGTCACCGCTGTAACATTGCAATTTAATTTATTTAAAACCATAACTGCCATACTCCCTACTCCTCCTGAAGCTCCAGTTACAATTACATCCACCACTTTTTTTCCCATTAATAATTCTTCTCTTGCTTTAACTGCAAAAGCACATTGTAAAGCTGTTAAACCAGCTGTTCCAAGAATCATCGCTTGTCTAGAGGATATATTATCTGGTTTTTTTACTAAAAATTTTCCGTCTACTTTTGCAAATTGAGAATAACCACCAAAGTATATTTCTCCAATTCTCCACCCTGTAGCAATAACATTATCTCCAGTATTATAATTCTCATTTTCACTTTCTACAACTGTGCCTGAAAAATCAACTCCAGGAATATGTGGAAACTCTTTTACTAGCCTTGCTCCATTCTTTAATATAAGTGCATCTTTATAGTTTAATCCTGAGTATTCTACCTTCACTAATACATCGCCATGCTTTAAAAAATTTTTATCTATTGATTTTATTTCTCTACTAAATTTATCATCATTATGGTTTACAACCAGCGCTTTAAATTTTTCTGACATTTGAAATGATTATACTGATATTTATTTGCTAATAAATCTTAAATATCTATTTTGATAACTTAAATCGTCTTTGAATTTACCTAAATAATAATTAGTTACTGTTGTTGCTTGCTCTTTTTTTATTCCTCGCATTGTCATACATTGATGAGTTGAGTCTATTGACACAGCAACTCCTTTAGCATCTAAAGATTCCATTAAAGTATTAGCTATTTGCATAGTTAATCTTTCTTGAGTTTGCAATCTTTTTGAAAATACTTCAACAACTCTTGCAAGCTTACTTAAGCCAACTACTCTTTCATTAGGTATATAGGCTACATGAGCTATACCAATTATTGGTGCCATATGATGTTCGCAATGGCTTTGCACAGAGATGTTTTTTTGAATAACCATATCGTCGTATCCCTCAACATCACCAAAGGTTTTTTCTAATATTTTTTTTGGATCTTCGTTGTAACCTTTAAAGTACTCTTTGAAAGCTTTAACTACTCTTTTTGGAGTTTCCAACAATCCTTCTCTTGTAGAGTCCTCACCCATCCAATCAAGAATTTTTATAATTGCTTCCTCAGCCTCTTTATCTGATATTTTCTTGGATAAATCTTTATTGTTATCGTTTTTTACTAATTTCATTTGGTCCGTTATATATATAAATCGTTAATTTTAAAATATTTATTATATTTTTTAATATGTTACATAATTATCTATAATGTTCAAAAAAAGAGAAAATATTGCTGAAATAGAAGAAGGACAACTATTATCACCTAGATTTGATAATGACGGTCTTATACCAGTTGTGACAACTTGCGCATCAACAAAAGAAGTTTTAATGCATGGATATATGAATGTCGAAGCATTAAAACTTACTATAGAAACTAAAGAAGCTCACTATTGGAGTAGATCAAGAAAAAAAATTTGGCATAAAGGAAAAATAAGTGGATTTATACAAAAAATTATACAAATTAGAGTTGATGATGACCAAGACTCGATATGGCTTAGTGTTGACATTGGCAATGGTGGAAGTTGTCATGTTGGTTACAGGTCTTGCTTTTATAGATCTATTCCATTAGGAAAAATAGAGAATGGAAGAGAGGTAAAGATGAATTTTGAAGAAAAAGAAAAAAAATTTGATGCGGAAAAGATTTATAAGGATCAACCCAATCCAACAAAAATTTAATATGAAAGTCATTTCTCCATTCGGACCAAAAATAGGAAAACTAAAAATACCTAAATCTATTTTGAATAAAATAAATTATGAAGTTGATAAAATTTTAAAAAATAAATCTAAAATAAAAAAAAGTGATTACTCTAGGAAAGTAGTGGGACAAGTATATCAAGAGATAGAATTGCCTAGAAAGTTTATAAATAAATTAATGAAATCCTTTTTAAGTAAAAATATTTCTAATTATTTAAAAAAATCTATTAATAAAAAATCAAAAAAAATTACTATTAAAAATTTTTGGGTTGTAAGGCAGTTTAAAAATGAGTATAACCCAGTTCATTTTCATGATGGTGACATTTCAGGAGTTGGTTATCTAAAAATACCAAAAAACTTAACGAGTTCCAAAAAAAAAATAAGAACAAACGGTACTATAGACTTCATTAATGGATCGAAATCATTACTAACAAACAGTATTCATAATCATAATCCAAAAGTTGGAGATTTAATTTTATTCCCCAATAATTTAATGCATACTGCTTATCCTTTTTTTGTTGAAGGTGAAAGAAGATCTTTTTCATTTAATTTAGAAATTGATAAAAAGATTTCTAAAAACATTTAATGTCCGAAAAACAAAAAAATGTTTTAGGCGAAGATTTAGAAGAGTGTTCTCTTGACCCATTAACTGGCTGGATGAGAGATGGATGTTGTAATACAGATGAAAATGATAAAGGTATGCACACAGTTTGCGCAAAAGTAAATAATGAGTTTTTAGAATGGTGTAAAACAGCAGGAAATGACTTGATTACACCCCACCCAGAATTTGGTTTTCCAGGTTTAAAAGATGGTGATAATTGGTGTGTATGTGCAAGTTGGTATGCTAGAGCGGTAGAAGCCGGTAAAGGATG
>MDSV01053521.1_pt1 | contig 10682 bp, 11 predicted proteins | sample 810851 | NCBI WGS metagenome assembly MDSV01 (sample SAMN05326640, study PRJNA326480) | marine metagenome | isolation source: seawater | place: Atlantic Ocean: North East | collected 2012 | reverse complement strand
GAGAGCCAATTAGATATTTGTTTGAGCTTCATTAATTTAAATACTTAAATCTGATATTATAGCCTCGTTGTTTTAAAGCAAATAAGTAATTTTAAAATCAAATGAAATATAAGAAATGGGAATGTATTGTCTGTGGCCTCATATATGATGAAGAGCTTGGATGGCCTGATGATGGCATTGAGCCTGGAACAGCATGGGAAGATGTACCAGAAGACTGGTTATGTCCAGAATGTGGCGTTGGTAAAGAAGATTTTGATATGATTGAAATAACATGATAGATACTCCAAAAAATCTAACACGAAATATTCTTTTAGGAATGCTTTTTGGTTTCATAGTTGGAGCTGCTTTTTACTATCTAGATTTCTTCCCAGCCTCTATTAAAAGCTTTGTAACAGTTTATATATTTAATCTCGGAGGATCAGTATTCATAAACCTTTTAAAGATGCTCATTATTCCATTAGTTTTCTTTTCACTTGTATCAGGAATATCTTCTCTTACGAGTATGAAAAGTCTTGGAAATATTACTTTAAAAACAATAACTTTATATTTATCTACTACTGCTATCGCAGTTACATTATCTTTGATTGTTGGATCTATTTTTAAGCCTGGTTCTGGATACTCATCAGATATAGCTCCTCCAGATAAGTTACCAGAAGGCCAAGGTATTTATGAAACAATTTTGGATATTTTCCCTTCTAATATTATTGAAGCCATGGCTCAGAATCAAATGTTAGCAGTTGTATTCTTTAGCATATTATTTGGAATTGCATTAAATAAAACAAATCACTTAACGGGAAATTTCAGCAATGCTTTTGAGAAATTAAATACTGTCTTTATGCAGCTTGTAATCATGATAATTTCTTTTGCTCCAATTGGCGTATTTTGTTTAATAGGAAAATTTGTAATTGCTGATGGGCTAGATATTTTTCAAGAAGCATTTAAATATGTTGTTTTATTAATTTGTGTGTTAATTTTCCATGCCTTTGTAACATACGCATTAATCTTAAAGATTTTTACAAAATTAAATATATTTACTTTTTATAGGAAAATGAAAGAGGTCGCTATATTTGCATTTTCTACATCTTCTAGCGCTGCAACAATTCCAGTAACACTTAAAACAGTCCAAAATGATTTAGGAGTTAATAAGAATGTTTCTTCTTTTGTAATTCCAGTTGGCGCAACTATAAATATGGATGGTACAGCTATTATGCAGGGAATGGCTACAATTTTTATTGCACAAATGTCAGGTATTGATTTAAGTCTAATTCAATATGTTCAAGTAGTAATTTTGGCTGTGGTTACCTCTATAGGAACAGCTGCTGTTCCTTCAGCAGGCACAATAACCTTGGTTATTATTCTTCAACAGTTTGGACTTCCATTAGAAGCCATAGGAATAATCTTAGCAGTTGATAGAATATTAGACATGATAAGAACATCAGTTAATGTTACTGGCGATGCTGCGGTTGCTTGTATTGTGGCTAACTCTGAAAAACTTTTAGACAAAAGCTTATTTAATAAATAGATTAAAAATACGCTTTTATTTCAAATAATTTGCTAGAATGCTTTATTAAAAATAAGGGGTTTCTATATGGATAATTTAATAATTCCACCAGTTTTAGGTTTATTGGGTATGGTGATGGCTTTTGTTGTATACAAACTCGTCATGAAATATCCAGATGGAGAGGATAAAGTTAAAAAAATAGGCGACCAGATTCATAATGGAGCGCTTGCTTTTATGAAGACAGAATATAAATATTTATCAATATTTATAGCTGTAATTGTAGCTCTAGCATGGTATGCATTGGGAATTTACACAGCAATATCAGTAATTGTTGGTGCTATTTGCTCATCAGTTGCAGGTTTTATTGGGATGTATGCAGCAACTAAAGCAAATGTAAGAACTGCAACAGCAGCACAAAAAGATGGCCCAGCTGCAGCTTTAACAGTTTCGTTCTATGGTGGCTCCATAATGGGTTTATGTGTAGCTTCACTAGGGTTAATTGGTTTAGGAGCTCTATATTATTTCTTCATACCAGCAGGTGTTGACCCACATAAACTTGAAGGTTTTGGTATGGGCGCTTCAGTTGTTGCGCTCTTTTCAAGAGTTGGCGGAGGTATTTTTACAAAAAGTGCTGATGTTGGTGCAGACCTTGTAGGTAAAATTGAAGCAGGCATCCCTGAAGATGATCCAAGAAACCCAGGTGTTATTGCTGATAATGTAGGTGACAATGTAGGTGATGTTGCTGGTATGGGTTCTGATATATTTGAGTCTTATTGTGGTGCAATGATTGCATCTATAGCAATAGCCTATACATTAAATAACCAAGACATGATGATGCTTCCGTTGGCATTAGCGTCAGCAGGATTGATCGCATCAATTATTGGGATATTTATAGTCAAGCTTCAGTCCGCCAAAGCCCCTGCAAGTGCGCTTAGATCAGGAACTCTTCTAGCGCCAGTTATATTTGTTGCTATGGCATATTTTATAATTGACTCATTCGAAGGAGTGAGTATGAAAGTTTGGTGGTGCGTAATTGCTGGAGCTGTTGGAGGAGTTTTGATTGGCCTTATTACAGAATATTATACAGGTGGAAAGCCAGTGAAAAAGATTGCAGAGTCTGGGGAGACTGGATCTGCTACCGTAATGATTTCCGGGCTTTCACTTGGTATGCAATCTGTTGTTATACCTATTGTAATTTTGGCAGGAATTATTTTCGTTTCAACTCAATTATCAGATGTTTATGGAGTTGGAATTGCTGCTGTAGGAATGCTTGCAACTGTAGGAATAACTATGGCAATTGATGCATATGGACCAGTTGCTGATAACGCTGGAGGCATTGCTGAAATGTCTGGTATGGGTGAAGAAGTTAGAGAAATAACAGACTCTTTGGATGAATTAGGAAATACCACAGCTGCTATCGGTAAAGGTTTTGCAATTGGAGCAGCAGCATTAGCCGCTTTAGCTATAATCTCAGCATTTTCAACTGTAGTAACAAAAGCAAATCCAGAATTCTCATTAGCACTTACAAATCCAATTGTCTTAGTTGGAATGTTTATTGGAGTATGTATACCTTTTCTAGTTTCATCAATCACTATGACAGCAGTAGGTGATGCAGCATTTGAAATGATTAATGAAATCAGAAGACAGTTCAGAGAAATATCAGGCTTAATGGAAGGTACAGCTGAACCAGATTCAGAAAAATGTGTTGAGATTGCTACAACAGCAGCATTAAAGAAGATGATGTTGCCAGGAATAATTGCAGTATCAATGCCTGCTATTGTTGGATTTGGTCTCGGCGCACAAGCATTAGGTGGAATGCTAGCTGGTGGCTTGCTTGGTTGTGTTTCGTTAGCCCTAATGATGGCAAATGCTGGAGGTGCTTGGGATAATGCAAAGAAATATGTTGAAAAGGGAAATTTAGGTGGAAAGGGGTCTGATACACATGCAGCAGCTGTTGTTGGTGATACTGTGGGAGATCCATTCAAAGATACTTCAGGACCATCAATGAACATTCTTATTAATGTTATGGCTATTGTTAGTTTGGTGATTGCACCACTTCTTAGCATTTAAAAAGAATTTGAAACATTTAAAATCCAGGGCCTAATCCCTGGATTTTTTTTGATTAAGTAAAGTTAATTATGAAAAAAATTTTAATCATCGGTTATGGTGATATCGCAAATAGGCTTTGTAACAAGTTAAATCATGCTGTTTATAAAGTGTATGGAGTTTCAAGAAATAATACTTATAAAATTGAAAACTTTATTTCATGGGACTGGTTATCTAATGATTTACCAAAATTAGAATCTAAAAATTATGAATGCATAATTTTTATACCCAAGCCTAACTCATATGATAAAGATGGCTATATAGATGGATTTATAAAATCATCAAATAATATTTTTAGTCTTTGTAAAAAAATTTCATTTAATAAATTTATCTCCATATCTTCCACAAGAGTATATGGCAAAAAAGGGAATAAATATTTTACAGAAAGTGATACGTCTCCAAATGAATTTAGAGGAGATTTAATTTTCCAATATGAGAATAGTCAAAAAGAAAGGTATGTGCAAAATTTAATAGTCCTTAGATTATCTGGTTTGTATGATTCTTTAACTCATGAAAAGCCATTGAATAATCTTCATAGAGATAATGCGGCAAAAATCATTAAATTTTTTGTAGAAAATGATTTTAATTATTTATCTCCTGAGGTATTTAATTGTTCTGAAGACGCCTCTGTTAATATCTCCAATGAAAAATTGAAGAAAGCTGGTTTTATTTTTGATTGATAACACTAGAACTAAAGGCTTTTGCAAAATACAATAATTAAATGATTAATAGCATGACAGGATTCGGGTTATCACACTTTATTGATAACAAATCAGAAGTATATATAGAGATTAAAGGAGTTAATCATAAATTTCTTGAAGTAACCATAAAACCTAACGATCTAAATAATGAATTAGAAGAATATATTAGAAAACTAGTATCAAAAAAGATTATTAGGGGTAGGGTAGACATAAGAATGAAAATTAAAATTGATTCCAGAACTTCTTATTCGATCGATTCAAAACTTTTAAAAGAACTTAAAAAATCACTTAAAGCAGGTCTTAGATATAATGGAGATATTCATTTTAGGGATATTAAAGATGTGCCCGGTATATTTAAGTCAGAAGTGACTAAGGATAAAAATAATAAAGTAGTAAAGAAGGTCTTTAATGAAGCAATGAATGAGTTTATAAGTTCTAGAAATACAGAAGGGGAAAAAATAAAAAAAGTTTTATTAAAAAAAATAATACAGACTGAGTCTGCTACAACAAAAATCAAGAAGCTAAATGTTAAGAATTTAAAAAAAAAATCAAAAATATTTAAAGATAAAGCATTAGAGTTAATTAAAAACCTTGATGAGAGCAGGTTAGAGCAGGAAGCTGCTATATTGGCCTTAAAATATGATGTGAGCGAAGAAATAGATAGAATTTTTTTTCATCTGGGATCTTTGAAAGAAGAATTAAAAAAGAAGCTATGTAGTGGAAAGAAAATAGATTTCGTCTTGCAAGAACTCTTTAGAGAAGCAAATACATTATCAGTAAAATTAGATGATCCATATTTAAAAAGCAATGCTATTGATATGAAATTATTTATTGAGGAGATGAGGGAACAAACCCAAAATGTCGAATAATAAAACTAAAGCAAGGTTAATTATTTTTTCTGCTCCATCAGGAACTGGCAAATCTTCTCTGATAAAAGAAGTTATAGATTTAAGTTCTAATAATATCGAGTTATCTATATCAGCTACTACTCGTGAACCACGTGATAAAGAAATTCATGGTAAGGACTATTTTTTTATATCAGATGAGGAATTTAATAACCTTAAAGATAATGATGCTTTCATAGAAGATGCAACTGTTCATGGTTATCAGTATGGAACTCTTAAATCTTTTGTTGATGAAAAAATACTAGAAGGTATTGATATAATTTTAGATATTGATGTTCAGGGATTCAACCAGATTGAGAATTCAAATATAGATAATTTATCTATATTTGTAATACCACCATCCCTTAATGAATTAAGAAACAGGCTTTTATTAAGAGGTTCTGATACAAGTGACGCAATCGAAGAAAGGTTGGCTAATGCAGAAAAAGAACTTGAGTTCGCTGAATCATTTGATTATTTGGTTCTTAATGATAAGTTTGACGAGACTATTAAGGAGCTAAGTTCTATCATATTTGATGAAAATCATGAATATAATAGAGATTATAATTTAAATATATTGCGCAATTTATTGGATAAAAAAGTTAATTAGAACTAGAATACTCAACCCAGGAGATAATAAATGGCCCGAATTACTGTAGAAGATTGTTTAGAAAAAATTCCAAGTAGATTTGACTTGATATTAATGGCATCTAAAAGAGCCAGACAATTATCAACAACTAGTAGAGACCCTCTTGTTGAGTGGGATAATGATAAACCTACATTGGTTGCTTTAAGAGAAATTGAAGCTGGATTACTAGATCTAGAAACTTTAGAACAGACTCTTGAAGAGGATTTATTACTGGATGAGTTCTCTGTTCCAAGAAACTCAGAAAACAATAACGAAGGATAAATGACTATAGGGGATTATCTTGAGTGAGCATGTACTCCCAACAATTTTGATTAATGATTTTTCTGAAGACTCCTTATTAAAACTACCAACGAATTTTTATAAATCTATTAAATCTTATTTAGGTTATAAAGATATTAAAAAAATTCAAAAAGCTTATTCTCTTGCATTTTACGCACATGAAGGTCAACAAAGACATGATGGATCAAAATATATTACTCATCCTATAGCAGTAGCTAGAATTCTTTTAGATTTAAAAATGGATACTGATTCCATATGTGCTGCTTTAATGCATGATGTTTTAGAAGATTGCGATGTTAATAAAAATAACTTAATTCAACTATTTGGCAGTGAGGTAGCTGAAATTGTAGATGGAGTAAGTAAATTAAGTAATCTGGATATAACCAATAGATCTGAAAGAGATGCAAATAATTTACAGAAAATGATGCTTGCTATATCAAGAGATATCAGAGTTGTTTTAGTAAAAATTTGCGATCGCTTACATAATATGAGAACAATAGAGCATTTACCCAGATCAAAACAAATTCAAAAATCTAAAGAAACGATTCAATTATATGGGCCTCTAGCCTTAAGAATAGGTATGCAAGATATAAGAGCTGAACTTGAAGATTTAGCATTTAAATGTATTTATCCTTTACGAGCATCAATGCTTGAAAGTGCTATAACAAAATCAAGCGGTGGAAGAAAAAGAATTGTTTCTAAGATACGAAAAGAACTTAAAAGACGCTTAAAAGTTAATGGAATAAAAACAGTTGGAGTTAAGGGAAGAGAAAAAAATATTTATAGCATTTATAGAAAGATTAAATCAAAGCATAAACCCTTTTCAGAAATTCTTGATGTCTATGGTTTTAGGATACTTGTTGACTCAGTTGATGAATGCTACAGATCTCTTGGAGTAATCCACAATTATTTTTCTCCAATCGAGAATAAATTTAAAGACTATATTGCGATACCAAAAAGCAATGGATATCAGGCATTGCATACAAGTCTTCTAGCTTTAAATGCATTTCCCATAGAGGTCCAGATACAAACAAGAAGTATGTCAGAAATTGCAAGCTTTGGCATTGCAGCTCATTGGCAATACAAAACTCAAGATAGGGATATTAGCTCAGAATTGCGAGCTACAAAATGGTTAAGTGGACTTGTGGACCTAGAAAAGAATTCTAATAATCCTAGTGAATTTGCTAAGTCTATTAAAACAGATCTAGATTCTGATGAAGTATTTTTATTTTCTCCTAAAGGAGATATTTATGCCTTAAGAAAAGGCTCAACTCCAATAGATTTTGCATATGAAGTCCATACTGATCTAGGCGATACTATAATAGGTTGCAAAGTTAATAGAAGTGAAGTTCCATTAAATATAGAACTTCAAACCGGACAAACTGTAGAAATTATTACTTCAAAAAATAATTCAGAATTAGATCCATCTTGGTTAAATTATGTTGTAACAAGCAAAGCAAGAACGGCAATTAGATCAAGATTGAGAAAACAAAAAACTTCTGATGCCCGAAAGGCTGGAAAAATAATGTTAGAGACTGAATTAAAGAGAGCAGGCTCAAGCCTTTCCGAATATAGAGGCAGCTCCCTCAAAAAGGTATTAGCTTCAATCGGCGTTCCTTCATTAAATACTCTTCTTACTGAGCTTGGTTTAGGCAAAAGAACAGGAAATATTATTGCAGAAAGATTTTATTCAGGTTTACAAATTAGAGAAGGTATAAAAGAGCCCAATCCAGTTTTAATCATTGACAATAGAATTGAGGGTGTTTCAGTGAGGTTTGCAAAATGCTGTTTTCCAATTCATGGTGATGAGGTTGTTGCGCACTCAGATACTGAGAAAGGAATAGTTATTCATCATAAAAAATGCAAACAAGTAAAACCTTACTTAAATAAAGATTCTAGATACATTTCTGCAATATGGGGAGAAAATAAAAAAGAGCATTTATATAAAGCAAATATAGGTGTTGATACTGAAGACAAAGTAGGAGTTCTATCCGACCTAGGGTCAATATTTGCAAGATCTGGAATTAATATTGGATCAGTCCTCACAAAAACAATTGATAAAAAATTTGCAGGTTTTGAAATACAAATAGAAGTTAAAAATAGAAGTGAATTGAAAAAAATAATGCAAAAAGTGAGATCAATGAAATCAACTATGAGTTGTATAAGAAATATTAATGAGAAATAGTAAAAAACAAATACTTTTTTTATGTACAATTCTTTAATAATAAATTTATCTTTTAGTGGAGCCTAATTAAAATGTCAAAAGAAATTATTTCAACAACAAATGCCCCTCAAGCAATAGGACCTTATTCGCAGGCGGTAAAAACAGGAAATCTAATCTTTATATCAGGTCAAGTACCTATAAATCCAGAAACAGGCAATGTTGTTTCAGGCTCAATTGAAGATGAGACAAATCAAGTAATCAATAATATTAAGAATATCTGTAATGCAGCAGGCTATAGCTTAGGTGATATTGTAAAACTGACAATTTTTTTAACAGACTTAGATAATTTTTCAATAGTAAATGAAGTTATGAAACAACAATTTTTAGAACCTTATCCAGCAAGAGCAACAATCGAAGTATCAGGATTACCATTAGGGGTTAATGTGGAAATTGAGGCAATAGTTGAAACTAATGGCTAAAAACTTACTATCAATTAAAGATTTAACTAAACAAGAAATTTTAGATTTAATCAAATTTTCAAATAACTTTATTGATGAGAATGGAAACTTTAGAAAAGAAAATTTATTTCCAGATAAATTAGTTGCAAATGTCTTTTGTGAGCCAAGCACTAGAACAAAGTCTTCTTTTGCAATAGCTGCAGGAAATTTAGGCTGTTCCATTCTTGATTTCAATATTGATAATTCTTCAGTTCAAAAAGGGGAGTCTTTTTTTGAAACTATTGATGCATTAAATTTAATGGGTGTAGATTTATGTGTATTACGTCACCCAGAATCTGTTATACGAGAGCTAGCAGAATTTTTACCAAAGATGAGTCTCATAAATGCAGGCGAAGGATCTATATCGCACCCAACTCAGGCTCTGTTAGATCTTAAGACTATTATTGACCATAAAAATTCACTAGATGGTTTAAAGATAGTAATTGTGGGTGATCTTGACCATTCCCGAGTTACTTCATCTTTTATAGAAGGTATATCAAATTTTGAGATTGAATCTTTAATTTTCAGCGGACATCCTGAAATGTGCACTAAATATCAAAACCCTGATTTAGGTATTTATGAACCTGATCTTGATAAAGCTCTGCAAGATGCAGATGTTGTAATGACTCTCAGGATTCAATATGAAAGATTTGAACAAGATTTAGATTTGGACTTAGAAAGTTATAAAAATTCCTATCAACTTTCAATTGAAAAACTTGGATGTGCAAAAGCTGATGCAATTATTATGCATCCAGGCCCAGTTAATTATGTTGAGATCACTGAATCTGTATATGACTCAGAAAATTCTGTAATCAGGGAACAGATTGCAAACGGAGTTGCAATAAGGATGGCTGTTTTATCTAATTTTTTGAGCAGTTAATGAATTCTTAACAGTTTCAACAATCAATACAGTATTTTGGTCAATTTCAATATTCACTTCAGAATTTATTTTTAAATAATCTAAGTTAGTTACTGATAGAGTTTCAGGTATTAAATGAATATAAAAGCTATTTTTATTTACTTTGCCCAAAGTTAAGCTACATCCATTTATTCCAATATATCCTTTTTCAAAAATATATTCCTTATACTTTTTAGGAAAAGTAATGATCATATCTTTTGAATTATTTTTATTAGAAACTTTTTTTATTCGTCCTTTGCACTGAATATGTCCTGACATAAGATGTCCTTCAATTTCAGTAGATGCTGTTATAGATCTTTCTAAATTTACAAACGAACCTTTTTTAAGATTTTTAAGATTTGTTCTAGTAAGCGTCTCTTCAATAATATCAAATTTAAGTTTTTTAACGCCATTATCTAGGGATGTAAGACAAACGCCATCAACAGAAATACTGGCTCCTTTCTTTAATTTCTTATTGAAATTCTTTGGAGCAGATATTTCTATAGAAATATGATCTTTTTTTGTTATTATTTTTGAGACTTTACCAGTGCCTTGAACAATCCCAGAAAACATTTATGCGCTCCAAGTTTCTCTATATTCATTTAATTGAGATAGATAGTTACTATACTCAGATTCATTTTCAACAAATGCAATTAATGTATCCAGGTTGATTATTGACTCAACAATAAGATTAAATTCATTCTTAAGCTCTTCACTCGATGAGACTTCAAATTGTCCCTTTTCTTGTCTATTCAAGCCAACGATAAAACATGTAGGAACTGCATCAAGGCTTAATATTGATTTGATAGATTCTCTTCCTGCAGTTCCAGCAGATAGAACATCATCAATAATCAAAACTTTTCCTTTAGGGTTTGCTCCAATAATATTTCCACCTTCGCCATGGTCTTTTTCTTCTTTTCTATTAAATGATAATGGATAATTTTTTCCCTGCTCACTGAACAAAGTTGCTACTATAGAGCCAAGAAATATTCCTTTATATGCG
>MDSV01026566.1_pt1 | contig 10682 bp, 7 predicted proteins | sample 810851 | NCBI WGS metagenome assembly MDSV01 (sample SAMN05326640, study PRJNA326480) | marine metagenome | isolation source: seawater | place: Atlantic Ocean: North East | collected 2012 | reverse complement strand
TTTAGAAAACGGTGGTAAAATAAATTATAATTCAGCAATAACTGAAATATCCTTTTATGACAATTCAAAACAAAAGATTAGTAGGTTGCATTTAGAATCTGGAAATGAAATATCTACCGAGGACTGTGTTATTATTTCAACTTTACCTATTACGAAAAATGCAACACTTTTCAATATTGATACTGATCTTTTTTTTCGTTCAATTCTATTAGTAAATTTTATCATTAAGGGTGAAGATCCATTTCCCAAAAACTATGACTGGCTTTACTTTGATTCTGATGATTTTCCTTTCCATAGAGTGGGAATGCAAACGAGGTTCAGTAGGAAAAATATTAAAAAAGATCACCAGATAATGTGTTGTGAAATAGTTTATGATAAGAAATTAAGTGATGATAAAGTTTCTGAATTAGTTGATAATTCTATTGCTAGTTTGAAAAGAGTTAATCTTTTAGATGAAACTAAAATTATAGATACATGTATCAAAGATGTTGGACCTGTCTATCCAGGATACTATTTTGGCCATGAGAGGGAAGTTTCAAAAGTAAATGCCTACTTAGGTAGTTGCAAAAATTTTTATTCATTAGGTTCATTAGCAGATTATTCTTATTCAGATTTACAAGTGATCACAGCAAAAGCAATCGATTTAGCCAGTGAATTAGTATCTCTTACTAATGTTAAAAATAGTGAAATTATTAAAGATAAAGAAATTATTAAACCTTGCTTAAGTTTTAAATTTGGAAATAAAATAATATCAAATGATAAAAGTGAAAATTGTTTTTTGATAGCTGAAATTGGATTAGCCCACAATGGGAGTGTTGAAATTTGCAAAAAATTAATAAAATGCTCTGTTGATTCTGGTTTTGACGCAGTAAAAATTCAAACATATTCTAAAGGAAGAATATCAAGAAAAACAAGAACATCAAGATACTTTGAAGAAACATTGGATCAGGAGGAGTCAATATCAGATTTCTTAGATAATATAATTTTCAATAATGAAGAACTTGATGAAATTTTTAATTACGCACAATCTTTAAATATAGAAATGTTTTCAACACCTTTTGATAAAGTCTCTGTAGACTTTCTTAATAAATTCAGTGTAAACGGTTTTAAAATATCTTCTATGGATTTAGTTAACATTCCACTAATTAAATATGCGGCATCATTTAAAAAACCTATAATTTTATCAACTGGAATGTCTACTTTGGGTGAAATAGAATCTGCTTTAAAAACATGCTTGGAAGAAGGAAATGACAAAATATCTTTATTACATTGTGTGTCATCTTACCCTTGCCCAATTGAGTTTTCAAATCTTAATAAAATAGAAACTTTAGCAAAATCATTTGGGGTTATTACAGGATTTTCTGATCACACTATTGAAACAACAACGCCATCAATTGCAATAGCTTGTGGTGCCCGTATTATAGAAAAGCACATAACTCTTGACAAAGGAATGGATGGACCTGATCATAATTTTTCTTTAACTCCAAATGAAATGAAGGAAATGGTAACACTAGCTAGACAAGTTGAAAAATCACTATCTAATCACCAAATAACTAAATCATCTGCTGAACTTTCTTCAAAACAAAATCTACGTCGAAGCATTTATGCTGCATTTGATTTAAGTGCTGGGGATGTTATTACAGAAGATTGTATTGCAATCAAGTCTCCTGGTGATGGATTGCCTGTAAAATATTTAAACTTAATAATAGGCAAAAGGTTAATTAGTAGTGTTAACAAAGATTTTCCTCTATCATGGGAATTATTTTTAAACAGCTAAAAAAAGAGTGAACTATGGTTAAGCATGCAGTGCTACTTGCAGGAGGTGAAGGAACTAGACTGAGACCATTTACCTACTACACTTCTAAACATTTGCTTCCTGTTTTCAACAGACCCATGATTTTTTATCCATTAATGAATTTATTACTATTGGGTGTTAAAAATATTTGTATTATCATAAACAAAAATCATAAAGAACAGTGGCACAATCTATTCAACGGACTAAAACTACCTATCAATATCAATGTTATAATACAAGAGAAGCCTGAAGGAATTCCTCATGCTTTGAAGCTTTGTGAAAAAATTATTGGTAACCACCACCATTATCTATCATTAGGTGACAATATTTTACTTGGTTCTGGAATGTTTAAGAGATTTAAAGAAGCTGTAGATAAAAATTCAGATTCGTCAGTCATACTTGGTTACCACGTGAGAAATCCAAGTGATTTTGGAGTGGTTAAATATTCAAAAAATGGTTCTGTTTTAAAAATCATTGAAAAACCTAAAATACCACCTTCAAATATGGCCATAGTGGGTCTATATAAATTTCCTCCAGATGCGTTTTTATTGATTGAAAAGCTTAAAAAAAGTAAACGTAACGAGTATGAAATTGCTGATTTAATTAATTTGTATTTAGGAGAAAAAAGATGTTATCTAATGGAAAGTGATAGCGCAACTGACTTTTGGTTGGATGCTGGATCGATTGAGTCACTTGTTTCAGCTACTAATTTTTTAAAAGAATTGTCTGTTAATGGCAATATTGATCTTGCAAATCTTGAAAACTTTGATTTCAAAGTTAATAATTAATACCAATCCATAACAGATAAATAAATTAAATGCTCTAAATCATTTCTTTCAGAAAGTATTTCTTTTCCATCAATGTAATTATCAACAATTCTATCAAAGTATTTGATGTCAAAAATCTCATTTGACATAAGATCTCTATAGGATCTTTTTTCCATAATTTTTTTATATTGTCCTCTAAATGCAGATCTATAGTTCCATTCTGCTGCGTGATCAAAATCTGGATCTACATCATATAAATAACTATGGGGTCCTACCTGCAAATGTAACGGGTAATCTATTTCGTTTTCTAAAATCCACTTTAATGGATATTTTGTGGGTCTCATCTCTAACCCTCTTCCCCATGATTCAGGCATTTCACAAAGAAATTCCTGAATTCTAGAGTCTCTAAATGGTAGATTTATATTAATATCAAAAAGATCTTCAGTCATTTGAATCGTTTCAACCGTTCCCCCATTCCAATGAAATGAATTATATAAATGGATATACCACGAATATATAGTTTGAGGATTACTTGCTATTTCAACTGCAGCTTGCCTTAAATACTCCTCTTCTATTTCATTATTATACATTCTTTTACCTTCATCAGATAAATAAGTTAAATTATCTAATGACCAAAAAGGGAATCTTTTATCTCTTGTGAACATGCTACAAAGAATTTGAAAGGTTTTATCAACCTCACTTTTCATCGGATCATCAAATTTTCCAACTATTTTATCTTTTAAAAAGTTATAGACACTATCGCTCTTATATGAGTTATCCCATATAGATTTTATAAAACTTGGACCGTATATGTAACTTGCCATTTTATCACTATACTCTCTAAATTCTTGTTTTGGATGGCTTATATCTGATAACATTTGTGAAAAACCAAAGTTATGAACCCCATCACTGATTTCTCCACAAAATACTGCATAATTTTTATAGTTTTTATTGATATGCTTACCCAGCTCTAACCATTGATAACATGACATACTAGTAGCCATTTGATTTCTAAAAAAATCTGAAAATTCCTCTGTTAACTCCGTTCCTCTCTTATAATAATCGAACTCAACAATATCCATTTCTACACCAAAATAATCAGCAACTTCTTTTGCTCTTTTAATTTCAAAAGGATTGCAAACTCCACTTTCATTTGAAAAATGCATTCTACCAATAACAGCCTTAACTTTTTTTGGTCCCCATAAATGAACAAGCCCAGCCAAGATTGATGTGGAATCCCAGCCAGATGAAAGGTAAACGATATTGCCTTCTGTTGATGATCTTTTTTCAATTGAATCTAAAAATAAATCTTTGTACCTAAAATTATCCTTAGAAGACATTATTTGAGTTTCTTTTATAAATGGAGGTATGGTTTTAAATGAAAGGGTCCTTTTCTCCCATATTGCCAATTCACCTATTCCTAACCTATTGACTTGATTATATAAAGTGTGTTTCTTAGGTGGCCTATATCCATAAATATATAGAGAATGAAAAACAGCAGATTGATCATAAGCTGGTCTCTTATCTATTTCTAACAAATCCAAATTTGATCCAAAAACAGCACCATTAACATCTTTTTTATAGTATATATCCATTTGACCATATCTATCAGTTGCTATTTCTAATTTTTTGTCATTAAGTTTAATTAGAAGAAACCGGCCCTCAATTTTATTTACAATCTCCTCAATATCTTTATTTTCTAAGAAATTTTTGAAATCTTTACTAGATTCATCTGTTTTTTCTAGAGTATTGTTAATACTCTTTAATCCAACCATTCTTCCAACAAACAATATTTTAATATTATCATTTATGTCTATTATTTTTATTTTTTTAGATCCTTGAATAAGAACATCTTCTGAAGAAAATAGGTTATTTAAAGAAGAGTTTAAAAATTTATATTTTAAGTCTTCACCAAGTATAATTCTAAGATCCATTTTTACCCCTGAAAATAAATAGTTTTAAATAATTATAAATTAATAGATTATAACTATAAGCAATTCAAATAAATTAATATTGTTAAGAAAATTTGCATTTTAAAATTGCATTGATCGAATATCTAAAATTATGATACTAGACCGTTTTGAAATGCATAATTATCTGACTTTTTATATAGTGCCATTTTTTCATCTTGATCTAATGCAAAAGCTTCTTCCTGATATCTTTCTTTAAGCTCATTAAATATTTTTGAACCTATAGCATCATTTTTTTCAGCTCTTTTTATATCTTTCCAAAGGGATTTATCAAAGTGAACATATAAAGGAAAAGTTTTTAAAAGACCATCAAGTTCTTCAGTTGGCAACTGTGGCATATTTAATGTTGAATGGTGCATATCACATACTATCAAATCTTTATCTATATAACCCTTCTCTACAGCAAGATCTCTTAAAACTGTTCCATTATATGGAACGAATACTGAAGCAGTTAAAGCGTCATATGCTGGAATTTGTCGATTTAACTCTATGGTTTCAAAAATTAGATCTCTTGTTTCACCAGGAAATCCAATAATATTATTCATTGAGTAGGGTATACCACCGTCAGCTATAATATGAAATTTTTCAATAAGCGTAGAATTTTTCATTTTACGAAGCAATACTTTAGCTCTAAATTCCTCATTACCACACTCAAGTCCAAAAGACATCCTATGGCAACCCACTTCTTTGATCATTTTTAGTATTTCGGGAGTGACATTTTCTGGTCTTGTGTTAAACCAAAAAGGTATCTTGAATTCACTGTACATTTCACAAAATTCATATATTTCTTTTTTAGGTCTTGCAAGAAAGCTGTCATCTGTAAACATAAAATATGTTGGATTTGTTTGATCTATAACAGCTTTTATATAGTCTCTAAATGCCTTAAATTGATATCTTCTTACAAATTGACCAAGGCCATCTTCTTTAGCTAAGGTATTTTGCATGGGAGAATTACAATAAGCACAAGTATATGGGCATCCTCTATAAGATTCAATAGGGACAGATTTAAAGTTTTTCCCACCCATTTGTCTATAAAATCTGTATTCATCAAATAATGAATAATCTGGAACTGTTAGTCTAAAATCTACTAATGCATCCCTTTTATTTTTAATTATTTTGCCATCTTTTTTTAGCCAAACTCCCTTAACTTCATCACAGCTTTTATTTAATCTTATACATTCTGCAACATTGGTTATAATATTCTCACCTTCACCGACAGAAACCATATCAATTCCAGGGTAAGATAAAGCTAATTCTGGTGCAGCTGTTGTAAATACACCACCTGTTAATGTAGGTATATTTTTATTTTGAATAAGTGATAAGAGTTTTACAGCTTGAAGAAATGTATCTTCTACTACGCTACATAATATAAAATTTGGGTCGAATTCTTCAACTTTTTTTACAAAGTCTTGATACAAATTTTGCTTACTTTCTACGCCTAAATCATCTTCGAATGAAAAAGGTCTAGATTGAAGCATTTCTTGCATATACTCTTCAGTTGACTTAACCTGAAAAGTTACCTCTTCATTTTCTAGATTAGCTCTAACGGTATTCATTTCATCACCTACTGCATTGCTTTCAGCAACAGCAGTTGCACCCTCACCGACATAGGGGGTTACGTCAAATATATCAACAATGTAACCTTCTTTCTTTAAAATAGCCGTGAATATAGCCATAGAAAGAGGTGGTGAAAATAACATAGAAAGATTAGGATATAATAACAAAATCTTAAAATCTTTTTTTTCTATAATTTTTGTCATAATTAGATTTTAATTATATAAAATAAATTTAAATTCAAAATTAATCATTATTGTATATATATAGTATTTTGTTTAAAAGAAAAATAATTTTTTAACTTACCTCGGGGACTATAAAATTAATACAGTTGCGATAATTCAAGCTAGAATGGGTTCAACACGTTTACCAAAAAAAATATTGGCCTTAATAAATGGTAAACCTATGATTTATTGGATACTTGAAAGAATCAAAAAATCTAAATTTACTAACAAAATTATAATAGCTACTACTCAGCTTCCAGAAGATGACGAATTTTGTGACTGGATTAATAAAAATACAGATATTCAAATATTTCGGGGAAGTGAAAATGATGTTTTAAATAGATATTTTGAGTGTGCTAAATTATTTTCTGCAAACTTAATCGTTAGAATAACTGCAGATGATCCTTTTAAAGAAAGCAAAATTATTGATAAAGCTATAAAAATAATTTTAGACAATGAAAAAATTGACTATTGTTCAAACACAATTGCACCTTCATACCCTGAAGGGCTAGATATAGAAGTTTTTAACTACTCAACATTAGAAAAAGCAAATTTAAATGCTAAACTTTCTTCAGAAAGAGAACATGTTACACCATACATTACAAATAATCCTAATTTATTTAAATTACATAATTTTAAATATAAAAGAGATTTAAGTAGATGGAGATGGACTGTTGATAAGCAAAAAGATCTTGAATTTGCTAGAAAGGTATATAAGAATTTTATGAACAATCCATTAGTTGACTACGAAAAAATAATCGATTATTTGACTTATAATCCTGAAATCTTGAAGATTAATTCTGGTACTAAAAGAATGGAGGGTTATCTGAAATCACTTGCAGAGGAGAAGAATGAATAAAAACAAAAATTTTTCTAAAAGAATTTTTGGAAATGAAAGAAAATATATAGACGAAGTAATTGAGAGTGGTTTTAGGGCTTCTACAAGTGCTAAGATGCTAAATTCATTAGAAACTTCATTTGCAAAAACCTTTGGTGTTGATCATGCCATTGGGTTTGTGAATGGAACAGCTACTATGCATGCTTCCCTTGAAGCATGGGGGATTGGTTCTGGTGATGAAGTAATTGTACCTCCACTAACTATGGCTGCTACATCTTTTGCAGTATTACAAGCAAATGCAACGCCAGTATTTGCTGATGTTGATTTAAAAACCTTTCAAATATCTTCAGATTCTATTGAAAAAAATATTACTACTAAAACGAAAGCCATAATTACAGTATCACTTTTTGGTCTAAGCCCCGATATGGATAAAATAATGTCTTTAGCGAAAAAATATGAATTAAAAGTTTTAGAAGATAATGCTGAATGTTACTTGGCAAAATATAATAATAAACTAGTTGGAACATTTGGTGATTGCGCAAGCTATAGCTTCCAAAACTCTAAGCATATTACGAGTGGTGAAGGTGGCATGATCATTACAAATGATATAGATTTTGCTGATAAATTAAGAAAAGTTCAATCTCTTGGTTATGCAAATGTAAGTGCAAAAAGTGGAAAAATAACTAAAGATACAATTCAAGATCCTAATTATAATAGACATGTAACACTTGGTTGGAACTATAGAATGCCAGAATTATGTTGTGCCGTAGCTTTAGGCCAGACTGAAAATATTTCAAATCTTGTTAATAGAAGAATTGAAGTAGCAAAATTATTTTATGATTCATCTAGTAGTTATCATGATTGGTTTGTCCCACAATTTATCCCCAGTAATTGTGATAGTTCTTTCTGGACTTGGGCTGTTGTCCTTAAAAGAGATGATATAAACTTTAAAATTTTTAGAGACAGATTTAAATCATTAGGTGGAGATGGGATTTATGCTGCTTGGAAATTAACTTATGAGGAGCCAGCATTTGAAAAATTAAAGTTTTTGAATAGGGAGAATTTTATATCACCTAATAATTTAAAAAAGTATAAAAATAACCCTTGCCCAAATGCAAAATTTTTGCAACCAAAGCTTTTATGCTTCAAAACTAATTATTGGGATTGGAGTGATGCTATTAATCAGTCAAATATTTTAAAAGAGACACTTAAAAGTTTTGGATAATATCCAAAAGCCAAACAAAAATGGATTTTGTAGAATCATTAGAATAAAAATTTGAAAATATAATTTTGAGGTAATTAATGCAATTAAATAAAAGTTCAATTCTTGTTGGAGCTGGTCATGTTGGGAAACGTCATGCAAAGGTATTATCTGAAATCTTTGAAGATATATATATAGTTGACCCTAATCCAGATTCCCTAAAATGGTGTAAAGAGAATCTAGAGTGCAATGTTTTTGTATATGGAGATTTATCTAAAGCCATTAATGAATCAAGGGGCGCTCTAGTTAATGGAACTGCATTAATTTCAAATTGGGGGATAGATCATGCAAACTCATTTACTGAACTTTCAAAAAATGGGCTGACTTATTTTTATATTGAAAAACCTTTTGCAAGCTCATTAAAAAGTATAGATGAAATATTGAGCTTAGCTAAAGAAAATAATAATAAATTGGTAAGTGGGTTTCAATTAAGACATAGCAAAGTAGTAGATACCATAAAAGATATTTGTATTAAATATTTAGATAGTTTACCTTATATGATTAGTGTTGATGGTGGTGCTAATTGTTTGGTGACTAACGGTATACATTATTTAGATTTAGCATTTTCAATATTTGGTTCCAGTCCCTTAGAAGTTAGTTCTCAGCTAAATATGAATAATATAAATCCAAGAGGGAAACATTTAGGTTTTTGGGAAGGAAATGCGAATTGGAAGTTTAATGATAATAAGTTACTATCAATTTCATTTTCTAATATGTCAAGTGTTGCAATTACTTGCAAAATTTTTGCACAAAAAGGGTATTTAACTATTTCAGATAAAGGGCCACATATTGAAATTTTAACATATATTAGGAATAAAAAAGAGGTAGAGAATGATCCTAGAATTATTAGAACAGGAGAAGTTGAATTGGTAGATAGTTCAATAATAAAAAAACATAGCTTGTTAAATGTCGTGAAAGAAACAATCATAGACTTGCACAATTCAAATATAGAATTCGATCACGAAAGAGAAAGTATTGCTTGTAAAAATTTAATATATGCATTGATTGCTAACGATGACAAGAGAACAATTCTATTACCATTTGATAAAAACCACTCATTGTATAATTTTGATTGGCCAATTTCATGAAACCAAACATTGGTATAATAGGAACCGGTCATATTTCTCATTTCCATGTTCCTGCGCTGAGAGCGGCTGGATTTAATATTGTTTCTTGTTGTGGATCTCCAAATTCTTCAAGAGCAAAAGATTTTGCATCAAAATACGATATTGACAAAGTTTATTTTGATGTTGACTCTCTCATTAAAGATTCTTCAAAATTAGACTCAATACTCATTGCGTCAAGTGTCTCCACTACTTTTGAAATTTTAGTTAAATGCTTGAAGCTAAATTTACCATTATTAGTAGAAAAACCTGTTTCCATTAATCCAAATGAACTACTTTCTATTTCTGAAGATTCTAAAAATGTTTGTGTTGCTTATAATAGAAGGTTCTATTCTACAATTGAATTTGCGAAAAATTTTGTTCAGAATAATAAGCCATGTTTTATTAAACTTGAGTTACCTGATAATATAGACTTTTCAGTGGATAGATCGTTGCAAAATTTTTTTAGTTTAAGAGAAAATTCAGTTCACGGATTCGATATTATTAATTATATTTTACCAAATTTAGAAATAAAAAGAATTTTTAATTTTGAGCAACCTGGTAATGCTTTCGGTAAAAATGTTTTATTAGAGAACCCTGAGGGTAACAGCGTTATGATCTGCTTAAACTGGAATTCCCCATCAAATTTTTCAATCAATATTGAGGCTTATCCTTATAGACTTGAACTAAAACCTTTTGAAACTTTTTCACTCTATGAAGGGATGGAAGTGATTGAAGCATCTGAAGATTATCCTGTTAGACAGTACGTACCAAAATTGATTAAAAAAGATAATGTTTTTTCTAGATCAAAAGAATTCAAACCAGGATTTTTAGAGCAATCTATAGAATTTAGAAAATTTATTGAGGGTAAAAACAGTCAAAAATTTGCAAATATTAATGATGCATTTAGAGCTGCAAACTTGGCTGATAAAATAATAAATAATTAAGATCTAACTAAAAAATTATGTAATATAGTATTTAATTTAAAATTTGAGTTAATAACAAACAAAATAAAATTTATTAAAAATCAGATTATTATTGTTCTTAACTTAATTTATTAATTTAAATGCTTCCTTGATTTTTTCACTTTCTCCTTTTTTTATAATTAGTATTCTATTTTTTTTAGTTACAATTATCAAATCTTTCACACCAATCAGGATTACTTCTTTG
>MDSV01218104.1_pt1 | contig 10683 bp, 7 predicted proteins | sample 810851 | NCBI WGS metagenome assembly MDSV01 (sample SAMN05326640, study PRJNA326480) | marine metagenome | isolation source: seawater | place: Atlantic Ocean: North East | collected 2012 | reverse complement strand
TTAAAGCCATCAGAAAAAGATCCTTCATGTTCGATGCGACTGGCGGAGCTATTAAAAGAAGCTGGATTACCAGACGGTGTTTTTAATGTAATTAACGGAGATAAAGAGGCGGTTGATGCCTTGATAAACAATAAAGATGTAGTTGCTATGAGCTTTGTTGGTTCAACGCCAATTGCTAAATATATTTATGAGAACTGTGCAAAAAATGAAAAAAGAGTTCAAGCCTTAGGTGGTGCTAAAAATCATTGTGTTGTTATGCCTGATTGCGATTTAGACCAAGCTGTTAATGGTTTGATGGGAGCGGCTTATGGTTCAGCAGGAGAGCGATGTATGGCTCAATCAGTTGCGGTTGCAGTGGGTAGTATTGGAGACAAGCTTGTAAATTCATTAGCAAAAAAAGTTGAAACATTAAAGGTTGGACCAGGAATGGATAAACAATCTGAAATGGGGCCACTAGTAACAAAAGAACATTTAGCAAAAGTAAAAAGCTACGTAGACATCGGAGAGAAAGAAGGAGCAAAACTAGTTGTTGATGGCAGAGACTTTAAATTACAAGGATACGAAAATGGATATTATATAGGTGGATGCTTATTTGATCACGTAAAAAAAAATATGAGAATTTATAAAGAGGAAATATTTGGGCCAGTTTTATCCGTTATTAGAGCTAAAGATTTTGACGAAGCACTTCAACTGGTCAATGATCATGAATTTGGAAACGGGGTAAGTATTTTTACAAGAGACGGCGACACTGGAAGAACTTTTTCTAATAAAGCTAAGATCGGAATGGTTGGAATTAATATACCAATTCCTGTGCCAATGGCGTTTCATAGCTTTGGAGGTTGGAAAAGATCCTTATTTGGAGACCAGCATATGCATGGTCCTGAAGGAGTAAGATTTTATACTAAATTAAAAACTATCACATCTAGATGGCCCTCAGGGTTACGATCAGATCCAGAATTTGTGATGCCAACAATGAAATAATGGAAAGGACAATTAATTGATGAGAAAAAAAATTACATTGATAGGAGCTGGACAAATTGGCGGCACACTGGCTCATTTGATTGCAATGAAGGAGCTAGCTGATGTCGTATTATTTGATGTAGCAGCTGGTATTGCTAAGGGAAAAGCATTAGATATTGCGCAATCTTCTCCAGTTGAAGGTTTTAATGTAGATTTATTAGGAACTGATAATTATGAAGATACAAAAAATTCCGATGTAATAATTATTACAGCAGGTGTCCCAAGAAAACCCGGGATGACTAGAGACGACTTACTTGGAATAAATCTTAAGATTATAAAACAAGTTGCAGAGGGGATTAAAAAAACATCACCAAACGCTTTTGTAATATGTATAACTAACCCACTAGACGTAATTGTGATGGCTTTACAAAAATATTCCGGTTTACCAAAAAATAAAGTTGTTGGTATGGCCGGTATTTTGGACTCCTCGAGGTTTATTTATTTTTTATCTCAAGAACTAAAAGTTTCTGTAAAAAAAATAAAATCATTTGTATTAGGCGGTCATGGGGACAGCATGGTAGCCATGCTAGGGTCAACAGAGGTTGATGGGAAAAAGATAATTGACCTTGTAAAGGAAGGAAAAATATCAAAAGAAAAACTAAATACAATTGTTGATAGAACAAAAAAGGGTGGAGCCGAAATTGTTAAATTTTTAGAAAAAGGTTCCGCTTTCTATGCTCCAGCTGCTTCAGGAGTTGAGATGGCGGAGTGTTATCTTAAAGATTTAAAAAAACAGTTACCCTGTGCGGTGTACCTTAATGGCGAATATGGCGCAAAAGATATTTATGCAGGTGTTCCAGTTATACTAGGATCAGGTGGTGTAGAAAAGATAATAGAAATCAATTTGTCTCAAGAAGAAAAAAATAATTTTAATAAATCTATCGATGCGGTTAAAGTTTTATTTGCAGCTGCTAAAAAAATAGACCCTTCACTCTAATTTATTTTTTTTTAAGAACAATTCTTCTACCCATACAAAAAATACTTGGGAACAATTTCACTATTATTTTATCTATCCCGTAAAGAATATTTAGAAAAAACTTATTCATTGGAATATATTTAGTTTTTGATGTAACCCCTCCTGAATTTAAAAAAATTAGACATTCGGTCAATTTTTCATACTCAACACTAAATAGTGTTCCTAAATTTTCATTAAACTTTTTTTTATCATCAAAAATTAAATGCGGTACAGCAATATTTCCATGCCACGCATTATCTTTGTCACTTTTAGCAGTCTTTTCGTCCCACACATTTAATGTAAAATCAAATCCTTCATGCTTCATTATCATGGTTACCAATTGGAAAATTATTGAACAGTAAGATTCAAAAATAATCAGTTTGCCATTTTTTTTTAATATTCGGTTCATCTCTTTAAAAAACTTAATCGGGAAAGGAATATGATGAATCATATTTGATGCTATTATGTAGTCTAGGCTTTCTTTTTCAAAGCCAGTGTCTTGAGCGTCAATATTTTTAAAATCTAAATGTTCGTCAGCACCTAAATCAGTTAATTTAAAGTTTTTATTTTTGATGAAATCTTTCGAAAATCCAGCGCCCGAGCCAACTTCAATTCCTTTTTCCTCATCTTTGATAAAGTCATTCATCCAGGTAAATCTTTTTTCTAAAAGGAATTTAACATTAGGGTATTTTGCGGAGTAATATAAATTTCTTGCAATATTTGTGTCTGCAATAGAATTCATCTTATTTTCTTCGCTAGAAAATTGTATTTTTTTTAAAATTTTAAACATTAGGATTTTTATATAAATTAAAAATAATTAATGTTAAACTTATATTATTAATTTTCATCTCAAAACATGTATTTAAAAAAAGAAAAATTATTAGTTGAAACTTTAATCATATTAGTCATTTCAATTTATGCTTATTTAGTTAACTGGTATAGTGGAAATATTGGTGTGATCCCTATCGATACTTTTGGTTTCTTTGATACAGGATACAGTATTACCAAAGGTCATTTACCAATAAGGGATTTTTGGATTTTCACTGGATTATTAGTAGACTACATGGAGGCGGCTTTTTTATATTTATTTGGGAATAACTGGAATAGCCATCTAGCCCACAGTTCTTTTATGAACATAGTCGCAACAACAGGCCTGTATTTTTTTTTAAAAGAATATAAATTAAAAACTGCGTATATAGTTTTTTATTGCGCGAGTTTTGCAACACTATGCTATCCATTAAGTGGTACGCCATTTGCATATATACACGCTTATATTTTTTCACTTCTCTCAATTTTTACAATATTAATTGCTATAAAAAGAAAAAATAAAATTTTATGGTTTTTACTTCCATATTTGTGCTTGTTCGCATTTCTCTCGATGCAGACACCATCAGCTTATATCTTAATTATAATATCTATCCTTACGATTAATTATTTTTTGAATAATAAAGATTTTAAAAACTTAAAATTTTTTATTTTTGGCTGTATTTCTTGCATTTGTTTTTTTATAATATTCTTATATTGGACCAAAACACCAATAATAAGTTTTTTATATCAATATATTTTGTTTCCACTTACAATAGGTGAAGGAAGAATTACTAGTAAAGAAATAGCATACATAAGTTTAATTGATCAATTAAATATAAAGAGATTATTAGGAGAATTTAAATTTATACATTTATTTTTGATACCATTAATTTTTTTTTCATTTAAGATTTTCAAAAAAAAAAATGATAATATTAACATTTTAAATTTTTCTATAATTTTTTCTTCATTTGCTTTTTTTTTCAACCAATTAATTACTGCAAATCAAATTTATATATTTAGCTTAATACCTTTATTGGCGGCTAGTCTGCACGTAAATTTACAAATCTTGAAGGTAGATAAAAAGATATTTTATTTAATAATCTTTATAGTTATATTTGCTACTGCTAAATTTCATGAAAGATTTAATATAGATAGAAAATTTCTTGATATAGAAAATCTTGATAAAAGCAATGCAATTAAAGCTAATACAATTAATAAGAATCTTAACAATTTAAAATGGATAAGTAAAAAAGATGATCCTAAAATTGAATTATCAATAATAAAAGAAGCGATACAAGTAATCGACGAAGATAAAAGAAACAAAACCTTAATTACTCATTATCAATTTATATCTACTATTTTAGATCAACCTTTAAATATATTAAATAGATGGTATTTGTGGAATAATAATACCCACCCAACAGAAAATCATAAATACTTCGAATTTTATAAATCTCTAGTAAACAAGAATATTAAGAAAAATAATGTTGAAGTAATTTATCTTTTAGGGCAAAAAAATGAAATAAAATTTGAAAAGATAAAAAATTACTTTACCGATACGTGTTTTGAAAGTAAAACGCTAATACAAAACAGATTTAGCTCTCATAAACTAATAAAATGTAAAAATTAAATTTAATAATGAATATTCACGAACATCAAGCAAAAGAAATATTAAAAGAATTTGGAGCACCAGTTTCAACTGGAGTTGTAATTACATCAATCAATGAAATTTCAGAGAAAATAAAGAAACTTAAATCTAAACAGTTCGTTTTAAAAGCGCAAATCCATGCTGGAGGCAGAGGAAAGGCAGGCGGGGTCAAGCTCATTAAAAATATTAATGAACTTGAGAAAGAGGCTGAGGAAATGATGGGTAAAATTTTAGTTACGCATCAGACTGGTGAGCAAGGAAAAGAGGTAAAAAGATTATATATTGAGGAGGCATCTGATATTTCTAAAGAATTTTATTTATCATGCCTAATTGATAGAGAGACCTCTAAAATAGCTTTTATAAGTAGTACTGAAGGTGGAATGGATATTGAAAAAGTTGCCTCTGAAACTCCTGATAAAATTATCACAAATAAAATAGATTTCAAAAATCATGGTCCTGACCAGGAAGAAATTAATAAAATTATCTCCATTTTTAAATTAAATGAAGATCAAAAGAAATCTGCTTCAAGATTGGTTAAATCTCTTTATGAAATTACAGTAAATAAAGATGCAAGTTTAATTGAGATAAATCCATTAATCATAACAAAAAGTGGTGAATTAATTTGCTTAGACGCAAAAATGAACTTTGATGACAATGCGATTTTTAGAAGACCAGAAATATTAAAATTAAGAGATTTAAACGAGGAAGATCCGGCTGAAATTGAGGCAAGTAAACACGATCTTGCTTATATTAAATTAAATGGTTCTATTGGATGTATGGTTAATGGCGCTGGATTAGCGATGGCAACTATGGATATTATTAAATTATATGGAAAAGAACCTGCAAATTTTTTAGACGTCGGTGGAGGTGCTTCAAAAGAAAAAGTTGCAGCAGCCTTTAAATTAATTCTTTCAGATAAAAATGTAAAAGGGATATTAATAAATATTTTTGGAGGAATTATGCGTTGTGACGTCCTTGCGCAAGGAGTGTTAGATGCAGCAAAAGAAATAAACCTGTCAGTACCCTTAGTGGTTAGATTAGCAGGTACAAATTTTGAAAAGGGAAAGGAAATTTTAGAAAAATCAAATTTAAAAATATTATCAGCCTCAGATTTAAATGATGCAGCAAAAAAAATTGTTGAGGCGATTAAATAGATGTCAGTTTTAGTTGATAAAAATACAAAAGTTATTTGCCAAGGTTTTACAGGCACGCACGGGACTTTTCATTCTGAACAAGCAATAAAATACGGTACAAAGCTTGTAGGAGGTGTCACGCCAAGTAAAGGTGGGCAGACACATTTAAATTTACCGGTCTTTAATTCAGTTAAAGAAGCAAAAGATTTAACTCATGCTAAAGCTTCAATGATATATGTACCTCCTAAATTTGCTGGAGCAGCTATCGAAGAAGCAATAGATGCGGAGATTGAATTGATAGTTTGCATAACAGAGGGTATCCCAGTTATTGATATGCTCAAAGTAAAAAAAATTTTGAATAAGAGTAATTCACGTTTGATTGGTCCTAATTGTCCTGGAATTATAACTCCTGATGAATGCAAAATTGGAATCATGCCTGGAAATATTCATAAAAAAGGATCAGTAGGTATTGTTTCTAGGTCTGGAACATTAACATACGAAGCAGTTGCTCAAACTTCAAGCAACGGAATGGGTCAGTCAACATGCATAGGAATTGGAGGAGATCCAATTAATGGAACTAATTTTATAGATTGTTTAGAGCTTTTTTTAAAAGACAATGAGACTAAATCGATTGTAATGATAGGTGAAATTGGAGGTTCGGCCGAAGAAGAAGCGGCAGAATTTTTGAAGAGAGAAAAAATAAAAAAACCTATGGTTGGTTTTATTGCCGGCTTGACAGCTCCACCAGGTAGAAGAATGGGACATGCTGGAGCGATTATATCAGGCGGCAAAGGAGGTGCAGAAGATAAGATTGAGGTAATGAAATCTGCTGACATAACTATTTCAAAATCACCAGCTGATATAGGTAAGACACTATATGAAAAACTAAATGGTTGATTTTTATTAATTTATGTTAAAATAATTTAATGTCCTCTTCTAATAATAATACAATATATAAAAAAACATCCTTTTTAGCAGGGTCTAATTCAGAATTCATTAACGAATTTTACGCGGATTATATTTCAGACCCTAATTCTTTGCCTGAAAGTTGGAGAAAGTTTTTTGATGGTTTGAGTGATGATGAGAAATTAATTTATGACAATTTGAACGGACCTAGTTGGTCGCGAGAAAAAAAATTTAGAAAACCTTATACATCAAAAGAAAAGAAACAAATTACAAAGAACACATCAGAGTTAAATTCAAGTTCGGTAAAACAAGCTTCAAAAGACTCTGTTCGGGCTATAATGTTGATAAGAGCTTATAGGATAAGAGGGCACTTGATAGCAACTTTAGATCCTTTATTTATTCAAAAAAAAGAAGAACACCCTGAATTGAAACCAGAAAATTATGGATTTACAAAAAAAGATTTTAACCGAAAGATCTTTTTGGATGGAGTACTAGGACTTCAGTATGCAGATTTAAATCAAATTCTTTCAATATTGAAAAAAACTTATTGTTCAAATATAGGTTATGAATTCATGCATATGGGTGATCCTGACGAAAAATCATGGATAAGAGATAGAATTGAAGGGGCTGAAAAAAATATCACTTTTACAGAAAACGGAAAAAAAGCAATTTTAAATAAGATTATTCAAGCCGAGGGTTTCGAAAAATATCTTCATATAAAATTTGTAGGAACAAAAAGATTCGGGTTAGATGGTGGTGAATCGTTAATACCTGCCTTGGAACAAATTATCAAGAGAGGTGGAAATTTAGGAGCAAAAGAAATTAAAATTGGTATGCCTCATAGAGGAAGATTAAATGTATTAGCAAATGTTATGGGTAAACCTTTTAAAGCAATTTTTAGTGAATTTTTCGGTAAAGCAGTTGGAGCTGTTAAAGATTTTGAAGGAGATGTCAAATATCATCTAGGAGCATCTTCTAACAGAGAATTTGATGGAAATTCCGTTCACATAAGTCTAACAGATAATCCCTCACATTTAGAAGCGGTAAATCCTGTTGTTCTTGGTCAAGTTCGAGCAAAACAATTTTTTCACAATGATAAGGAGAGAAAAAAAGTTATTCCTGTTTTGATGCATGGAGATGCAGCTTTTGCAGGCCAAGGAATAGTTGCGGAATGTTTTGCAATGTCGGGACTTCCGGGACACAATATAGGTGGAACAATTCATATAATTGTTAATAATCAAATCGGATTTACAACGGCACCAAGGTTTGCTAGGTCGTCACCATATCCATCAGATGTAGCTAAAATTGCACAGGCACCAATATTTCATGTTAATGGAGACGATCCAGAGGCAGTAGTTCATTGTGCAAAAATTGCAACAGAATATAGGCAAAAATTTAACAGAGATGTAGTTATAGATATGGTTTGTTACAGAAGATATGGTCATAACGAAGGCGACGAACCATCATTTACCCAACCAATAATGTATAAAAAAATAAAAACACATCCAACTACACTTTCAATATATGGAAAAAAACTTAGTCAAGAAGGATTAACATCTGAAAACGCACTACAAAAAGAAAAAATAAATTTTAAAACTTTCCTAGAAAAAGAATTTGAGTCATCAAAAAATTATAAATCAGAATTAAAGTGGTTTGACGGCGCATGGTCAAGATTTAAACCTGGTCTTGGAAAAGATAAAAGAGGCGAAAGTGGTGTAGATAAAAATAAATTAATTGAAATTGGTAAAAAAATTTCAAATATTCCTCAAAATTTTCAAGTCCACAAGACTTTGAAAAAAATATTTGACTTAAGATTGCAGGCTATAAAAGGTGGTAAAACTATTGACTGGTCCACAGCAGAAAGCTTAGCATTTGGAACTTTGTTAACGGAGGGTTTTTCAGTAAGATTATCAGGTCAGGACTCCGGTAGAGGAACTTTTAGTCAAAGACATGCTGTACTTCGTAATCAAGAAAGTCATGAGAGATATATTCCACTTAATAATATTTCTAAGGGACAAAAAAACTTTGAAATTATTGATAGTTTACTGTCAGAGTTAGCCGTCTTAGGTTTTGAATTTGGATACTCTCTTTCAGAACCGGAAACACTCGTTTTATGGGAAGCTCAATTCGGAGATTTTGCTAACGGTGCACAAATCATTATTGATCAATTTATTTCCTCTGGTGAGTCAAAATGGGGAAGAGCAAGTGGACTTGTAATGTTATTACCGCATGGGTATGAGGGACAAGGACCAGAGCATTCATCAGCGAGATTAGAAAGATTTTTACAATTATGTGCTGGTGAAAATATACAAATAGTAAATTGCACAACTCCATCAAATTATTTTCATGTGTTGAGACGTCAAATGCACAGAGAATTTAGGAAGCCACTAATTATTATGACTCCTAAATCTTTGTTGAGGCACAAAAGATGTGTATCGAATATTCTTGAATTTTCAAAAAAGAGTACCTTTCACAGAGTTTTAGAAGACGACGCTTATTCAAAAATAAATAATCTACTTGAACTTAAAAAAAGAGACGATCAAATTAAAAAAGTAGTCATGTGTTCAGGAAAAATTTATTATGATTTAATTGAAGCTAGAGAAAAATTTAAAAATAATACAGTAACATTTATAAGATTAGAGCAATTATATCCTTTTCCAGCTAAAACATTAGCTAACATTCTTAGAAGGTACTCAAAAGCTAAATTTTTCTGGTGTCAAGAGGAACCTATGAATATGGGTGCTTGGAATACAGTTAGAAATTATATTGATCGTACACTAGAGATGATTAATTTTGGTGATAAGTCAGTAAAATACGTTGGCAGAAAAGCTGCTTCTTCAACTGCGACCGGAAATTTAAACAAACATCTTGCACAACAAAAAGAAATATTAGAAAAGATACTAAAAAACTAAATGGCAGAAAAAATTACAGTACCAACACTTGGAGAGTCAGTAACAGAAGCAACAGTTTCTAAGTGGCTTAAATCAAAAGGTGAAAAAGTAACAGCAGATGAACCTCTTGTAGAGCTAGAAACAGACAAAGTAAATGTTGAAGTGCCTTCCCCAACAAGTGGAGTATTAGGAAGCATCGATGTAAAAGAAGGTGAAACTGTTAATGTTGGCTCATTACTTGGAACAGTAGATAATTCTTCATTAGATGAACAGAAAAAATCTAATGAAATAAATAATTATAGTCCTCCTAAAAAAAAAGATGACAAAAATAATATAAAAATTTTTGAAGAAGAAAAAAGTACAATAACAAAAAAAGTAGTAGAGCCTACAATTAAACTCGAAGATGAAGAGCCATTAATTTTAGAGGAGATTCATGAAGAATCAGTAAAACAAAAAAATGAAAAAAAAATTTCTCCAGCTGCAAGAAAAATGGCAAATGAGATCAAGGTTGATCTGAGTAAGGTCGAAGGCTCAGGAAAAAATGGCATTATTTTAAAAGAAGATATTATGGCTTTGATGGGTTCTAAACCAGCTCCATCCGAACGAAAAGTTAACTACGGTCCAGAAGAGAGAGTTAAGATGACAAGACTGAGATTGACAATTGCAAAGAGATTAAAAGAAGCTCAAGAAAACGCTGCAATGCTTACAACATTTAATGAAGTAGACATGAGTGAAGTAATGTCGATGAGAAGCACATACAAAGATGAGTTTCAAAAAAAATATAGCGTCAAATTGGGTTTCATGTCATTTTTCGTAAAAGCTTGTGTAATAGGTTTAAAAAACTATCCCGCAATAAACGCTGAAATTCAAGGCGAAGAAATAGTTTATAAGAATTATTATAATATTAGCATTGCGGTCGGTACCGACAGAGGGCTTGTTGTTCCAGTTCTAAGAGAAACTGATGAAATGTCATTTGCAGATATAGAAAAAAATATTGGTGAGCTTGGTCAAAAAGCACGAGATGGAAAAATTACTATTGAAGATTTACAAGGTGGAACGTTTACAATTACTAATGGTGGAATTTATGGATCAATGCTCTCTACGCCAATATTAAATCCTCCTCAATCTGCAGTATTAGGAATGCACAATATTATTGAAAGACCTGTTGTTGTAGATGGTAAAGTTGAAGTGAGGCCAATAATGTACTTAGCTTTATCATACGATCACAGAATCATTGATGGTAAAGAAGCTGTATCTTTCTTAAAAATAGTTAAAGAGTCTTTAGAGCAACCAAAAAGACTTTTTTTAAATATTTGATTATGG
>MDSV01131040.1_pt1 | contig 10683 bp, 3 predicted proteins | sample 810851 | NCBI WGS metagenome assembly MDSV01 (sample SAMN05326640, study PRJNA326480) | marine metagenome | isolation source: seawater | place: Atlantic Ocean: North East | collected 2012 | reverse complement strand
TTGAGATAATATGGCAATAGCACCAGTAAATAAGTTTATATCAGTTGCTGTTCCTGTTGCACCAGGAGAGAATAAACTGTATGAAGTACCCACAGGAACTTCTGCACTATTATTGTATGCACAGGTATCTAATGTTGGTATAGGAACATATCCAACAGTTACTTTCATTCAGAGAAGACAAACAAGAAGTACAGGACTTACTAGAGATATAAGAGTTATAAAAGATGTAGAGATACCTCCCAATGATGCATTAATTTTAATTGATGGTAGATTGGTATTAGAAAAGACTGCTCTTGTTGTAGATAGTTTGTATATAAGAGGAAATCAAACAGGAATAACAACAATTAATAATGTTACTTATAATGAGCCAACTGGAGTTGCTACCGTATCTTGTGCAGGAACTCATGGATTTTCGGTAGGTGATCAAATTACTTTAGCAGGTATTGCTTTTACATGTCCTGATAATACTGCTGGTATAACAACTACTATATTTCCTGATCCACAGAAATCTTATATTGTAGAAAGTATTGTAGATGTTGTTGGAACTTCTAGAACATTTACATCTATTGTTGGTGGTGCAAAGGGATATAAACATGTTTATAATACAGCAATACATAATTTTGTTCGTGCAAAACCTGATGCGGTTTCATTCACTAATCTTTCTAATGCTAATAAGTATAATGTAACTAATGCAGCATATAGAGGTTCAACTGGAATTGTAACATTTACTATTCCTGATCATGGAATGATTACTGATGATGGATCTACATATACTTCAACAGGTGCAGATTATGATGGAAGAGTTGGTATATTAACTGTTACTTTATCAGGTCATCCTTATGTTACTGGTAATCTAGTAAAATTTGCTGATAGATCTTTAGGCTTTAAGTGTTCATTGGATAATAAAACTAAAATTCATTATTACCCTCGTCGTGGTAGGGATCCGATGAGTGGTAGATGGAAAGCAGTTACTAAAATAAGTGCAAGTAAATTTGAAGTTGATGTTGGTAAAACAAAGTTTGATTATTACACAGTATCAGAGGCCATATATGATCCTACTGTTGGAATTGCAACAGTAACTATAGGAACTCATAATCTTGAGGCAGGTATTACTAGTGTTAGATTAGCACCTCAATCATTAGGATTTACTTGTACTGCAGGTTCAGGCACAAAATATTATCCTCGTGCAAATGGTCAAGGTGGTGCAAGTTCTGATGACCCTGCATACGATGATTCTGTTGGTATTACTTCAACAACTGAGACTACAATAAGTTTAGATGTAGGAACATCATCAAATACTACTGCACATACATTTGTACCAGCTACTAAATTAACACCAACTGCTGCAACATATAATCCATCTACTGGAGTTATGCAACTTACTATTGCAAACCATAAGATTGAAAATGGAGATGCCATAAAGATGGATGATGGATCAATAACATTCAGTTGTGATTATGGTGGTTATGTTGGTGTTTCTTCTCATAAGTCATATCCACGAACAGCAAAAGATCCTGCAAGTGATACATGGTTAGAAGCTACATATGTTGATGCTAATAACTTTACTGTTAATGTTGGTGCATCACCAGATTTATCTCCTCATACTTTTGTATCTGCAACTGCTGGTGTGACTAGAAGTGTTGTTAAAACAGGTGGTGCTTATTCACATGAATGGGCTTCTACAGTATCGGGTAGTATGTTAAGATCTACTAATACGATTGGAATTGCCACAGAATCCATAATATTTACTTGTACTATGGATAATAATCAAACTGAACATGCATATCCTCGTGCTTCTGATCCAGCACATAATACTACTGTAGCAATAACAGAAGCAGACTATAATACAATTAGTGCAAATGTTGGAGTATCTTCTGCTGGTGGACAAGTTTCTCCATTACAAATGGAATTTATGGCAAGTATCCTAGAGAATAGTAATGCCTAAGTATTTAAGTGGAAGAGCTAAATTAAGGGATAAATCTGACTTATCTGCTGATAGGTATAGATATCTTGCATTAGATCAAGCAGAACCAAGTTTGGGTTTTCCTCCACTTGGAGGAAGTTCGGATATTCCTGTAGGAGATCAATATCAAGTAATATCTGTTATTGGTGATGATAGTGAAGTAAATCGATATTGGATTCCTGTAGGTGGTGGAATAATACCTGGATCTCTTAGTGTATATGAGGAAGGAACTCTTGTTGGGGGTATAAGCAGCACCACCCAGTTAGACTTCAGAGGAATTGCAATTACTGCAGTAGGAAGTAATACTGGTCAACCTAATCCTGGTATTGCAGTAACAATAACAGTTGCACCACCAGGTGATAATGGTAGTGTTTTATTTAAAGCATCAAATGAATTTGCAACATCTAGTGATTTAGTATTTAATAATACTGTTGGTATTCTTACTGTAGGTAAAGGTTTAAATGTAGGAATTGGTAGCACTGTTTTAAATGCTGTTGGTGTTGGTACATCATCAATGGTTGGTGTTGGTACAGTAGAAGCCACACAAAATTTACATGTACAAGGAAATATTAGATTAACTGGTACGATATATGATTATAATAATGAAGGTGGTGGTGTAAATGATCTATTAGTTAGAACTGCTGGTGGTGTAGAATGGACTACTAATAGTTCTATTCTATCTGGTGCTGGTGGAACATTAACTGAAATGCAATTTCATGGTGCAACAGGATTAGTTGATGGTGCAGATAATTTTGTATATATTAAAACATCAGAAGGTCAATTAAACAGAGTTGGTATTGGAAGTACTCAACCAAGAAACAATCTTTTGATGGATGTAGTCGGAGTAGCTTCTTTTTCAAATATTCATGCTGGAATTACTACTATTGGAATCTCTACAATTGGGAGTCTAAGAGTAACTGGAGTTTCTACATTTAATAAATTAACAGATACTAGACTCGTTTTTGTTGGAACAGGAAGTACTTTAGTAGATAGTTCTAACTTAACATTTGACGGGAGTACTGTTAGTGTTACTGGTACTGTTAATTCTACTAATCTAACAGCTTCAGGTGTTGGTACGATAGGTAATGTTAAAATAAGCGGTCAAAAAGTAAATACTACTTCTGGTAATCTTCTATTAGATTCTGCTGCAGGATTAGTACAGATTGAGGATCCCGTTTATATAACAAGTACTGATGATTCTACTAATTTTGCAACAGGAGCTTTAATAGTTGATGGTGGTGCTTCCTTTGATAAGAATGTTAATGTAGGTGTTGCACTTTCAGTTAGTGGGCCAAATAGCACTAGTGGAGTTGGAGTTACTTTATGTGCTTTAGGTGGTATAACAACTACTGGTGGGGATTTATATGTTGGTGGAGATTTATATGTAGAGGATGTTGTAATATTTGATGAGGGTAATTTCCAGAGACTTATTATAAATCCTGGTGTATCAACATTCCATGGACCTATTGTTGCAAAGTCTCATCTGGATGTTGCTGGTATTTCTACATTTAAGGATGATGTAGAGTTTCATGGTGCTAATGCTGGTGTTGTATCAGTTACTTGGGATAAGTCTGATAATGCATTAGAATTTGTAGATGATGCAAAAGCTATATTTGGTACTGGTGGAGATCTTTCGATATATTATACAGAAGGTGATGGGTCTAATGGAGGTAGTGTATTTAAACACACTGGGGATCATGACATGCGGTTCCAAGTACCTTCAGGTGCTCATGATATAGTATTTGAAACTACTGGTGGTGATAATATAGCAGTATATAATGCCGATGGAGGTTCTGAATTCTATTGGAGAGGTGGTAGTGGTGCTGGCAAGAAATTTGACATTAAACAAACTGGTGTTGAAGTTACTGGAACTGTAACTGATGATGGTGCAACTCATGATGGAGATGTAAATTTTCAGGGTGTAAATGCTGGTGTTACATCTGCTTATTGGGATAAGTCTGATAATTCATTTAATTTTATTGATAATACAAAAGCAAAATTTGGTACTGGCGGTGATTTAGAAATATATCATGATAGTGATGGTGCAGAACCTAATAGTATTATTGAGCATAGTAATTCTTCTGCTTCAGCATTATATTTGAAGAGTAATCAAAGAGTTGAAATAACCGATGAAAATGCAGTAAATTTAAGTCTTCGTTTTAATAATACTGGTAATTATGAGACAGAATTATTTCATGGTTCTACTAGAAGATTTGCAACTACTGGAACTGGTGTTTCAATATATGGAGGACTTCTAGATAAAGATGGTGAATTAGGTAGTGATGGCCAATTACTAGAATCAACTGGCACAGAAATAAATTGGGTTAATCGTAGTGATTTAACAATAGAAAATGCATCTAAAGTTGGTATTGGTAGCACTAATATTAATTTAACCTCAGAATTTGGAGCAGCTGGTATTGGAACTTATTATCTTAATTTTGTTCAGAACAATAATCCTCATGATGATAGAGAAAATGAATATTTGTATAATAGTAATCGATTAGTATATGATGCATTACAGGATCGTGTTGGTATTGGAACTACTCGTCCCAGAGCTTTATTGCATTTATATTCTAATGGTCCAATATTAAGATTTACAGATGCTAATGCAGGAGCAAATGAAACGAATTGGAACATATCTGCTAATCTTAATAGACATCTTAGATTTCAAGCAATTGATGATTCTACTCTTAATAATGGTGATGGTTCTGGAGGTGGAAATCTTTTTGATTTTTATAGAACTGAAAATAATATAGATGAATTTCGTGGAGTTGGTGCTGGCAATACTTGGTTTACAATTGATAATAGAACTTATATAACACATGTTTTAGGTAATGTTGGAATAGGAACTACTGATGTTGATGTTGAAGTTGGTGTTGCTAATACAGGAATATTGGCAGCAGGAATAGTAACTGCTTATTCCATCTATGGTAATTTTAGAGGTACTATTGACACTGGTGTAGCAATAGATAATGCAAATTATATTAACATAACTGATGATACATCAGGTAGTGGTTTACATTATATTCATTTTGGTAGTGCGAATGAGGGATATGATGGTGTTGAAGTAGATAGTGGAGGATTGGTTTATAAGAATGATAAAGTTGGTATAGGACTTGATGATCCATTAGAACTATTGCATGTAGAAGGAAATATAAGAATTGGTACTAATGGAGCTCTTAAATTATTAACTCATCCTGTAGTTTCATATATTAACAATTATCTGACTACTGATTATGCAGTTGATCTTGGATCAACAGGAACCACTACTATGAAATGGACCAGAATTTTTGGTGGTGGTTCTCAGGTAGCTGCTTTTGATGGTAGTACAGGTAATGTTGGAATAGGAACTAGTGGTGGAGATGAAGCACATCCTGATAATACTACATTACTTAATGTTGGTATTATAACTGCTAATTATCTTTATGGTACTTTCAGAGGTGATATTGACTCTGGAGTACCAATAACAAATGCTGCTAATATTGAAATAACTGATGATACAACAGGTTCAGGTACACATTATATTCATTTTGGTAGTCAAAGTAGTGGTTTTGATGGTGTTGAAGTAGATAGTACAGGATTGGTTTATAATGATGGTAAAGTTGGTATAGGAACTACTAATGCAGGGCAAGAACTAAATGTATTTTCAGAGAACTTTAGTGGTATAAGAGTTAAGAGTGCAAGAACAACAGCTGAAACTATGGCCACTATGACCCAGATAGGTGGTTTGCAATTTGCTGATAATAATAATACTACTTTTAATAATGGTAGAACCATGTCAGCAATTGTTGGTACGGTTGGTGGTGATTTAATTTTAAAAGCAGGACATAATACAACTGACAATGGATCATATGATAGAGTTACTATTACATCATTAGGTGATGTTGGTATAGGAACCACAAATCCTGATGTTAAAGTTGATGTTGGGAACGAGGCTGTATTAGCTGCTGGTATTGTAACTGCTTATAAACTCTATGGTGATGGATCAAATATAACTGGTGTTTCGGGTGGTGATTGGAACCAAGATGCAGAAGGTAACTTAACTGCTGGTTTGGATGCAGGAAAATGTTTAACAACAAATTCTGTTTATAATATTTTTGCTGGAGAAAATTCTGGTTCGAGTGTAGATACTGGTGATGCTAATATTTTCTTAGGTCATTCTGCAGGAGATAATACTACTAGTGGAAGTTATAATATTTTCTTAGGATGTCATTCTGGATCGAAGAATGTTGGAGGAGCATATAATATAGCTTTTGGTGATAGAGCTGGATGTTGTTTAGGTTCAGGAAATGATAACATCTTTATAGGTCGTTGTTCAGGAAGACTTGCAACAGGAGTATATAATACATTCTTTGGATCTACTTCTGGATGCTCATTAGTATCTGGATGTCATAATGTTCATATAGGATATAAGGCAGGACATGATCAAACTGCAGGATGTTGTAATGTTATAATTGGTTCTTCTGTAGTAACTCCTCCACCCACAACTGATGATAATAGTAGATTAGTAATTGGAAATCCAGGTGGTGTTTGGATTCAAGGTGATGGTAGTTTCAATGTTGGAATAGGTACTTATGTTCCCACTGATGAAGCTCATGTTAGTAATACTAAAATATTAAGTGTTGGTATAGTAACTGCTAATAAAGTTTATGGTAGTTTTGAAGGTGATATAGACGGTGTTACTCTTTCTACATATTCATCTTCATTTACTGCTAGTGCTGGAGTTGCAGTAGGTATAGATACTTTTGCTAAATCTAGTTATGATGCTGCAGAATATACCATATATTTCTCTAATGGTAGTAATATTCAGTCCCAGAAAGTATTAGTTATGGATGATAATACTACTGCATTTTCAAATGAATATGCTTTAATGTATAATACTTCTCAGATAGTTAATATTAGTGCTGATGTTGATGGAAGTAATATTAAATTAAAGGCAACACCATTAGCAGGAGTGAGTGGTGCTACAAGTTATACATGGTCAAGAACTCTTTTATAAATGATTAGTACTTCTTCAAATGTTAATGGTTCTATATCTGTATCTTTTATTGATCAGAAAAATAGTTTATCAAAAGAACCGACTGGTGATGTAAAAAAGGAATATTGGGTTGGATGTTACTCCAAAGAAGATTGGGAGTTTATTCATGAAGAATTAAAAAAGGATGGTTCTTTAGAGGATAATATACCAACAGAATCTTGTGAGTGTTGTAATGATTGTTTGCAGAGTGAAGTTCGAGGAATGTATCTATTAACTGATACTGAGGTTAATGATCTTAAGAACCATCCAAGAGTTAAGTATGTTCATATTCATGCTATGGCATATCCAGGAACATATATGGATGATCCTGATATGAACAGTGCATCTTTTAGTAAAACTGAAAGATATTCTGCTACTGTAAAGCATAAGAGAGATATGTTTGATAATTCAAGTGATTATTTTGCTGCTCCTCCACAAAATAATGATTTAATTAATAAGGGATCATGGCAATTAATGAGACATATCCAAAAAATTGATCCTTGGTATGGTATTAATGATAATACAATAATTAATAATAAAATAGAACAGTATGGAACTGGAGTAGATGTTGATGTAATTGTATGTGATACTGATATGTGGTTTGGTCATATTGAATTTCAAAATCCTAGTTCGATAACAAGTATTAAACAAGGTGATAATACCACTGCAACTACTACATCTGGACCTAGTAATTATGTTGGAACTAATCTATTAAAAAGTGGATTTGCAACATCTGCTACTACTGGAACTTGTGGAGTATTGGATGTATTATTGGAAGGGCCTTATTATATTGATCCTGCATGGTTTGAAGCAGATACTAGTAATAGATTAGAAGCTCGTTGGGATGGAACCACTGTTCCCAAAGAATCTGTTGCACGAGAATGGTGGTCTGATGCCAGTAAAAGATCTGCTGCTTTTTCTAGTGTTGGTACAATTCCATCTAGTTCTATGACACTTTATACCAGAGCTAGATGTAATGGAACTAATACTGCATATAATACTGGTGGTGGGACTCACGGAACACCTTGTGCATCACAGGCATATGGAAGACAATTTGGATGGGCATATAATTGTAATAAATGGTTTTTTAATCTTTATGGTACTGGAAATATTGGGTGGGAAAATGGTTTTGATTTGTTAAAAATATTTCATCAAAATAAACCAAATAGAAGTTCGGATAATACAAAAAATCCAACAATATCAAGTAATAGTTGGGGTCATAGACAACCACCTGCAACTTCTGGATATTATTATTTTAGACAAGGAGCTAGTGGTGGTACTGGTGTAAGTTATAGTAGTTATCCTAATTTTATTAATTTTTATACTGGATATGCAGGAGAATCATATCCAATTGATGCTAGATCAATGGAATATGTTGATACTCATGCAGCAATAGTTGCTGGTGGAGAAATGATTGATGCTGGTATTATTTTTATTTGTGCTGCTGGTAATAATAATCAGAAAATGGTGAAAAGTAATCATCCTGATTATAATAATTATGTTGCATCTGGTTCGAGTGTTGATTTCGTTGATGCAAAAACAAATAGTATATATTCAACGATGGGATATGCTGCAACATATAATAGTCAAAATAGAAAAGGTTATCCTGGACAAATGGCTGTTGATAAAACAACCACTCCTTATACATATAAAACTATTTCTATTGGTGCACTGGATAATGATAATAGACCCTCAGATGGAAAAGAAAGAAAGGTAAATTATAGTAATATGGGTGATGAAGTTGATTGTTTTGCTGCTGCAGATTACACATTAGGAGCTGCTGGCGGAGGTGGTTCTGGATATTATAGAAATGATTCTTATTATAATATTGGTTCAACACAATCTATTCTATCATATGATAGAGTATTCAATGGAACTAGTTCTGCATGTCCTGTTGCTGCAGGTATAATTGCAACAAAGTTACAGTACAATAGAACTTGGACATATGCTGATGTTAAAAGTTGGTTAAGTACTAATGTTACTAATCTGAGTTCTACTTATCTCTATACAGGAACAGAGGCAACTACAGCAACTGATAGTAATTGGAGTGATTATGACAATTTACAAGGAGCAGAACCCAAGGTTATTTGGGATGTGTTAACTGGTAATGAACCAGGTCCAGCACCATCACCAGTATCTTCTGATGCACAATTAATTATGTCTTCTGGGCAGTTGTTCATTTATGGGGGTAGTGAACCTCTATCTATAAGTCTAAATAACTAAAAATATAAAATGGCAGAAAAGGGCTTTGGGATCAAACAATTAGATATTTTAGGTGCTACTGGAATACCTCTTGTGGAGAGTAAGGCTGGTTTAAATATTCGAGTAGCTGGTCAAGGTCCAGGTGGTATTGGACATACTGTTGGTATTGGAACCACAGGGTTGACTGCTTGGTTGGAAACTAAAGCTAATGCAGATCCTGATAATGTAACTACTCTTAATTGTGGTATAGTAACTGCTAATAAATTCTATGGTACCTTTGAAGGAACTATTGGTGGTGATGTTGCTGCAATTACTCTTAATGCTAATATTGAAGATGTTTTCAGTGTTGCTAGTAATGTACTTTCTGCTGATAATCCTAGTGGTACAGATGATAAACTTATATTCTGGGATGAGACTGCATCTAAACTAACTCATTTAGATGTTAGCACTGGATTAACTCTAACTGATACTACTCTAACTGCTGAAGGTACAACTTATGCATTAAAATGTACAAAAGATTCTGATGGTGGATCTACTGGAACTGATGCTGATCCATACCTATTTTTAGATGCTTCTGCAGGAACCGATGATGCAGTTCAAATAGTAGGTAGTGGTGGTGTTACAGTATCCAGAGATGATGATGGTAAACTCACAATTACTGGTGCCGCAGCTGGTGGTCTAACACTGGATACAACAGTAACAGATATTTTAGATCTTACTGGATCTACTTTAAGTGCCGATGATGCTGGTGCTGATAAAATTGTATTCTGGGATGATGATCCTGGCAAATTAACTTATTTAAGTATTGGATCTGGATTGACTTTAAGTGGTACAGAATTAACTGCGGATATTTCTGGTGGTGGAGGTGTTACTAATGTAACTGTTGATTATACTGACAGGAGTGCACCCTGTACGATGCCAATCACCATAAGTACACCAACAACAGGAACAAAGCAAATTAATATTCCTGGTAATAGTAATGCTTTCGGTGCCAAGTTCGTTCAAGAATCTGAACCTACTGGAACATCAGTTTGTGAAGGAGATATCTGGTATGATACTGCAAACCTTGGTGGTAGTGGTGAAGTTGCTGGAACCAATAGACAAGTTCAGTTTAATGATGGTGGAGTTCTTGCTGGTGCACCAAATTTAGAATTCTATAAATCAACGACTGATCCAGCATTAATACTCAAACCTAGTGATACTAGTGAGACTGATCATGGTGGATACTTTAGGGCACAGAATTCAAATGCTTCGAATTGGAGTGAGATTACTTCTGATGGTGGATTGGAATTATTCAGATCAGATAATACCCATACCTATGGTGGACCTTATATTGATTTTAAAAATACATCTTCTCAAGATTTAGATGCTCGTATCCAAATGGATCATGCAGCTTCTGGTAGTGGTGCAAGTGATGCCAATTTCTCATCCATAACATTTACCACAGGTGGTGGTGGTCTAGGTGTTGGAAAGGCAGAAGAAAGATTGCGTATCGGAAAGA
>MDSV01104931.1_pt1 | contig 10684 bp, 14 predicted proteins | sample 810851 | NCBI WGS metagenome assembly MDSV01 (sample SAMN05326640, study PRJNA326480) | marine metagenome | isolation source: seawater | place: Atlantic Ocean: North East | collected 2012 | reverse complement strand
CACCGAATACACGACGAACGATTGGGAATGCAACTGCAGCGAAGCCTTCGACATCACCTGCAGCCATAGAAGAAGCTTCGCGAAGAAGTTCCTTAGCTTGGTTTTCAAGAAGTACTGCCATTCCCTGCTTTCCCTGGCCATCACTGAGACCTTCGAGCAAGCCAGTAGCTTCCCACTTGTTAAGAAGAGCTGCACCTTCCGCGTTTAAATCGCGGCTTTGTACGCCTTCTGTTAATTTTTGTAAAATAGACATTATAAATTCACCTCCTTTTTCTATAAATTTTATTTAGAATTATTTTGTCTTTATTCCTGCCAATGTTTGCATTCTATTGAATAAAGGATTGGCGTCCTTTTGTGGTTGCTCTTTTCGAGCCGCGACAAGTAGTGAAGACTTTCTTGAAACAACCTCATTAAGTGTCACATCCCTCTTCACGTCTGAACCGGTTGTGATCGTCTCGTTAAGTGTTTCAAATACAATCTTTGCTTCTTGTACTGTATCGGCTTTCGAAATGGCTTCGACAATTTTTCTTTTTTGTCGCTCATTCAAGGAGGCATTTTCTAGAGCCTGGTTTATATACAACAACTTCGCGTTGGAAATATTCATAGATTCCAACTTTTCTTGCAAAGTTTTAAAAGTTGTATTAAATTTCTTATTCTGATCCTGCAGCTTGGTGGCCGCAGAAGATAATGTTCTGTTTTCTTTTTGGAGAGAAGCGACTGTCTTTCTTAGTTCTGCATTCTCTTCCTTTACTTTGCTATCTTGCTCTCTAGCAAGTAGCATAGATTCATATTCTTGCATAATAGATTCTGGTGTTCCGGCCCAACCGGATTTCTGTGGTGTGCCATCGACGCGGACTCTTTCCATAAGCTCATCAAGGTCTATCTCTACATCGAGATCTTCTTCAATTTCTTCTTCCTCGTCGAGTTTCTTCTTGTCAGTTCGCTTGCCGCAGTGTGCTTCATCGATTTCTTCTTCTTCGGTCAAGGCATCGGTAAGCGATACTCTGATAATTTCTTCTAGTGCATCTGGTGTGATATCAATACCTATGTCTGCGTCGACGCCAGCGTCCATGTCAGTATCTGCTTCGAGGCCAAAGTCGTCTTCCACTGCTTCGTCATCATCTTGGATATCTATTCCTATCTCATCCTTGCCATATTCATCGTCGCCACCGAAGACGCCAACACTTTCTTCATCTTCTATTTCGTCATCAAGTGAGTCAAGCTTGATTTGGATTATTTCATCATCGTCTGCCATGAAAGCATCTGGTATTTCTGATTCTATATCATCTGCTGAGATTCCAGCTTCTTCTGCGCCTTCGCCTTCGGGGGCTGCGGGCGCTGGATTGTTGTCTCCGAATAGATCAGTCAAAGCCTCTGCATCATCTTGTTCAAGTAGTTGGTTCTCGTTCCTCTCCAACAGTTGATCAACTGCAGTTCTTACTTCGTCTGAATACTTTTCTATTACAAGCTGCTCAGCGTTCTTGAGAGCTGCTTCTTTCAGTGCTTTTGCATCGATGATGGCTCTTTCGAGTAGATTTGACATTATTTTTGACTCCTAACAATTTATACGTATAAAATAGACAAACGGATTTGCCTCTAAGTAAATAGTATTAGGAGCATCTAAAGGGAAGGAAAAATTTTTGGGGCCCTAGAAGGTGGAGGCGGCGGCGAAGATACTAGTACCCGCTGCTGCTGATGCGACAAAGGCAACGCGGTCGATTCCAAGTATCTCGTATGTCCTGTACTCTCTTTCGGCAGGCTCGATGAGTGCAGCGTCTGCGTGGCCGCTATCCGCTGGTGCTGGAATGGTCACAGCTGTGGGCGCTGCGTTAGCGCCAACCTGACTAAAAGATTGTGGAAGCTCAAACCATCTCTGAAAGGCGTGGATGTACCCATAAACCTTCACAGTGCCTGGAACCGCGCCATGAGCGTCCTCTGTCAAAACGTGTAAGTATCTTTGATTCTCCGTTGCATATCCAGTCGACGTGGCCGTTATACCAAGTAGATCGCCGGCGCTGGATGCTGTAACTGCACCGCCCTGTATTCCTGATAAACTTTTGGGACTTCTCGTTCTGCCCCAGCTGGTGTGCTTAAATTGTGACATTTTATATTCTCCTAATCAAATTTATTAAACTTGTCTTTATATTTTTGGGTTGATTTCTGGGACAACCGCTTTTTATTTTCCCGTTTTTCTTTCATCTTTTGAGACTTCTTCTTGAAGTATCTCCTATTTTTTAACTCATCGAAAAGGCCTTGTTTCTTGCATTTTCTTGTAAACTTCTTGATCATCCTCTCAACTTGATTCTGATCGTGTATCACGATTTCAACGTGACATGGTTTTCCTCTACTCATCGTATCTCCTTTACTTTAGAGTGTTCCACTTTTTACCTGCTAAACTAAACAAACCGCTGATATCTACACCAGCATCATTGGGGTCGCGACCGGACAAAGGAGATTGAGCAGAAACACTACCCGGGGTTCCCGAGGATTTAAGTGGTTCAGTTCCCTCAAATACGTTGGCCAGTTTGCGGTCGCCTATTGCATTAAGCATTTTTCTTTTTGTCTCAAGGGCCTTTTTTCTGCGGCTTTCTTCCTCTTCTTCTCTAGCTTCTTTCAATTGCCTGTCTTCTTGCTTTTGAACAGGAGACTCCACTAAAGTGCCTTGGGCTCTTGTAATACCAAACGCTACTTCCGCTACAAGATTTGAAAGCACACCTTCCTCAAAAAGAACTTCCTTTACGCATTCCTTAATGATATTTTTTAGTTCTGACTTTTTCATTTTTCTCCAAACTTGAACAGAAAATTGTTCACTGCTCGACTAATCTTGTCTTCTTTTGTAAATATGTTTGTATGCTCTTTTGCTTCTTTCAACATAAACGCACCAGGTGTCGAAGGGTCCGAGACCATATCAAAACACAGTAACTGAAAATCATCCTCAACCATTGTTACGCCATTCCTTTCAGTTACAGATCCCATACCACGAGATGAAATACCCAATTTACATCCGGAATTAATAAGGCTCTCCAAGATTTTACCAGAAGGTGTTTCTAGAACTCTAATTGTACCTTTACAAACTTTACCTTCCATCCATATTCGTGTCACCATATGTGATGCGTTGGCCAAGTTGATAACAGAACTTTCTGGATGGTCTAGTTCTCCAAGGGCCCTATTTTCTTTGCACATCTTTGCATAATTAGATACTTCTCTTTCTAATATAGCTTGCGGATAAACTCTGCCGTTTCCATTTTGAGTTTCTGCCATCTGCATAACTCCGGATAACATAGTACCGCCTTTGGCAATAAATTTCTTGTCGGCTTCTGTAAGAAGGTCCTGGCAAACGCCGCCCTCACATAGTTCAAAATATTCTCTTATAAGTTTCATATTATTCCTCACCGCGGGGATCACCCGCATCAGTTAGCAGCCGGCTTTGCAGCGTCTTACTGGTCTTATCATTCTTTTAATTGTGATTAAATCTCTCATTTTCTCTCCTTTACGAGGTGTTCAACCTTTATTCCCTCATCTCCGAAAACCATATTGCCTACGTAAGCAGCAGCAGAAGCGGCAAATCCCAGCAATAGACCGGTGACAAAAGAATTATCAAAAGTAAATAGTTGAGTGTAGTCCTTTACGAACCATAAAAATAGGCCAACCCAAAAGCCAGTGCACATAGGACAACTAAGCAATTGCCCGAACCACCCTGTCTTTGGGCGGATTGGGTCGAAGATTTTTCCGTATATTAGTATTTGTGTTAGGCCATATGAAATAAGGCAGAACCAGATAAATGTCACGAATCCTCACTTTCTTTCCCTTCTCGAACAAGGGAATAGTTGTACATAAAGCCGTATGGCCGAACTGAAGGATCATGTGAGCCCTTACTTGCGCCTTGTGGTACATCACCCAATTCTGTTGAATCTTCTGGTGATGGCCTGAGCATCGCGTCAAGGCGTTCATCATCATACTCGTCTGCTGTCTTAAAGTAAGGCTTCTCATCCTTAATATACTCATGCAGAGAATATAAGAATGCTTGAGACCTATCAATGCCAGGGATCTTCGATTCTAAAAAGTCTGCCTCCAATGAACCAAAGACATTGCCTCCCTTGATAGAGGATCTATTGACTAGGCCCTTTTTAGACAAAAATTTAAACATCCTATCTTGCGATGCATAAACCTTATCAGACATGGCTCCTTTTGGAAAAGTAACACACTTACCTTTCTCAGTCATTAAGACTATATCAATATCTTCGTGATCTAAAATAAGAATGTTGCCGTCCAATGTTCGACGGGCTTTTAATTCTACTCTAGGATCAAGCTCTATCTTAACATCAATCGTCATTTTCTTCGATCTCTTCCAAAAGCTGCTGAGTGTTCAGCACTATTTCTAAAGTTTGTGTATCTATTTCTTTTTCTTTCGTCTTATCTAAAACATTGTAAACCTGTTCTATCTTTTCTTTAAGCGAATTATCTTGAGAAAATTGTTTACTGTTCTTTACTTTCAGTAACCTATCCTTTAGAGAACCAACTTCCTCGTTAAGGTATACTTTCAATTCAAGGCCGTTGTCGACAAAAGAAGAGATATAATTATTGAGAAGCTCTTTTTGGTTTTCATTAAGTTTACTGGAGTACTCTTCGTTAAAACCTGTTGCAAAAGAACCGTACACCAATGAATCAATTGGCTGCTGGCCTTCTTGTTCTGTTTGCACTGAGGCTGACATTTGATCAATTATATTTTCTTCTAATAAGACCCTGTCCTTAACTGGTAGTGCTTCTTGAAATATGGAATAAACAGATGCTATTGTTTTATAATTTGGTACAAAATTATTGTATACCTTTGAGGAGAGTGTTTTATTGATCTTGTTAATGAGCGCGCTCTGCTCTTGAAAAAGCCTCCTTTTGTCGAGGGAGTCATGCTCTTCTTTTACTTGTAATACTATTTTTTCGGCGGTCGTCTTTTCTATGTCTCTAGTTTCATAGATAGATCTGTAAAGATCTAATTCTCTCTTCAGAACGGATTGCCCAGTAAAGTGATCTCTGATTATAGAAACAATTTTGTTTTGTTTATTTTTGTTGTTTTTGACAACAGATTCTGTCAACTCTCTTACAAGAGCCTCATAAACAAATGCGGTGTTTCTTTTCTTATTGTGTTTCAGTCTCATTATTTTTTTCCCTCGCTTTTAAGCTTTCAAAGAGAGCTTGTATCTCTTTTTGTTCTTTGAGTATTTTTCTTTCCTCTACTTTATAATTAGTCTTATCTTCTTGATAAATGCTGGTTGCTTTGGCCAAACCTGTAAGTTCACTATATCCTGGATATATCTTTCTCGATGTGCCAGTCTCTGGAGAGGCGGCTCGGGTCATGTTCTTCTTTCTTGGTCCAGAAGATTTTCTCCTGTCACCGCCAGCCTTGAGGCCACGGGGCTCATACCAGCCATGAGATTTCTCTGTGGTAGTTCTTCCTTTGGAGTCTTCTCTTTTTCCTGGAGGTGTTGCCAATAGTTCACCATCTGGTGTTGGTGCGTCAGCTTCGGCGCCGGTGTCGGCGGGTGCACCTGTATCAGCGGCTGGTAAATCTGCGCCAAGCTCTGGCTCTGCACCTACCGCTCCTGCTCCACCAGGCTCTGCCCCAGCGTCGACGTCGAGGTTATCTACGCCGGCATCAAGGCCAGCTGTCATCTCTGCTTGTTCTGCTTCTCCAACTGTTTCTAAGGCTGCTTCGAACCTCTTATCGTAAAACATTTCTCTTCTATTTCTAATAAATTCATCATCAGACATACCAAACAATGTCTTTGCTAGCCACTGCTTCGAAAAGAATCCTTCTGTGGCGGCGCCAACGATATCAAATCTTGTCTTCCAGTGTTCCAACTCCTGCATCTCTGCAATTTTTGATGGATTATTTAGATGACATGTGAAAGAAACTAAATCCTCTTCTCTGTATCCGAGCGTGTATAAATGAATAATGCCAATTTTTTCCAATTCGGTAATTATAGACCTTTGCAGGCGCTGCACAGTTCGAGCGAATCGAATATCTTTTTGGGCCAATGTTGTTTTGTCTTCTACTGCTTTTTCACCATCGGATGAAATATAGGCTGATGGTATCTTCAGTGCTGAAAATAATTTATCTCTCAAATATTTAACATCGTCAATATCCCCTGTGTACTTTCCACCCGCAACGGACTCTATTTTTGTACTACTTTGGCCGCGTACAGGAATAAAGTAATCCTCTTCCACTGATAACGGATTGTATCTTAGATCCACTCTTCCCGTGTTTGCGTCAACAACCTGATTCCTTTTCATAGTGGTCATGACTTTTTGCATATATTGCTCCACATCCTGCGGAGGTACATTTCCTACGTCTATATAGAAAGCTCGACGTTCTGGAGACCTAGTGATTCTATATGCCATCATTGCATCTTCAATCAAGGTTAATTGTCTCCAAATTCGTCTAGCCGGCTCTAGTACAGAAGTTCCGTACGGGTTATATTTATCTTGCCCTAATATGCGGAAATGGCCCACTTGCCAATTTTCAAAGGTAAGGCCGGCTGAATTCCACTGGTATTGCACATAATTGGGATTTTTCTTATCTTCCCCTTCTAGCCTTTCAAGCTCTTGAGTTGGTAGACCAATAACAGATGTTATACCAAGTTGATCATCGATATCCAAATAAAGAAAAAAGTCTCCATACTTGCACATTGTTCTGCACCAGGCAAACAGATTATGTTGAATATTCATTACGTTGTTATAAAGAGATTCCAATATTGCTTTTATCTCTTCATTCTCACACTCAACCTTTAACATTGGAGACAGAGAAGAATATGTTGTCATCTCATCTGCATATATGTCAAGAGAAGAAGCGATCTCTGGTGTATACTCCATCTGATCGAAATCTACATATCTTTCCGTTCTCTGTTGTGAGGCCATATAGCCTGACTGTAAGTTATCATATGGATTGTACGCAGTCTTCTTAAAATCCCTACCGGAAGCAGAAGTGAATTGTCCCGCGTATTTGTCAAGATCTATTCTTCTAAGTCTGTGATTGTTTTGTGTTCTATATTGCGTTAGCGGGCCCGACAAGAGCCTTGTTAGTCTTCTAAATAAAAGACTTTGTGGGTTTCTAGTATTGTTTTTGTTTTTCTTTGCCATTTTTTATCCTTTGAATAACCATGGAAAATCAACAGTGGCTTTATGGTGCTTGTTAATCTCGTCATTCATTTTCATTTTTCCGGTACCAATCATACCGTTTATTCTAGTGTCAAGTGCGTTTGTGGTCTTAGTTATAGAACCAATAAACGCTTTTGCATACTCAGCATCTCTCTGGTTTACGGCCAGAGCAGTATCCCTAACCCAGCACGCTACAGCACAGGCCATTATTAAGTCATCATTGTATGACCTCATAGCTTCGGCACGGCCGTTGTTCCATATAAAAGTTCTCATCTCGGCTAAAAGACGAGAAGAATATATCTTAATTAGACGGTTTCGAGTGAATTCTTCCATCTTAGCTACGATTAAGGGACGTGTTTTTGAAGTTGTTGAAAAACCTGCAACTGCATTAGACATTTGTTCTGCCTGGTATTCCTCTACAAATTCATGTGTTGATTTTACTGAGTGGTATAGATTAGGGTATCTCATTTCTTTCAATTTATCCAAAACGGCAAAACCAACTGAATTGTTTTCTACTACCAAAAGGCCGTTGCCATATTCTTGACCTACGTCGTACAGGACCCTGGAAAATATATCTGGTGTAACTTTTCCTTGATACTCTGCAACAATCTCCATTGTTTCAAGCTTTATAACGTGGCAAACTGAATAATCTTTTCCGTCTCCTCTGGCGACATCGGCCGATATGATATATGAATTTTCTTGTCGCCTTTCTTCCCATATCCACAAGTTTCTATCAAATCCCGTTCTATATTTAGGATCTCTTATCATATTATTGTAAACTTCTAGATCTTCGGATGCGAACACTGTCTCACCCGACATGTTAAAGTTACACTCAAGTTCCTGTGCTATTTCTCTACGAGACATGTTTCTTGTTTCTTTATCAAACCACTCTTCGTCTCTGTCTGGGTGTACGTCCCATGGTAATTTTGTTGGGAAAAAATCATTTGCTTTGTTATCTGCTTCAGAATATATCTTATGAAACCAGTTACCAACACCATTGGGTGTTGACAGTGCTATGCAGCGGCCGCCAGTAGATAGCGTTGGATATAGACCCATCCATAACTCATCCAAGCCTTCGACGTGGGCGGCCTCGTCAATTACCAATAGTGATAAAGCCTCTGATCGACCTGCGTCTCCCGAAGTTGACGATGCTTTTATTTGAGAGCCATTAGATAAAACAAATGATGTCCTGTTGTCTATATCAACTGTTGAAATCCTTAACCATTCTGGTAAATTTTTGATAATTGCTTTGACTTTTTTTACCAAGTTTGCTGCAGTGTTAAACTTTGTAGCTATTACCAAGACATTCTTTTCTCTGTGGAACATCATCATCCAAGCAACATAAGCTGCTGTGATGGTTGAAATACCCAACTGTCGAGCCTTAAGAATTACATTGAACCTATGATCTTCAAAATCCTCTAACAGCTGCTCCTGAAATGGATATAGGTGAAAGGGTATCAACCCTTTCATTGGGTGTGTTATTTTTGCGTATGTGTGTATAAAGTATTCAGGCTTCTTGCCGCAGCGGACAATCTCCTTCATTATTTCTTGCTTGGTAAGTTTTATTGGCATATGCCCTCTTACGACTTCAGTCCGCCGAGCTTAAGCATTTTATCAAATTCTGGATTTTCTGGCCTATCATCGGAACTTTGTTCAACAGAATCGGTCTGACTTGCGTCATTAATTTTATAGCATTTATGAACCTTGACGCTGCAGCGGAGGCGCGACACATACTCAACTAAAACATCAACCTCGCTTGGATCCGAAAGAGAGAGAGAAGATTTCATCACTTTATTGTATTCCTTCTGAATAAAGGACTTAACCTTCTCTACCATTGATTCCATTTCTCCTTCGAAACCATTTGAGTGAACCTCTTTCAAAGGGATCTCCGCGTGATACTTGATATGAAGCCTGTCACCACCGATGTGTGCGCCGAAACCATCTATGATCCGATGATCAATAAGTGGGTTCCCCTCTTCTCTCCTAAGGCCGATCTTTACCGGTTCCCCAGATTCGTCGAGTGCTCCGTCATATGTGTTTGCAAGTACCTGTGAGATACCATTTATAATTTCTAAAGTTGTTGCCATTGTGTAAAATCCTCTGTAATAAATAGTTTTGCTAATAGTAAATAGTTAGTTATTTGGTCTCCAGCCTGATTTCCAACGTTCTTCTCTTCCCTCTACGTACTGAACGTAACAATTGAAACAACATTGGAATTTTGTCATATACATATCATCGCGACTGGAGAAAGAATAGGAACCACAGACTGGACACTCTCTGTTAAGGCTTTTTTCTTTTTTTCTAGTTTTTATTTTGAAACCTTCTTCTTGTTGTGTCTTTTTTGAATAGCTGTTTTTTTCATAAAATTCCTTGAGGTCCTCTAAATACTTTTTTTCTTTCTCTTGATCCCAAGATCCTCTGGGGTTGTGGATTGCTTCTTCTCCATATTTTTCCTTTATGGCTTGTTCTATTTTTGCTATCTTATTTAGATCTTTTTCTTTCATAGTGTCACCAAGAAAACCGTTAATGCACCCACAACGATACCAATAGAAGCCGGAGCTATCCAGCCAAAACTCTGTTCGTGTATTAGTGCATTTTCTATTTTTAGGTTCTCTTCCTGAAGCGCTTGAATGGTCACATCTCTTGTACTAACTTCATATTCCATTGAGGCCTGAAGTTGTCCTATTTGCAAATCAAACTTGGCTTTCTGCTCTTCCAGTTCCTGGAGGGTGTTTAATTCGCACCTTTGTTCCGCTAATTCTTTTTCAGCCACAATTTCCGCCATGGCTTGGCCATCGAAGCACCAGCCGGACCAAGGCATCATCTGTCCTTTTCCCAGCTGTACATACTTTCCCGGTGCACCGAAAGCTGTTGTCGTAAAACTAAGAATCAGAAGTAAAACCAAAAAGGTCTTCAATTTTTTTGTTGATCTCATCAGGACTGTCCTTTGCTTTTTGTACTATCTCTTTTACTTTTTTCTTTTCAACTCTAGAAAGATCTTCTTTCTTCTTTTTATACTTCTCTTCTATTCTAGCAAGGGTTTCTTGATATTTTAAGTGAAGTTCTTCTCTTTTTTTAACCTCGATTACGTGCTGCTTCTTAAGAGACTTGATTTGCTTTTCGTACGACTCTTTGTTGGCTTCCATGGCTTTAATTGCTGCTGAAGAATTTCTTCTTGAGATAAACCAAACCGCGATTGACCAAACTGCGAGCGCTGCAGTTTTCCAATTCTTCTTGAGGCATGCCCAAAAAATTTTAATCTTAAAAATCATTGTGGGCCATGTTTCCACTGAACCGCTAAATCAACTAATGCTTGCGATCCAATGTAGGCTAAAGTTACCGCTACCCAATCACCACTACTAACCGTACCAATTCCGCAAAGAGTTGTCGCGGTTATCCATGCTAAAAATTTTCTAGATATGAACCTCTCTGTATATTTATCTGCGAATGCTTTTAATCTTGCCACCATAAGTCCTCCTATATATTTACGTGTGCATAGCCGTTTCTTTTCTCAATATTTATCTGCATGTCT
>MDSV01055353.1_pt1 | contig 10684 bp, 10 predicted proteins | sample 810851 | NCBI WGS metagenome assembly MDSV01 (sample SAMN05326640, study PRJNA326480) | marine metagenome | isolation source: seawater | place: Atlantic Ocean: North East | collected 2012 | reverse complement strand
TATAATCGAAGCTCTACTTACGTGCAAGAGACAAATTATGTGTTTATTATTAATACTTCTAGTTTGTTACAGTGTCCCTCGCCGAGTTCGAGGCGAGGCTGTCAAATATTTTCAACGACATTGTCTAAGCTAACGCCTCTTTTAGGCTAGTAGCAATATGTTCCTGCTGTCCAACCTCAAGATAGGGGTGCATTGGCAGGGCAAGAACCCGATCACAAAGCTCCATTGTCACAGGTAAATTGCACCCGCTTACTGGATATTGTGCATAGGGCGGCTGCTTGTGCATTGGAATCGGGTAATAAATTGCGGTCGGCACTCCTGCTGCTTCCATTTTTTTAACAAGAGCCGCACGATCCGTTCCTCGCGGTAATTTAATGACATATTGCGCCCAGCTTGAGGTGGCACCATCAGACAAAACAGGTGTATCTACAACATGCTCTATTAATGCTGTATAACGATCCGCTGCCTGCTGACGAAGGGCAAGCTCATCGGCAAAAATATCTAGCTTGGCGTCTAGGACAACCGCCTGCATGCTATCCAGCCGAGCGGTCATACCAATGCGGATATTTTCATATTTATTTTGTCCCATGCCGTGGACTCGACAGGACCGGGCAATTTTGGCGATACTGGCGTCATCGGTAAAAACCGCACCACCATCACCGTACGCGCCAAGAGGTTTTGCGGGGAAAAAGCTAGTGCATGTTACATCCGCAAGTTGGCCGACAGGCTGATCATGAAGTCCAGCGCCAAAGCTTTGTGCAGCATCATCAATAAGCCACAGCCCATGATCATTGGCAAAGGCTTTGATGGCTGTATAGTTGGCTGGTTGACCAAAAAGGCTAACAGCCATTATTCCAACAACATCAATACCGGCTTCTTTCCCGGCGGCGAGCGCCGCTGGCAGTTTTTCTGGGCTTAAATTGAAACTACTATCCTCAATTTCAGCAAATACTGGAACGGCGCCCATACAAGGCATTACCTCAGCACTTGCAGCAAAAGTGAAGGATGGTACAATCACACCCTGCCCCGCTCTTAATTCAAGCCCCATCAGCGCCAGTAGCAAGGCATCGGTTCCCGATGAACAGGTTATGTTATGAGCAGCACCTGTCCAGTCACCCAGCCGAGCCTCCAAAGCGTTGATTTCTGGCCCCATTATGTAGGCTCCGTGATCAAGGACTGTTTCCAAACCTGCTTCAATTTTGCTGCGAATACGCGCTTGCTGGGCTTTCAAGTCAATAAAGGCAATACTCATGATTTTCTCGCTCGCTAAAGGGTCGCGGATTTTGATGATGTGTCGATTAGATTATTTTGCATCGCCTCGAGCACCTGCTGCACGGCTATTGCTTCGTTTATGTCTGTTGGGGTGGGGCTGTCATAATCACAACTTTGGATAAAGGCTCGCATTTCATCTTTTAAGGGCTCAGCCTCGGCAAGTGTCAGGGTAATCGGGTCTGCACGGTCAATAAGAAAATGTTCGCCATTCAAGTGCATTTGATCCTTGAATAGTGTCAGTTTTTCAAGCCATGGTTTGGTATCGTCGAAGACCAGTGCTCCAGCGCTTCCGGTTACGGTTAATCGATGTTCCTTAAACGGGCTTAACCAGCTGGTTTGCATGCCAGCTGAAACACCATTATCAAATCCAAGAAAGCTCGTTAGGAAATCTACAACGCCGGGCGTCTTATGGCTGGCCCCTGCGCAATGAATTTTAGCTGGAAGATCACCAACAATTGCGAGAATGAGTGACAAATCATGCGGGCATAAATCAAATAGCACGGACTCAGTTGTCCGAACGCGCCCCATTGCAAGGCGATTTGCTTGCACATGGCACAGGGTGCCAATTACACCGGCGGCAAGTTGGTTTTGCAATTCGATGAAGGCTGAATGATAGCGAATTAGATGTCCAACCATAACTTGTTTTCGTGCAGATTTTGCGGCATCACGTATTTCATGTGCTCTGGCAAGTGAGAGTGATAGGGGCTTTTCTATGTATAAGTGCTTAGCAGCAAAAAGTCCGGCAAGGGCAAGTTTATCATGGCTCGGGGCTGGTGTGGCGATGACAATACCATCAATGCCCGTGTTTTCAATCAGCGCGTCCACAGACATTGCTTTGACATTGAAGTTTGACGCAAATTCATCGGCGGCCCTGGCACTTCGATCTGCAACCGCAACCAATGCGTCCAACTGGGCAAGATTGCGGGCTAAATTCCGTCCCCACATGCCACATCCGATTAGACCAATTTTTGCCATTGTCTGACTTTCACACTCTATAAACTGCAGAAATAAGGTCTGAAAATATAATGTGTCTTAATATGATGAGGGATTCGCGTCAATTGTTGCATTTGGTTACATTTTTTGATGCGTCATGAAGCAATACGAAAACTATCATTTGGTGAAAGCCTTTCCTCTAACAGCCTTGTGGCTAGGGTCGCTTCAAGTTCAATTTCAAGTTTTGCTGATGATTTTGCGAAGCGTTCATCAACCCTTTAAAAATTAAATGGATCTCTTTACAATATTTTGGCTACTTTGCTGCTTAATAACCTTACTATTTTGAGGGTTTCACAATGGACGCATCATCGAAATTCAAAGACAGTTTGCCAACCGCGCCGGAAACATTAATCGCACTTTTGGATCGGTTGCAGATTGCCTATGTAATGCACCGGCACCCGCCATTGCGCACTGTAGAAGATTCAAAGGCATATCGTGGTAAAATGACCGGGTTGCATATCAAAAACCTGTATCTTCGCGATCGCAAAAAAAGGAATTTTCTGCTCGTGGCCGAGGAAGACCGGCAGATTGAAATGAAAAGCCTTAGTGAAAAAATTGGCTGTGAACGCTTGTCTTTTGGCAGTGCAGAACGGCTTTTTGAAATGTTGGGGGTGCGTCCTGGTGCTGTAAGTCCGCTAACGTTAATTAATGACCCTGACCACAAAGTTCATCTTGTCTTGGACACAGCCCTCCGAACAAGTGGGATGGTTTATGCACATCCACTTGTCAATGACATTACGCTTGGCATTGAAGGAGCAAATTTGCAGCAGTTCTTTGCCTATACGGGCCATCAGGTTCAGTGGCTTGAACTATGATATCGAGGTTACGAAGGCTGGCTAAGGTTAGTGACTTTCTGATACCTCTTGTTTCAAGGAGGCTAATGCCTACATTATTAAAATAGCCGTAAAGCGTTTGAATTCAAATATTGTTTGGCCGGTGTATCATCACTTTATATCCGGCACCACAGAAAGTGGACGATAATAATGGAACAGTTAATTACTGCAGGCGTAGACGATACTCCTGTCGATGTTGATATGACTAATTTTATGACTGAAGTGATTGACGGGTCATCAAACACTCCTGTTGTTGTGCAATTCTGGGCACCATGGTGCGGGCCTTGTAAACAGCTTGGCCCAGTTTTGGAAAAAACTGTTGCCGCCGCCAAAGGTAAGGTGAGGATGGTGCGGGTAGACATTGATAATAATCAGCAGATTGCTCAGCAACTGAGGGTGCAGTCAGTGCCGACCGTTTACGGCTTTTTCAATGGACAGCCAGTTGATGCGTTTTCTGGGGCGCAGCCTGAGTCAGCAGTAACGCAATTTATCGAAAAGCTGGCAATGATGGGCAACAACGATCCTGATGTTGCAGCGTTGGTCGAAACTGCAAGCCATCTTCTTGATATACAGGACTATGCAGGTGCTTTGGCGCAATTTCAAGAGATTATGGCAGCTGAACCAGAATCGCCAGAGGGCCTCGCTGGTATGGTTCGCTGTATGGTTGGCATGAAAGATCTCGATAGTGCGCGAGAAATTGTTGATCAGCTGGATAATGGATTCCGGGAACAATCCGCGATGGCGGCTGCAATTGATGTGCTGCTGGTATCTGAAAAAGCGGCGCAATCTGCCGGGAATAGAGATTCGGCACAGGCTGCCGTTGATGCTGATCCAAATAATTTGGCGGCTCGCCAAGATTTGGCAATGGCACTATTTGCAACTGGCCAGCAGGCGGAATCAATGGATCAATTGCTGGAGTCAATCCGTATTAACCGTAGCTGGAATGATGAGGCTGCTCGCATTCAATTGCTGGAATTCTTTAAAACACTTGGTCCGACCAATCCTGATGTGATAGCCGCCCGGCGTAAATTATCCACGCTGTTATTTGCATAAAAGGGCAGTTTAAAGACGTATTTTCAGATAACGTGTTCACACTATGAATATAGGTCTCTTTGAATTTACAAAATATAGCCATAATATGTTCGAGATAGATGTAAGGGAGTAATTATGGTAGGTGGTATATTTGATCCAGAATTTGATCAGCTTCCGGCACGCATCCCACTTTTTCCACTACCAAGTGCACTGCTGCTTCCAGGTGGGCAATTACCGTTAAATATTTTTGAGCCACGATATTTGGCCATGGTAACGCATGCTTTGTCAACGCCGTCACGACTGATCGGTATGGTTCAACCGCTTTGTGATAACATTCAAAAAGGCGCTGATGGTGACCCCTTATTATTTGAAACTGGGTGCGCGGGGCGGCTATCATTTTTTCAGGAAAGCGATAATGGTAGGTTTGTAATCGCACTCACTGGTTTGTGCCGGTTTAATCGTCGTAGTCAGCATTTGGACCCAAACGGGTTTCTAGTTGCTGATGTGGATTGGCATCCTTTTGCCAATGATTTACGGGCTGACTCTAGTATATTTGATCGTGCCCCGCTGATCAAAGTTATGAAGCGCTATTTTGATCTGAAAGGGTTTGAAACAGATTGGACGCAGATAGAAAACTCGGATAACGACCAACTCCTGGCAACTTTATCTATGGTCTGCCCATTTGAGATAGCTGAAAAACAGGCTCTTTTAGAGGCTGATTCAATGGCTAAGCGTGCTGAACTGTTAATCGCGATGATGGAAATGGCTTTGCATAATGAAAATGGAGGAAATGATGCCCGGCACTGACCCTGTCGTTAGCTATGAAATTGACCGCCGCCTTCTTGAGGTCTTGGTTTGCCCAGTGACACGGGGACCACTGGTCTATGATCGCGTTAATAATGAATTGATTAGTCATCAGGCTCGTAAAGCTTACCCGGTGCGAGCTGGCGTTCCCATTATGCTTGTTGATGAAGCACGCGATTTGGTTCAGGATGAGTAGTCTGTCAGATTCTGCTCAGCAGCAAATAATAGGACAACGTTTTGATGAATGAACCAATCCAAAATTCTCCGGAACCAGGTACAAATGTCTGGCCTGAAGAAATCCGCCTCGCAAAATCAAAAGATCAATTAGATGTTCTGTTTGATAATGGCACCAGTTTCAAGCTCTCGGCTGAATTACTGCGGGTAGAATCCCCTTCCGCTGAGGTGCAAGGGCATGGTGCGGGTCAGAAAACCACACCAGCGGGTAAACAGAATATTTTGATTAGCAGCGTTGAAGCGGTTGGTAATTATGCCATCCGTATTGGGTTTAATGATGGTCATAACACCGGTATTTTCAGCTGGAACACGCTGTATGATTATGGGCTTCGCCAAGAGGAATTAATGAAAGGTTATTTATCACGTCTCGCCAGCGATGGATCGTCGCGCAGCTAGCGAACTATTACCGCTATTTTAGCCCAGACTATTTTGGTAAATGCCCTTCCAGTAAATTTGCCCGTGCTAATTTGCCACCCATCGCGCTTTTCTGAAGTAGTGATTTTAGCGGACTGCGATTCACTAAACCCATGCTTGCCCCCATGATTTTGGCAATTGTTGGTTGGAATGACATAAGTTGGTTTAGTCCGCTTGTCATGGCGGTCATCGCGGTGACTTCCAGCCGGCGTCTCGCACTATACTCACTGCGGATGGAACTGTGACCAGCGTTCAAGCCGCGTCGAAAGGCATTTGCCAGACAATCAGCAAGCACGGCTGCATCCCCAAGAGCCAGATTGTAACCCTGTCCGGCAAGTGGATGAATTGCGTGACAGGCATCACCGGCAAGAACCAGGTTATGGCTTGTCATTTTACTGGTGATGGTTGGTTTAAACGGCCAGCTCAACCGCGACCCATCAAGCTTTAAGCCACCAAGCGTTTTGCCAAATGACGTCACAAGTAGGCTTGTAAAGGCATCTTCATCAAGGGCTAAAATCCTTTCTGCCTCACCCTTTGGCAAGCTCCAGACAAGCGATAAACGCTGTGTGCCATAAGGCATCAAGGCAACAGGCCCGCTTGGCAGAAATCGCTGAAAGGCGGTATTTTCATGTGAACGTTCACTTGTCAAATTGGCTACAATGGCTGTTTGCCGGTGTGGTTCGCTAAGGGTTTGAATGGATGCATAATCGCGCAATTTGCTGTTCGCACCATCACATGCAACAACCAATTGGCACCTCAAATCTGGCCGACCATCAAATTGTAGGTGGGCATATTCACTTCCCGAGTTAAAACCAGTAACTTCATGCCCGGTAATCTGAATAATTGGGCGTACTGCTAGCCTTGCATTAAGCGCGTCAATAAGATCCTGATTGCTAACAACATAGGCCATTGGCGTTTCATTATCATGCCATTCTAATGAGAATTCAGGGCGGTGCCATCGTTTGAGCCTAACTTGATTTGGTAGACCATGGGCAACTTTGATACGGTAAATCGGGGTTACCTTCTTGGCAATCAAAGGCCAGACGCCCAGCGCACCAAGCATTGCCATACCTGCTGAATGAATCGTTGTTGTGCGGTTATCACGCGTGGTGATTTTGGCTCTCGCACCCGTTTGACTTGTCCGGTTTATCAATGTGACCCCCGGTGCCGATGGCGATCCAAAGCCGCAATAGGATAAAGCAAGTGCAGTCATCACCCCGGTGAGTCCCCCCCCAACTACGACGATTTGATGAATTTTTTGATCACGCATCTGCGTTCCCCACCATTGCAGGGAAGTGGGTAGACATAACCCGCTTAGCAAGGTCATCCAAATTATTTTGGGTGAAACGGTAGGCATGTGTGCCGGCTCGCTGTCCGGCTTGAACATCGCTATCACGGTCACCGATCATAACCGATGCGCTTAGGTCAATTTGCCATTTTTGAGCAAGTTCAAATAATAGGCCCGGTTCGGGTTTACGGCAACGGCAAGCTATCGCCATTGATGGATTTGGTGACAGTGGGTGATGCGGGCAAAAGGCAATATCGGTAATAAACCCGCCAGCCTCTTTGGCAGCGGCAATGAGGTGATTATTGAAGTGGTGCATTTGATCTTCACTGAACATACCGCGTCCGATACCTCCCTGATTAGTAACAATGAAAACTGGGACATTGGCATCGTAAAACCGTTTTAATGCATCGGTAGCCCCATTGATCCAGGTAAATTTTTCGATCTGGAAAACATAGCCCTCATCGTGAATCAATGTGTTGTCACGGTCAAGAAATATGGCTGGCTTTAGTGGCATTGAGGTGGGATCCCTTGCGATGGAGCATTCTAGATACGGCGATTGCCGTTAAAACAAAATTACAAGATAAACTTATGATGCACGTCTCATTTTACCGAAATCAGCATATTTTGCTAGTGAGTAACATCATTGCAACCATTGCCCCAAAGTATTGCATGCGCTACCAATGTGGGGGTAACTGCCTATTTTTTAAAATGCTGGTGAAAATCCATGAAGCTTAACCCCGCACACGCCATTTTTGACGGAAATATGTTTGTCCAGCTTCGAGCCTTGCTTGACCCGATAACGCCACCAGCTGGCTTGCCAGTACTAGATATGTCCATTGGTGAGCCGCAACAGCCGGTTGCAAAGTTATTAACGGATAGCGTGTTACGCCATAATGAACAATGGCAATTCTATCCGAAGGCAACGGGAAGCCGTCGCTTTACTGAGGCGGTTGAAACTTATATCGCAAAGCGCTGGCCAAGCGCTGCCGGCCTTGCCGATGCAAATCAAATTATCCCAATTCCTGGAACGCGTGAGCCGCTTCATTTGCTAGGACATCTTGTTACTGGCAGCAAGGAAAATGCCGCTGCCCTCGTCACGAACCCGTTTTATCATGCTTGGCGGGCGGGTGCGCTAGCTTGCGGCGGCGAAATTGTTTTTCTAAATAGTGGGGCTAATCATAATTTCCTGCCGGATCTTCGGGCACTGGACGCCACAACTCTTGACCGGACCAGTGTTTTGTTTTTGTGCAGCCCAACTAACCCGCAAGGAAGCGTGATGGACCTTGATTATCTTGTCGCGGCGCTTCGACTTGCCCGCGCACATGATTTTTTATTGGTTATGGATGAGTGCTATTCCGATATCTGGCGAGATAGTCCTCCACCCGGCATAATGGAGGCGGCCGCGGTTTTGGCTAATCAAGGGGGAGGCTGTAGTGGTCATGACCCAATTGCAAACATGGTGGTTTTGAACTCATTATCAAAACGGTCGGGGGCGGCTGGGCTGCGCGCTGGGTTTATGGTGGGTGACAAACAGGTGATCGCCCAATATCTCAAACTTGTTGGCAATGGCGGCTCATTGGTGCCTACACCTCTTTTGTCGGTAGCAGCTGACTTGTATGAGGATGAGGCGCATGTTGCCGATATCCGAGCATATTATGATGCAAATTTCGCCCTTGCTGAGCGACACCTCGGTATCAGCCCGCCGCAAGGTGGCTTTTTCTTGTGGCTAAAAGTTGATGATGATTTGCAGTTTGTAAAACGGTTGATGGCAGAACAGGCGGTACAGGCCTTGCCGGGGTCATTCATGGGTGCGAGAGCCGCTGGTCAAAATCCGGGAGCTGGCTATGTCAGGCTGGCACTTGTTCATGATGTACACATCACTGATCAAGCCTTAAGGCGGGTAGCAAAAATTTATAAAAGCTAGGAATGATGGTTGCACGCACTAATGACCACAGTAGGTACTATCGCTGGATTGCTGTACAGTTATGCTTTATAGAGGATCGCAATGGCCGACCTAGACGATAAAAAGCCTATTTTTTCCAACGCGATGATACATTTCTTGCGACATCGGCTTATGGAAATCTTTGGTCTCGCGCTGTTTTTGCTCAGCGGCTTACTGTTGATTGCATTGATTACTGCTGACAAGAATGATCCGTCCTTCACTAATATAGCTAATGCCACTGTGAGTAATTGGCTTGGTCCCTTTGGCGCAAATGTCTCAGCAGCATTGCTTTCGGTGGTTGGGCTTGCGGCATTTTTTATTGCTCTTGTGCCCTTATTTTGGGGCTTTTCATATTTCCGTAAGGAACCAGTGCCACTGCTGGGGTTTCGGTTGCTAATTTTACCTGTAAGTTTGGTGTTCTTGGCAGGCGGTTTATTTGCCCTTGATGGGGCTGGCGTTAGTGATATTGGTGGCGGTGGTGGTGCAGTGATCATTGGGTTTATTATGCGGTTTATGCAACCCATTCCATCGGTTTTTGGTCTCAAAACAATCCATTATGTTGGTATTGCCACTTTATTTCTGGGCTTTGTAGGCTGGCTATGGGTTACTGCGATTTCGCGCCAACAATGGCTGCATATGAGTGATCAGACCAGCAAGATTAGCTCTATTTTTAAAGGACTGGTTGGGATAACAAAAAAGGTTACTGGCACTTTCACCAGATTTCAAAAACATGTTGCATTCAAATCACCAAAAAGACGAAAAATATCAAAACAACGGCAAGAGCCGGTGCTTGTTGCCGAAGCGGCTGACCAAAGTGCCAACCAAGTTGATAGCTATTCTGCATCATCGCGCACGCAGCGAAGAGACAAAAAGGATACAAAGCAGGAAACTTTGGATTTTGGAAGCGGGTCAAGTTTTCATATACCGCCTGCCCGCTTGTTGAATCCACCTGCCAAGGCGCAGTCCGAACCATCCAAATCAGCTCTTGAAGAACATGCGCGTCAGCTTGAAACGGTTCTGTCCGATTTCAGTGTGAATGGCTCGATTGCTGATGTGCGTTTTGGACCGGTGGTAACGCGATATGATTTAAACCCTGCTCCCGGAACAAAATCGCAACGTGTGATCTCGCTTGCTGACGATATTGCTAGGTCAATGAGTGCTATTTCTGTTCGGGTTGCTGTTGTGCCCGGCCAGAATGTGATTGGAATCGAGTTGCCGAATGAAGATCGACAGGTTGTTATGCTTCGCGATATTTTAGATCATGATGTTTGGGGCAAAGACCTGTCAAATTTACCAATGGCACTTGGAAAGGATATTGCCGGCGCGCCCGTGGTCGTTGATTTGGCAAAGTTTCCGCATCTTCTCGTGGCTGGCACTACTGGTTCGGGAAAATCAGTGGGTATTAATTCGATGATATTATCGCTGCTTTACCGCCATACACCCGAAACTTGTAGGATGATTATGATCGATCCAAAAATGCTGGAATTATCGGTTTACGATGGTATTCCGCATTTGTTAAGCCCGGTGGTGACCGACCCGTCAAAGGCTGTAACGGCACTGAAATGGGCGGTTCGTGAAATGGAAAACCGCTATCGAAATATGGCTAAAATGGGAGTGCGAAATATTGGTGGTTATAATGAACGACTTGCCCAAGCAAGGGCAAAAAGTGAGGTGCTAAAAAGGCGTGTTCAAATTGGTTTTGACTCCGAGACTGGCAAACCAATTCATGAAGAAGAAATTTTGGATCTTGCCCCACTTCCCTTTATTGTCGTGATAATTGACGAAGTGGCCGATTTAATGCTTGTTGCTGGCAAAGAAATCGAAAGCGCGGTTCAGCGTTTGGCACAAATGGCGCGTGCGGCAGGCATTCAT
>MDSV01238218.1_pt1 | contig 10686 bp, 10 predicted proteins | sample 810851 | NCBI WGS metagenome assembly MDSV01 (sample SAMN05326640, study PRJNA326480) | marine metagenome | isolation source: seawater | place: Atlantic Ocean: North East | collected 2012 | reverse complement strand
ATTGCAGATGATGTAAAAGTAGGTGGTGCAGAGCTAAAAGATGGTCTTTTGACAATAGCTTGTGAAAGAATTGTACCGGAATATAAAAAGAAAAAACTTATTGAAATAAAATAAGTAAACCCTTGCTTGTGGGGTCATCGCCCCACAAGTTTAGAAACATCCATTTGATATAAATCCAGTTACTATACCGCTCTTATTGACTTCAAATCTTCTTTCACAAGGAATCCCATATTTTTTAGTTTTGTAAATCAATATATTTTGACCAGTCCCTCCAATAAAATCTTCGGTGGGAATGCCTAAATTTGATTTTAATTCGGAGCTTTCTTTCCCTATAAAATTAGAAAGAAATTCATTTTCTTTTTTGGCGATTTCATCTGTTTTATTTTTAATGGTTTCACAACCTATAAATAAAATAAGGGATGTTAATAATAAAAGAGATTTAAAATTCATTAATAAATTTAGCATTAATAATAAGGCTAAAATTAGAATTTAAACTTATGAGTTGTATAATGTTGATATTTTAAACAAATCTAGCGCATAAATCTTAAGAATCGACTAGATTAGTTCAACTCGGAGGATTTAATGTTAGACAAATACTTTAATTATAAAAAACATAAAACAGATTTTAATACTGAGGTCATTGCTGGAGTAACTACTTTTTTAACAATGGCTTATATTATGTTTCTTAATCCCTTTATCTTATCAGGAGAATTTGCTGGTCCAGATAAAGGTTTTTTTGATTTTGGAGCTGTATTCACAGCTACAATATTAGCGACTGCCATAGCATGTTTTATTATGGCTTTTTATGGAAAGACTTGGCCAATAGGTTTAGCTCCAGGTATGGGGATAAATGCATTTGTTGCATTTGGAGTAGTAGCAGGTATGGGCTATACTCCCCAGCAAGCACTAGGTGCTGTTCTGGTTGCGGGTATATTATTTTTAATTATTTCATTAACGCCCATAAGAGCATGGCTAATTAATTCTATACCAAAAAGTTTAAAATTAGGAATCGGGGCTGGAATAGGATTGTTCTTAGCGATCATTGGTTTAGAAATTATGGGTGTTGTTGCTGATCACCCTGTTACTTTAGTTACGCTAGGTGATTTAGGAAATCCTATTGTTTTATTAGGTTGTGCCGCTTTTGTAGCCATGGTTGTTTTAGAAAAACTTAATGTAAAAGGTAATATTATAATTGGAATATTAGCTTTTAGTATAATTGCATGGATAACAGGTTTGGGTAAATTCAATGGGTTGGTGAGCTCTCCACCACCAATGACTTATTTATTCGAATTTGATTTATCTGCAGCACTTACTGCAAGTATGAGCACAGTAATATTTACTTTATTATTTATTGATTTTTTTGATACTGCTGGAACTTTAACTTCTGTAGCAAACGTTGCTGGCAAAGTCGATAATAAAGGAAAAGTGCAAGATATAAATAAAGCTATGCTATCAGATAGTGTTGGAACGGTTGCTGGAGCCTTAATGGGTACTACCACTGTTACTAGTTATGTTGAGTCTGGTGCAGGTGTTAAAGCTGGCGGAAGAACAGGAATGACTTCATTAGTTATTGGAGTTTTATTTTTACTATGTTTATTTTTGTCTCCTTTGGCTACAAGTTTACCTAAGGAAATTGATGGAGCAGCTTTATTATATGTTGCAATATTATTCGTAAGAAATATTACTGACATTGAATGGGATGATATTTCTGAATCAGCTCCTGCAATTCTTGCAATGATTGCAATGCCATTAACTTATTCTATATCAAATGGAATAGCCTTGGCATTTGTAGCATACGCTTTGATTAAAATATTTACAGGAAAAGCATCAACAACATCACCGGCTATATGGGTTATAGCTATTTTAAGTACAATAAGCTTTGTTGTTGCGTAAGAAAAAAAAAGGGCTAAATTAAAATTTAGCCCTTTTTAATTATATCCTCAATACTTAATTCCTCATAATGCTCAGTAGGTTGCACAATCCAAGGGTCTGAATCTAATTTAATTGCACAAAAGTTCGGATTAAACTTCGACGATTTTTTTTTCCATAAACATGCTGTTTTTATATCTTTTATATTATTTTTAACAGGTTCATAATTTCTTAACCATTCTATACTTTTGTTTAATGTCAGACCTGTGTCTGAAAGATCGTCAACTAATAGTATTTTCTCAAAATCTTCTTTTCTTGCTATGGAGCTTATATCTCTTGCAAAGATTAAATCTCCTTGCTTATCTTCAAGTCCTTTTCCTGAATAACTTTGAATCACTATATAGGCTGTTGGAAGTTTAAAGATTCTAGATAAAATATCAATTATAGGTGCTGCCCCTCTCATTATTCCAATCAAAACTGTGGGCTTAAAGTTACCATTAATTTCTAATGCTAATTTTTCAACAGTTTTTAAATATTCATCAAAACTAATTATTAACTTTTCCGCCATAAAATCTGTTAACATATAAAAATTATTTTAAAAAGGAGATTTTATGAAAGGTTATTGGGTATGTGTATACGATAAAATTGAAAACATGGATAAATTAAAAGAATATGCAACAAAAGCAAAAATTGCTATTGGTAAATATTCAGGAAAATTTCTTGTAAGAGGTGGAAAGAAAAGGTTAACCGAAGGAAAAGACTCTCCTAGAACAGTTGTTGTTGAATTCTCAGATTTTGATACTGCATTAAAATGCTATGATTCAAAAGAATACCAAGAGGCTCATAATATCCTTAAAGGTCATACTAAAAGAAGTCATCAAATTATAGAAGGAGCTTAATATTGTATAGGCTCATCATCAATTGATCTCCATAAATACCATGTGGCAACAGAACAATATGGTGTAAATTTTTTTTGTAGCTTTTTTACAAAATTTTTTGGAGGCAAGTACTTCTTTTTATAGTTGTTTGAAATTGCTCTAAGTAAACCTATATCTTGGATAGGCCAAATATTTGATCTATTGAAAGTAAACAATAAAATCATCTCAGCAGACCATCTTCCAATTTGTCTTAATGTAGACAAGTACACAATAGCATCTTCATCTGACATTTTTGTAATTAATTTTGGATTAAATTCTTTTTTGATAAATTTTTTAGACAGTTCTTTTATTCCTTTTACTTTTTGTCTGCTTAAACCACATTTTTTTAATTTAATTACGGATAATTTATTAACGTTTTTCGGATTTACCTTTCCCTTGCATGCTTCATAAAATTTTTTAAATACTGATGATGCAGCAGCAACACTAATTTGTTGTCCAATGATACTTTTGCATAATGAGAAGAACACATCCTTACGAGTTGTAAGAGTATGATCGTTATATCTTTGAATTAATTTTTTCATAATCTTATCTTTTTTTGAAAGTTTGACCTTGGCAATTTTCCAGTATTTTGGCGCTTTATTCATTATCTGATATTGAAATTTTTTTTTTATAATAAATCTCTCTTCTAAAAATAATTATCGAGGATATAATTACCAAGATTGCTCCAAGCAAGGTCTTAATGCTAGGTACTTCGTTCCAAATAAAATATCCAAAAATAATTGCAAATACTAATGCTAAATATTTTAATGGTGTCACAAGTGATATTTCAGAAAATTTATAAGATTGACTCAACCAAAGATTTGCCACTCCACCAAAAATTCCTATTGACGATAATAATAACAAATCTTTCAATGGAGGTATGACCCAATCAATAAATGGTATGGTGCAAAGACTAACCAAAGTTATAGCTGCAGAGAAATTTAATGATATCAACCAAACTGGTTCAGTTTTTGATAATTGTCTTATTGTGACTGCAACATAAGATAGACCCAAACAAAAAATTATTGGATAAATGTAATATACGTTTAGTGAACTAAATCCAGGTTCTGTAATAACTATTATACCTAAAAAGCCCACAAGCACTGCTAGCCATCTGTAAAAACCGACCTTCTCACCTAAAAAAATAATTGACAATATTGTTGTAAATATTGGAGCAGCAAATGATATACTCACAACTGTAGCTAACGGTAAATTTCTTAGGGCCTCAAAGATTGCTAATAATGCAATTAATCCAAAAAAACACCTAAGAAAATGCAAACCTGATCTTTTTGTATAATAAAAATTTTTGCGTCTTTTCGATGGAATTATAAAAAAATAAAATATTATTCCAAAGAAACCCCTGAAAAATAATACTTCTCCTAATGGATAATGTTCAGACCATTTAACAATTAAGTCCATAATTGAAAATGCACATACTGATAAAAACATGTACAAAAAGCCTAATTGATTTTTAGTAAGCATAATAATACGTTTAGACTAACTAAATTATTAATCAATGGAAACAACGCTATGTCTTTAGTATCTACAGATTGGTTAGAAAACAACATCAAGGATGTGAAAATTATAGATTGCTCTTGGCATTTACCAGTAACCAAGAGAAATCCTAACTCAGAGTTTGTGAAAGAACATATTCCGGGAGCCATTTTTTTTGATTTAGATAATAATTCCGATCAAAATACTGAGTTACCACATATGATGCCTAAGAGAGTACATTGGGAAAAAGCAGTTGGTCTTATGGGAATATCAAATGAAGACAGAATAATTATTTATGATAACTCAGATCTTATAAGTTCTTGTAGGTGTTGGTTTATGTTTATTTATTTTGGTCATGACACTAAACTAGTAAGTGTGCTAGACGGTGGTTTAAAAAAATGGAAATTAGAAAAAAAAAAAATGACAAGTAAAATAAATAAAGTTAATTCCTCCAAATATATTGCAAAAGAATATGACGTGATGATTAAAGACAAAAATCAAATTAATATTAATATTGAAAAAAAAAGTTTCCAAGTTTTAGACGCCAGAAGTAAGAATAGATTTAATGGTATTGAGAAAGAACCAAGAGTTAATGTAAGAAGTGGATCAATACCCAATTCTTTAAACTTGCCTTTCGATGAGTTAATTAATGAAGATAATTCATTTAAAGATGTTAAGGAGTTAAAAAGAAAATTTAAAAATGTGTTGAAAACAGATAATCACTCTAAATTGGTAATGTCTTGTGGTTCTGGAGTTACCTCATGCGTTTTAGCACTTGCATATTATTTAATTGATAATAAATATAGACCAACAATATATGACGGTTCATGGTCTGATTATGGAAAAATATAAAATATGAAAGCATCAAAAAAATTTTTATACATAATTATATCTTTTTTTTTAGTAATAATAATTGTTATCGCGGCAAGAACACTTGTTGGAAATTATTACAAAAAGAAATTTAGTAAGATACCGGATCCAAGTATAATTGTAACAAAAGTTGCTCAAAAAAATTTCTCTGAAAAAATTGAAAGCTTTGGAACTGCGATTTCAAAAAAAACAAAATCTTTCAGAATACAGAAGGGTAATCTTGTAAAAGATTTAGATTTAAAAAGTTATGTTAATAAAAATGATATTATTGTTGAATTAAAAGATAAAAATTTATTAGCTCCATTTTCTGGTGTACTTGGATATAGAGGCTTAACTGAAGATGTTTTAGGTACAGATAATACTTTAATTATTACTTTAGATGATACTTCTATAATATATGCAGATGTAAAAATTCCGGAGTCATTTGCAACAAGAATAGAAAAAGGATTAAAAGTTGATGCGAGAATTTCTGGAAATGAAGATAAAATCTTTAAAGGGATTGTGGAAAGATATTCAAGCAGAATTAATGCAGAAACGAGAAGTCTTTTAACTCGAGTGAGAATTGATAATAAAAATTATGAACTAATACCTGGATCTTTATTAGAAATCACAGTTAGATTTAATGAAAGAGTTTCTTTAGGTGTTCCTGATACTAGTATTATTTTAGAGGGTGAAAAAGCATATGTATATAAGGTTAAAGAAGATAGTAGTATAGAAAAAATAGAAATAATTCTAGGTATTAGAAGTAATGGTATGATTGAAGTTTCGTCTGGCCTTAACAAAGGTGATATAATTGTTGCAGAAGGATTAAAGAAAGTAAATCCTCAAGGAAAAATTAAAAAAATTTTTAAATAAATTAAATGTATATAACTGATCTAAGTATAAGAAGACCTGTTGTTGCATGGGTCATGTCTCTTGTTTTAATTGTTTTTGGTATTTTTGTTTTTTCAGAATTACCTGTAAGAGAATTGCCTAAAGGATTACAACCTCCTGTTGTTCAAATCAAAGTTGACTATAAATCAGCGTCTGCACCTATAATTGATCAAGAGGTAACTCAAGTAATTGAAGATGTTATTGGTGGAGCTGAAGGAATTAAAAACATAGACTCTACATCAGAAAACGGTGGAAGTATTATTAATGTTGAATTTTTTGAGAGTATAGATCTTGATAATGCTGCTAATGATATAAGAGAAAGAGTTGCAAGAGTAGTCGATAATTTACCATCAGAAGCTAAAGCGCCTCAAATTTTAAAACAGGCGGCTGGTTTTACAACTACTATGTGGCTGTCATTAAGTTCTCCAACTTGGAGTGATTTAGAATTAGGAGATTTTGCAGAAAGATATTTGGTTGATCAGTTCTCAAGTGTAAAAAATGTGGGAAGAATAAGAACTGGAGGTTTGAGGGAACTAAGTGTTAGAGTTTGGATTGATCCGATAAAGTTAGCAGCTAATAATTTAACTATTCAAGAAGTAGAAAAAGCTTTACGTATTGAGAATATTAGCCTACCTGCAGGAACACTAGAAGCTGACAATGTTGATTTAACTTTAAATTTAGACAAATCATATAACAAAATAGAAAAGTTAAAAGATTTACCCGTTAAAATAACTAAGAATAATGTAATTCGCTTATCTGATATTGCTGACGTAGAATTTGGAGCAGTTTCTGAAAAAACACTATTTAAAGCACAGCAAAAAAATAAATTAGATCTCAACACCGTAGGTATAGGAATATACGCGAGATCAGGAGCTTCAATAGTTGAGCTATCAAAAGATATAAAAAAAAAAGTTAAACAAGTTCAAAATCAGTTGCCTGATGATTTAAGTTTAGAAGTTTCTTTCAACCGTGCAACATATGTAGGAACTGCAATTCAAGAAGTTTATAAAACATTAATAATTGCATTTATACTTGTTGTGACAATTATTTATTTATTTTTAGGAAACCTTAAGGCTGTAATAGTACCTGCTGTTGCATTACCGGTCAGTTTAATAGCATCTTTTTTAGGAATTTATTTATTTGGACTATCTATCAATATATTTGTCCTTTTGAGCTTTATTCTGGCAATCGGAATTATTACTGATGACTCTGTTATAATGACTGATGCAATTTATAGAAGGGTTGAAAAAGGAGAAACTCCTCTTGTTGCAGCATACAAAGGTTCAAAGCAAATAACCTTTGCAATTGTTGCAACCACTCTAATACTAATTGCTGTTTTTCTTCCATTGATTTTTGTAGAAGGAATCGCAGGTACACTATTTAAAGAAACTGCGATCGCTTTATCATTTTCAATTGTTGTTTCATCATTTGTTGCTCTAACTTTGTCGCCAATGCTAGGAAGTAAATTCTTAGTTAAAAAACCTAAACAAAATAAATTTGTAATTAAATTTGATAATGTTTTTAAAAAGTTTTCAAAACTTTATGAAGAGACTTTATCATTCTGGCTAAATAAAAATAAAATTATAATTTGTTTTATAATTTTTACAATAATTGGATCGGGTACTTTATATATGTTTATTAAAAAAGAACTTTTACCTAAAGAAGATAGGGGTGTTTATTTAATAATTGGAAATACAGATGAAGGATCTTCTTTTGAATATACTCAAAAAAGAGCTCAAGATGTTGAGGCTAGACTAATACCACTTCTTGAGGCAGATGATAGCCCATATAGAAGGTTAATAATGAGAGTGCCTGGCTTTGGAACTAATAAGAACTCATTTAACAGTTTTATAATAATAGCATTATTAGATCACTGGAATAACAGAGATGATGGTGCTCAAAAAGTAATGATGCAAGCTATTGGAAAGATTGTATCCGTTCCCGAAACAGTGGCGTTTCCAATTTCTCCACAATCAATTCGTGTCTCAAATTACAGAAAACCTTTTCAGTTAGTTTTGTTGGGAAACAGTTATGAGGAATTAGAAAAACTTCAATCTATAGTTATAACTGAACTGAGAAAAAATAAAAATTTTTCAAGGATAGAGTCTGATTATTCAAAAAATAAGCCTGAAATAAAATTATCCATTAATAAAAGTAGAGCCAAAGATCTTGGAATCTCAACAGACTCGATAGGAAAAACATTAGAGACTTTATATGGAGGTAAGACAGTAACAAAATTTAATAATCTAGGAAAAGAATATCCTATAATTATCCAACAATATGTTGATGATAGAAGAAGTAAAGAAGGTTTAGCAAAAATTTATGTAAGATCTGATATTTCAGGAAAATTAATCTCATTAGCTAATTTAGTAGAATTTAAAGAAGAGGGATCTGCTAAAAAACTTACTAGATATAATAGACAAAGAGCAGTTACAATATCTGCAAATATTTCAGAAAATTACAGTCTATCTGAAGCAATCCGTTATCTAGAGAGATTTATTTCAGAAACACAAACTGATTTGCAGGTTTCATGGAAAGGTAAATCTGAGGAAGTAAAAGAAACAAGTAATGATTTGTATATAATTTTTACTTTGGCTTTACTGACAGCCTATCTTGTAATGGCGGCTACTTTTAATTCTTTTGTACATCCATTTGTAATTATTTTAACCGTTCCATTAGCAATATTTGGTGGTTTGGTGTTCATATTGTTTCTAAATAGTTCAATTAATATTTTCTCACAAATAGCTCTTATAATATTAATTGGTATATCTACAAAAAACAGCATTCTAATCGTAGACTTTGCTAATCAATTAAGAACAACAGGAAAAAATATTGAAAGCGCAATTAAAGAATCTGCCAATATGAGATTTAGACCTATTATGATGACTTCTTTAAGTACCATGATTGCAATGATACCACTCATTATTGGAAATATTGGACCTGGTGCCGGAGAGGCATCAAGACTTGCTGTAGGTTCAACAATTCTAGGAGGAATGATTATATCAACATTCTTTACATTGTATGTAACGCCTACAATGTATTTGATGTTAGCTAAAAATACGAAAAGAATTGATGCAGTTGATTTAGAATTAAAAAAAGAGTTAAATTAAATATTCTCTTTTACCCAATCAGTAAAATCTTTGTGAGACGTTAATCCAACCTTTGTTGATTTAACCTCACCTTTGTTTAAAATGACACATGTTGGTATACCTCTTACACCAAATTTTGTTGGTACATTTGGTTGACTGTCTATATCCATTACACCAAATTCAACATCCTTAATTTCTTCAGAAATTTGCTCTACGATAGGAGCTAGTTGCTTACAAGGTCCACACCACTCAGCTGTAAATCTAAGACACCAAACATTTGGACTTTTCATTACTTTTTCTTCAAAATTTTCATCTGTAATTTCAGTTATAGCCATAAATCTTAATTATATTTTTTGTGAAAAATGTCAATTGTCTAAATAGCTTTATCAACACTAAACAGACTCATATTTTTTTTGAATTTTTGTTACGTAGTCGTTTAATTCATCTAGAAAGCTAAGTTTCTCATGATCCTCTTGCTCAGAGTATTTATCGCGAAGAGTATCTATCTCATTAAAACATGCTGAGACCGTCCACCATTTTTCAAATTTATCGCTTAAAATTCTTTTTGCTATAGCTCTTTGAACAGATTTAAAAATATCAGGTGGAAGTACCTCGGGTGCTTCCTGATAGATAATTTTTTTTCCAAAACCCACAAGTCTTTCATCATCAAATTTATCTAATAATTTCAACTTATCTTTCCAAGATGCATCATGCCATGCAGGGAAAAGCGCTGTATCTTTATTGGAAGTAAATTTATTATAAATACTTTCTTCCGCATATATATCTTCTTGTGATTTAGATTGCTCTTTTTCTTCTGCTATTTCTCTAAGTGCTGTAAGGATATTTTGAGAAAATTTTTCATTATCCCTGACTAATTTTGCTCTTTTTTTAATCAAACCTGGATCCATCGCATTGTAAGGTTCTACTTTCATTGCATATTCTGCATCTAGTATAATAGGAGCCTTATTTGATCTAATAGTTCTTAAAAATTTTGGAGTTTTTTTCATCTCAACTTTTAATTCATTGATAGACATATTTAAAATTGGTTCAATATCAACCCGAATGTCAACTGCCTGGCCCCAATTATAAATTGGATGAATGCAGTGTTTTGGATGTAGTGGTGCACATAGGTATAACCTTGATTTCCCATAGAAATATTCATTTAAAGTAATTATTTCTTCTTTTTTAAAAACTGTCTCTGTATCTGATCTGCTTGCTGTTCTTAAGAACATATCCCAAGTACTTGGTTGTCTTTTTTTAATAATACTTAAAATTTTTGCAGTTAGAGTAGCATCTGTTAATGCACTGTGAGCATCGCTGGAATCTAGACCTTGCATTCGAGATAGAGATTCAAGTTTAAATACTGGGTTATTTTTTTCATTTATTTCTGTTACTAAAACTGAAGGGTCTACTGCATAGGCAGCTCGAGCAATGTTTATACCATCGTGGCGTTTTGAAGGTGAAGCATTTGTTATATAAGGATATCTTACTCCTTTAAAAAATTCCTTTCTTATCATTTCATCATCAAATCCTATATTTGACCATCCCAAGAAGATTGCGGGACTCCACTTTTT
>MDSV01195032.1_pt1 | contig 10686 bp, 8 predicted proteins | sample 810851 | NCBI WGS metagenome assembly MDSV01 (sample SAMN05326640, study PRJNA326480) | marine metagenome | isolation source: seawater | place: Atlantic Ocean: North East | collected 2012 | reverse complement strand
CTGGTAAACACTCTTGATAGAATACATAACATAAAGATGATAAAAAGATATAAGTGATTTTTACTTAGCATATGAATGATATTATTGGAAATAATATATAAAAAAAAGCAGGGAATCTAAACGGCCCCCTGCTTTTAATAGTTAATATGGAAAAAAATCTACCAGCTATCCATATTTGCATCTGAAAAACCATAAGAAGCTTTTAGAATAGCTTTCGCTTCTCCTTTTAATTGCCCTTGATAAGTCTGCATAGCAGCGAAGCTACCACCTGTTGGATATACAGGTACTGTACCCATCACAACATAAAGACGATTGAGATTATCTGTAGCTATCTTTTTGAAATCATTATAGAGTAATCCGTTTGCATACCCTCTCATTTCACCCCAATGATTTTCATAGTCAGCTGTTGCAGAGGATGCTGGTGTTACAGTCGCATCACCAGCAGCAATTATAGCATCAATATCATCAATGACATCATTGATATAATGGATCGTAACAGCAGCAACTACTTTCTCCCATGTCGCCATTATAAGATCTCTTTGCTCTAATATTTGTGCTAAAGGTTCTTGGTTAACAATCATAGTGCGACCTTTGATATATGCATCAAAAATAGTTTTTGTAAAGTCTAAACCAGCATCACATCCAGTACAAAGATCTCTTTTTGCTGCAGTAACAGCCCATCCAACATTATATTCTGTTTTTAAGTCTATCTTACCATCACTATTCGAATCAAAATAAGGACTTGATTTTCTATCATTATCATCAGTGTATCCAGTATTATAATCTAATGCTGCTCCAAAGTAACCAAATGATTCATCCCAATGATGTTCCATAGCAGTATATGATTTACCTTCAACAGCCACAGTATTGTCATCACCTGGTATTTTTGACATATACTTTGAAGTAGCTTGCCAATATGAGATAGCACCCCAAAGTGTTTTTTGAGTCATTTGATCAAGTCGAATTCCGGTAGCCCTTGTTTTTCCATTTGCCACAGTTTCTTGAACCCATCCATTGACAAGTGCTCCAGCATTTGCATCGTACCCAGGAATAGTGTAACTAGCAACAGCAGTTAATCTATCATTTAAATGACTTGTCGAGATATCATGGTATTTAGTTTGCACTGTCGTCATTCCACTAGCAGATAAAATAGCTCTATCAGCATTATCATTTGCCATCATACTAACTAAAGTAGCAGGATTTTTTGTACCCGCATCAGTTCCCATTTGGGTCTTGATATCATTGATTAATAGGTTTCTTACAACTTGTCCACTATAAGAAACACTACTTACTCCATCAGCAAAACGGCTATTAAACGTGTATGTTGCTGGCTCTGTAATCTTTACTACCTTGTCGTCATCATCATGATCGTGATCATCTTCACATCCAGTGTAGATAAACATTGAAATCATAATTAAAGATAGTACTCTTTTTTTATTTAAAGGCATTTTCACCCCCTTTATTATTGTTATTGTGTCTAAATCTCATTAGTGCTAAAAAATTTTTTAAAATAAATACTCAAACCCGATATTAATTTGTCTTCTAGGTCCAGGTAAAATCCCAGAACTTAAATGAGCCTGGGGTTGACCTGGGTTAGAATGCAAGCGAGAACCAATATATACTTGATCGGTAATATTTTTTCCAGAAAAGTAAATTCGATAGTTTGAATTGATTTGGTAATCAGCACTTAAATTAATAAATGTATAGGCACTTATTGGGCCTGAAATACCTAGATTGTCTTCAACCTCAATATTTTCAAAATCAGTATACACCTTACTTACATATCTGAAATCAAGTCTAAATGAAAAACTGTTAAAATAATTTCCAGAGATTCCTGTAGTGAGAGTATGCCTTGGTGCATAAGGTAATTCTTTATCTTTTATACTCACCTCAGAACCAACTTTTCCAGATACATTGGAAATAATTCTCCCATCAACAACTGCAGTTTTCAAATAAGTATAGGATAAATGAAAATCAGGAAGAATCTTTAATGATTTTGATAAGCTAAGTAAAGCATTTAGTTCTAGCCCAACTGAATTAACTTTTCCAAGATTTTTGAAAGCTGTTCCTCTTCCAGCTGCAACTAAATTCTCTATTCCGATATGAAAAGCTGAAGCTTCAAAATTTATAATTGATATGTCACCACGTAAACCCAATTCTTTATTCCAACTTTTTTCAGCTTCTAGATCAAGTCCAGAGGTTTTTGAATTAGAACCAAAACTTAGAATTTTCAGTGCGCCACTAGATGGAGGAGTAAATCCACGATGGATTCCACCAAACATTTGTAAACCAAAAATATTCTTTGAAAATCCTATGCCTGGTAAAAGGACATAAAGTGTTTTATCTTGATATAATGACCCATTTAGTCGATCCACTCTTTCCTGCTCAAAAATTTCAAATCTCAACCCGGGCCTAACTTGAAAACCATTTACATCTACTGATTCTGATATAAATCCAGAAAAAGCAGTTGTTTCATAATGATGACTTTGTCCTACTATGACATCTTTATCCTTATCAGTAGCTGCGGGTATATAATAAATCCCTGATCGACTATCTGTATTACTTCCTGATTGCTTATCATCAATAAAACGTTCCCAATATACTCTTCCACCAAACTCTAATCTTGATTGGTAACCAAATATAGACCTATCTAAAGTGTATGCTTGTTGTAAACCAAAAACATAAAATGTTCTTAAAATTCCAAAATTATCCTTACCATTTCCAGTCCTAATTAGATTACCTGTATTATAGTAGGGTTGAATAGTTGGATTAGAAGAATTTAAATCTGAGACTGAGATGAAGATGTCATTTTCCCTCCACCATCTTCTATCAAAATAACTAACAAAAGCTGTAGTAGATTTTGAGAATCTTGAGTTGATCCTTTTTGTATTAATTAAATCTACTGCAGTTCGAAATAATTTAAAATTATCATCTTTTTTGGGATTGAATTTTGGATCTTTATCAAATGAAAATTTTGTCAGACCTGTATATGTTGCATTTGAATCTTCAAAATTAAAATTAGCCTTTAAAAAAATATTTTCATCTGGTGATTTTAAATAATTTAGTTTAAAAGTTCCATTTACCTGTTGAAAATTGTTGTTTTCCCGAAACCCGTCCCCCCGCTTAAAAAGGACCTGAACTTCAGGTTTAAACTTTTTATTTCTCCATCCTCCAAATTCAGCAAAAATACTGCTATATCCATTTTCACCAGCCTTTAAATTCAGTCTACCTCCAAAATCATTTCTTGGTCTTCGGGTGTAATAATTAATAACACCACCCATTGTTTGTGGGCCAAATTTTATTGCACCACTTCCTTTAATAACTTCAACACGATCTATACGTTCTGAAGGAGGGTTATAGTACATATTGGGATATACATATAGAGCTGGCTGAATTGGAATTCCATCCTCTAAAATTAATACTCTAGAGCTTCTTCTTGGGTTTAAACCTCTAATTCCAATACTTAATCTTGAATTACTAAAACCGTCATCTGCATATCCATTAATTCCAGGGATAAGCTCAAGCATTTCCTGTGTACCGACAGGATCAATTGTTCTAATAGTTTTTATATCTAATACTGTTGATGTACCTGGCAACTCATCGTATGGTAAATTAGAATCACTTATAATTTCCAATTTTGCCATAATGATTGGCTGAATATTTAATGAAGCGTTAATAGTATAAGTCTTATTATCATCAAGAATAATATTTTCTTTATAATCCTGAAAACCAATAAAACTTATGGTAACGTTGTATTTACCACTAGGTAAATTATTTAAATTAAATTTTCCAGAAACATCTGTTGATGCACCAAACTCTTCACCACCTTCTGAAACAAAAACTACATTTGCGCCCTCGAGTGGAGCATTATTATTTTCTCTTATAACAGTACCAGAAACAGAGATTTCAATTGTTGATCCAATAAGGATTGTAAAACTAATACAAAAGCTTAAAATGAATTTTACTGGCCCCATAAAAAATAATTAATATATTTTTGAATTACGTTTCTTATCACCATGATGATCACTTACAGGTAATGAAAGTTTTGCATAACTCCCACCATCTTCTGTTTCATCCTGAGGCTCTAAAATCGGATCATCTTCACAAGCAATTAAAATTGATGCAACTAGAAATGAAAGCATCAAAAGTAAAAATTTTTTCATAAATAATAAGTTTCTATATTTTTTTTTATTTAACCCTTTAAAAGCCTTTGATAAAAAAATCAAAGGCTTTTGGAGGGTATTACACGCTTCGAAAATAAGATAATGAGACTAAGTCTCATTAACAATATTAAAAACATTCAAATATCAATGCAATACTTTTTTATTATTTTTTATCAATAGTAAGAATGATTTGACTACCAATTTCGATTTTTTGATCGTTTTCAATATTAGCTGAGACTTCTATTTCATCGTTAACTAATAATACTTCAGAATATGATCCAAGAGATTGTACAGATACAACTTTACCTTTTATTGTGGGGATTTTCGTATCGACATTTTTATGCACTATCTTTAATTCATGAGGTCGAATGGAAACAACATCTTTTCCAAAGTCTAAATCAAAAAAATGATGAGAAATATCAGGAAAATGCTCTCTAGGTAATATATTAGTTTTTCCAAATAGTCGAGCAACATAAGCATTTGCAGGGAAGTTAAATATTTTTGGTGGTGAATTGATTTGATCAATTTGCCCATCATTTAATACTATAATTTTATCTGCCATAAGCATTGCATCTTTTGTATCATGCGTGACCATTAAGACTGTCGCACCAACTTTTTGAATTAGATTAATTAATTCATTTCTAACATTATCTTTTAGCTCTAAATCTAGATGACTAAGTGGCTCATCTAGTAAAAGCAACGAAGGGTTATTGGACAGTGCCCTTACTAATGCAACTCTTTGCTGTTGACCTCCAGAAATTTCATGAGGGTAGCGATCTGCAAGATCAGTAATTACAGTAAATTCCATTAATTCATCGATCAAAGTTTCATTGTTAGCAGCTTTTTTCCCGAAACAAATATTCTCAATAACTGTCATATTTGGGAAAAGTGCAAAGTCTTGGAAAACAAGAGAGCAATCACGCTTTTCAGCGGAAGTAAAAGTATTATTATCATTAATTAGATTTCCGTCGAGTGTTATTTCACCTTTATCTGGGATTTCTAAACCAGCAATAATTCTCAAGAGTGTAGATTTTCCACTACCGCTACTTCCTACAATTGAAATCACATCGCCTTTATCGCATTCAAAACTTATTTTTTTTAATGCATGCACCCTATCTCTATCAAAAGATTTAGATATATTTGAAAGTGTAAGCAATTTGTTCATTCAATATTCTCCAAACGGTAATTTAAAAAAATAAGGGGCGCTAAAACTATCATGATCATATACAAAGCAGGTATTGACGATTCAGCGATCTGAGCCTGACTAGATAAGTCAAAAGTTGCAGTAGAGAGAGTTTCAAAGTTAAAGGGTCGTAAAATTAAAGTAAGAGGAAGCTCTTTTACTGTATCAATAAAAACAAGTAAGCCTGCTGTTATAATTGTATCTTTAATTAAAGGTAAATTAACTCTTGTAAGAGATGTGTATGCCGATGAACCAAGAGTCTGCGATGCATGATTTAGGGAATCACAATTACTTTCAATACCAGCATTAATCGGCTGCCAAGCGACTGCTAAGTAACGAACAATATATGCAAAAATCAGTAAATATAAACTCCCAGTTAGTACATAATTTGTTAAATGATTAACCTGAGCAACAAAAAGCAAAATTCCTATAGCAATAACAGCTCCAGGTATAGAATAACCAAGTATGGCAAGACGGTTTGAAAAGTATATTATGGCACTTTTATAGTAACGGGCAGAAAAGACAAGAAAAGTAGCTATCGCCACAATTGTTAAACTTGTAATTGTAGCAAGACCTAAAGAATTTCCTATCAATTCAATACCATCAAGGTCGCTTGCACTATTCCTACTTATCCAAGCCCATGATATCATTCGAGATACTGGAATAAAAAACCCTAGAACTAATGGTATTGAGCAACAACAAATAGCAATAATAGATTTATTTTTGTTAAGCAGCTTTTTTTCAGAAGATGGTTTTGAATTTAATATCTCATGATACTTTGAACGTGAACGTAACTTTTTTTCAAAGATTAATAAGGAAAAAATGAGAAGCATTAATATACCTGATAGCCTAAGAGCTCCGGTTAAGTCACCCATGCCAAGCCATGTCCGAAATATTCCTGATGTAAAAGTAGGAACACCAAAATGTTTAACAGCACCATAATCATTTAAGGTTTCCATTATAACCAAACTCATACCAGCAACTATTGCTGGTCTAGCCATGGGTAAAGCTATTTTCCAAAAAATAGATTTACTATTATGCCCAAGAGTACGTGCTGCATCACTTAATTGTTTTCCTTGCCTAATAAAAGATGCTCTTGCCAATAAATAAATATAGGGATATAGTACTGATGCCATTACCAGAATTGTTACCAAATAAACTAGTGAATTATTTACTAACTGCATTATTTCAAAACCTATGTTAGTACGAATCCAAATCAATAATGGGTTAAATAGTTCTAAAATATCAAAATATGCATATGCAGATATATATGTAGGTATAGCTAAAGGTAATACAAGAAGCCATTCTAAAATTTTTCTAAATCTAAACGTATAATTAGAAACAATCCATGCACAGGAAACACCAAAAATAAGTGAAAAAGATGCAGTGCCAATTATAAGTATCAAAGAATTTGACAAATATGAAAATAATACTGTGTCTTTAAGATGAGTCCAATTTGATGAATAAGCAGTTAAAGATGATAACACTTCAGCCATTGGAATAAATATAAATAATCCAATTAAAAAGGCAGGAATAGTCCAGAAATTTAGCTTAAATAAAAATTCTTGCCTTAAAATTCTAAATATTTTAATTATTGAATTACTCAATCCAACCCCTAATTTACTCCCAGCCGGCTTTATCAAATAATTTTACTGCTTCTGAGTTTTTAATACCAAGTATAGAAAGGTTCAGCTTATCAGGATTGAATGATCCCCAGCTCTTTAGTAGTTCAGATTGATTGGTTTCAATTTTTATTGGATATTCATAATTAACATTGGCAAATATTTTTTGTGAATCTGAACTAGTTAAAAATTCTATAAACTTAATAGCATCCTTTTTATTTTTTGAACTTTTTGTTATTCCTGCACCACTAATATTGATATGTGTACCTCTCCCTTTTTGATTAGGAAAAAATACTGAAACTTTTTTAAATACATCGCGATCTTTTGAATTAGATGAATTTGCTAAAATACCCAAATAATAAGTATTCATAATAGCAATGTCTGCCACTCCAGCTGCAACTGCTCTGGCCTGATCACGATCGCTTCCTCTCGGTGCTCGCGCCATATTTTTTCTTACAGATTTTGCCCAAGAAAGAGCTTCACTACTACCATTAGCATCTATAATTGATGCCATTAGTGATTGATTATAAATGTTACTCGAAGAACGGACAGCAATCTTACCCCTCCACTTCGATTTAGCTAAATCCTCGTAAGTTGATAGTTGGGTAGGCTGTATGCGATCTTTCGAATATACAATGACTCGGGCTCTAACCGTTAGTCCAAACCATTGACCATCGGGATCTCGCATCGATGCCGGAACATTATTATTTAAAGTTCGCGACTTAATAGGTTGAAGAACTCCAGCCATCTTTGCTCTATGCAATCTTCCAGCATCAACCGTCAAAAGTATATCAGCTGGTGAATTTTTACCCTCACTAATTAAACGTTCAATTAATTGATCTGCACTACCTTTAATCACATTTATCTTTATACCTGTTTGATCTGTAAATTTTTTGAATAAAATTTTATCAGAATCATAATGCCGATGAGAATACACATTTATTTGTGCCTGAAGATTTGTAAAGATTAAACAAATAAAAAATATTGATAATATTTTATACGAAATCTCTTTATACATTTTTATTCCTTTTTATATAATTTTACTACAGACAATATTATTGATAATAATTCTCAATATCAATAGAATGACTAATAAATATTAATTTTTTATAATTCATTCAGAAGAATTGATTATTAAATCTTCTAAGAGTTTAATAAAGTTTATATCATTATTTAAGCAGGGTATAAAAATAAATTCTTTTCCACCTTTTTTAAGAAACAACTCTCTACCTCTAATATCTATTTCTTCTAATGTTTCCAAACAGTCTGCAACAAATGAAGGACATATTATCACAATATTATTTATTTCTTTTTTTGGAAAATTAGTTAATTCTATATCAGTATATGGCTTTAACCATTTTCTTTGAATAAGTGTAACTCTTGATTGAAAGGCGGACATCCATTTGTCTTCACTTAAATCTAATTTATCTGATACTAGCTTGGAAGTTGTCAAAGCATTGGATCGATAACAATTCTGAGAAAATTGGCAATCAGTTTCACAACATAAGAGGTCCTGCAAACAATGCTCCCCGCTACTATCTGATTTTTTAATATGACGCTCAGGAAGACCATGATAACTAAAAATTAATTTATCCATTTTATTATTTATATACGGCCTGATCAATTCAGATAAGGCATATATATATTTTGGATGATTATAAAATGGTTTGATTATTGAATAGTTTAATTCTGGATAATATTGCTTTACAATCCTGTCCACTTCCTTAGAAGTAGAATATGTTGTAGACATCGCATTATGTGGATAAAGAGGAACAACAACTACATCATTAATTTCTTTTTCTTTATAGAAAAGAATTGATTCTTTAATAGATGGATACTGATATCTCATAGCTATTCTAACGTTCCATCCCATTCTTTCTGATAATGAATTAGCAATCTTTTGGGTGTTGTCTATTAGGGGTGAACCACTTTCGCCCCAGATAGTTTTATAAGCTTTTCTTGTTTTTGGAGCTCTAAATGGTAAAATAATTCCTCTAATAATTAACTGCTGAATTAGCTTAGGTAAATCAATCACATAATCATCAGATAAAAATTCAAGTAAATATTCTTTGACATTTTTTAGATCTAGCGATTTTGGTGACCCAAGATTAATTAATAAAATATTTTTCTGAGACATAAATTTTTTAGTTACTACTAATAGGAGGTTCAGGTCTTGTTATTAGATAGCTACATAAACTTATACAAAATAAACCCAAAAATATTTTGATTTGAACTGTTGAGATAGAATAAATAGAAAAGGCAAAGGTTGGTATTATTAAACAAATAGCAATAATCTTAGACTTTCGATTTATACCTTTATATTTTTCCCAATTCATAATCAGAGGACCAAATGTTTTATGATTTTTTAACCATTTTTCGAGCTTTTCTGATGACCTAGAAAAAAACCATGCGGCAAGCAAAATTAATGGGGTAGTAGGAATACCTGGTAAAAAAATACCTAGAAATGCTAATCCGACAAATATGAAACCGAAGGATATATAGATATATTTCTTTAACAAATCTTTACAAAATGTAAGTTATTTTTGTTAATCATCATTAAAATTTGCAATATGTTGAGAATAACTAACAACATTTCTAAAAGTAATTATTAATTTTATATAGTGTTAAGAACAACATTATTCTTAAAAGGATATTAAAAAATAGGATGCATTGATATGAGTGAAGTATCTACGAAGTTTAAAACGGGCGGTCAGTTTCTGTTAGAATCAATTACAGATGCTGAGATTTATTCAAGAGAAGATTTTTCGGAAGATCATACAGACATATATAATATGGTGATGGATTTTGATCATGATCGTATTTTTGCTCAAAAAGAAGATTTAGCAAAATATAATCCTGAATTACTTAAATCTTTGCTCACAGAATCTGCAGAACTTGGACTTCTTGGAATGGATATTCCTGAAAAATATGGAGGTCTTGAATTAGACAAGATCACGACCGCGATTGTAGCGGAAGGATTAGTAAAAGATCCTTCATTTGCTGTGACTTGGTCTGTTCAAACAGGGATAGGATCATTGCCTTTGATTTGGTTTGGCACCGATGAACAAAAAGAAAAATATCTACCAAAAATTGCAACAGGTGAGCTGATCTGTGCATATGGTTTAACAGAGCCATCATCTGGCTCTGATGCAACTGAAGCTAAAACGACTGCGACGCTGACTGATGATGGGAAACATTACATATTAAATGGTGAAAAAGTATTTATTACTAATGGGGGTCTTGCAGGTTTGTTCACCGTTTTTGCCCAAGTGGATGGAAATAAATTCAGTGCCTTTCTCATAGAAAGTGGAACTGAAGGGTTTACCGTTGGAGCTGAAGAAAAAAAATTAGGTATGAAAGGCTCGTCTACAACCGCATTGATTTTTCAAGATGCGAAAATTCCTGTTGAAAACCTTCTTTATGAAGTTGGCAAAGGAGCAACAATAGCGTTCAACTGTTTAAATATTGGCAGATTCAAGCTAGGATGTTCGTGTCTTGGTGGTGCAAAAATGGTTATTAATGCTGCGGCACCTTACGCAAATGAAAGAAAAGCATTTGGCACAACAATCTCTAAACTAGATGCAATTATAAAAAAAATAGCTGAAATGTCGGTTCGTACTTTTGCAACCGATAGTATGGTCTATCGGACAATTGGTTTACTTCAAAATGAAACTGATGCACTAGATAAAAATGATCCCGAATATTATGTCCATATGGG
>MDSV01226095.1_pt1 | contig 10687 bp, 7 predicted proteins | sample 810851 | NCBI WGS metagenome assembly MDSV01 (sample SAMN05326640, study PRJNA326480) | marine metagenome | isolation source: seawater | place: Atlantic Ocean: North East | collected 2012 | reverse complement strand
TTGAGTTATTCTTTCGTAATTCCCTGGCCGGTTTCTTCTTTATGATGCTGGATGAGCCCGTGACCTGGAACGACACCATAGATAAAGAGTCCACCCTGGACTACGTTTTCTCTCATCAACGGATAACCAAGGTGAACAAGGCCATGCTGGATCAATACGGGGCAGGCGAAGAGTCGCTTCTTGGACTAACGCCTGCAGACTTCTTCAGGCATGACGAACTGCATGGTAAGCAGGTCTGGCGAGAGTTGTTTGATAATGGTCAGGCCATTCTGCAAACCGATGAGCGAAGAATGGACGGCACGCCATTCTGGGTGGAAGGAGATTATATCTGCATGTACGATGATGAGGGACGCATTGTCGGTCATTTTGGTGTGCAGCGCGATATAACCGAGCGCAAAAGAGCAGAAAGGGAACTGGAAGAAGCCCGGGAAAAAGCCGAAATCGCCGTGCAGGCAAAAGGTCGATTCCTGGCCCATATGAGCCATGAGCTTCGCACTCCGCTGAACGGTATTATTGGCTTTTCAGAGTTGCTGGCGGATTCGGATCTCGGGAGTCCGGCCCGTCAGTATGCAGAGTTCGCACACGAATCCGCGAAGCTACTATTGAGTGTAGTTAACAACGTACTGGATTTCTCCAGGCTGGATGCGGGAAAGATGCAACTGATGCCGGTGGAAGCCGATCCCTGGGATCTTGCCAGGCAGGCGCTGGATACAGTTGTCTACCAGGCACATCAAAAGGGTCTTGAATTGCACCTGAATCTGGATCCCATGCTTCCTTCGCTTCTTTATGTTGATGCAACCCGACTGAAGCAGGTTCTGGTGAATTTACTGGGCAACTCTGTGAAATTCAGTTCGAGCGGAGATGTGGAATTGAAACTGGACTTTGATTCTTCAAACCAGACCATCCATTTCTCGGTGCGGGACAATGGACCAGGGATTGCCCCGGATATTCGGGATCACATTTTCCAGGCCTTTCGCGGAACAGAGTATTCGGCTGACAGTAGCACAGGATTGGGTCTCACTATTGCCTCTCAGATTGTAGAGCTGATGGGAGGCGAACTTCAGCTCATGGACGAAAAGATGAAAGGCTCTACTTTCTTTTTCAGCATACCTGTTCATGTCCTGGATTCCGAACCGCGAAAATTTAACTGGGCCTCTGGAATCGAAAAGGTGCTCATCGCAGAAGGTAGCAGTACCGGCATCCAGGCAATGAGTCGAGTCCTTCAGTCGCAAAGATTTGACTTAATGACCGTACGCAACCTGGAAGAGCTTGGGTCCAGGCTTGCTACAAACCCATTTGATTTAATCATAATCGATGAGCAATTCTACGGAGCAGGATTGAAGACGTTCTTACAGCAAAGTGCCAGCTCAGATGCCACAGTAATATTTACCTGCCGCTTAACCGATAACATGCCGTTCATTCCAGATTCAATATCTGGCCTTAAGATCAGAAAGATTACCCGACCATTGGATCCGGTGAGTCTGGAGCGGCTATTTCGAGAGACCTCTTCTAAAGAAGTCCAGAAGAGACCCTTCAAGCAACACAGGATTCTGGTGGCAGAAGACAACCAGGTGAACCTGAGTTTAACCAGGCATATGTTGGAGAGCATGCTTCCCGGCATACAGATTATCGAGGCGCGAAATGGTGAAGAGGCCCTGAAGCAGACCATGGAAAAGAAACCGGACCTGGTTTTTCTGGATATCCATATGCCGGGTATGAGTGGAATCGAAGCGGCCAGACAGATTCGCCGCTGGAACCAGAATGTTCCTATCATCGCCGTAACGGCAGCTACTCTGGACCGGGAACGAGAACGCTGTCTTGAGGCAGGAATGAATGATTTTCTATCCAAGCCCCTCTTGAGAAAGGATTTCCTGGATATCCTGAATCGCTGGCTCAGCCTGGATAGATCCGAAAGCATTGTAGATCAGATTTCTGCGAAAACGGGACTGGACTATGCAGTGGTGAGGGAGATTTTGCGCGAAGCCATTGTATCTCTGGAAAAAGATCTATCTATGATGGAGGAGTCTCGCAATGCGAAGGACCCTTCCAGAATGCAAAAAGTGCTACATCATATGAAGGGAACGGCTCTTTCCATGCAATTCGCTTCCTTTGCGCAATTCCTGGAAAACCTGATAAAGGATTCCGGTGATATGGCTCAAATAGGCGAGATAGCAAATTGGATTCGAAGGATCAAAGACAGCGTGGAAGCTGCGGACTCCAGGCAATAATCCGAGCCCAATCTGAACGATTGGACGCAAGCCCACGCTGTGCAATCATTGGATCAAAAGTAGAATTGGCATTCTACAATTAGCCACGATCTTGTCGGGCTCAGCCAGACCCTGATTGAGTGATATCGAACCGGAACCGCTCCCCTGCTGGCGAACGGTGACATGGTCCGGGATTCTAACTCTGGCAGAATCACCATTCTCTATTTCCATATTCCAGGTTCTCCGGATGCTCATGGGTATCCAATGCCATCTCCTCTTCCAGTTCATCTGGCTCTGAATCCACAGGTACTTTTCTGTAAAATATAGCCAGTATGAAACCGGTGACTGCTCCGGCCAGATGCGATTGCCAGGAGATGCCTTCCTCCAGGGGAAGGATGCGCCAGATCATTCCACCGTACAGAAATACAATAATTAGCGAAAGAGCGATGGATCTCGGATGCAGTCTGAACAGGCCGGACCAGAAAATGAACGCCAGGAGAGCATAGACCCAGCCACTGGCGCCCAGGTGCATGGAGGGATCATCCCAGAACCATACGGCCAGGCCTGGAGCGATCATACTTACAATCAGCACTCGAAAGCGAATCTTTTGATAAAGGTAGCTGGTACCCCATACAGAAAGAAAAAGCGGTGCAGAGTTAGAAAATAGATGGATCCAGCTTCCATGGAGCCACGGAGCGAAAAGTATACCGGGGATTCCCTTTTCTGTTCTGGGAATAACACCAAGAATGAAATCGGGCAGCCATCCATTGATGCGAAAGATATGTATTAATAGTTCCAGAATTACAATGCCAGTGGCCAGCCGAAGAGACCCATTACCCTGGTAGCGTCTTTCTTCTTCCGGAGCAGAGTCTTCGTAGGGCATTGATTGAAGATACAAATGAATCTGATTCTGGCAAAGTAGAATCGTCTTAAAAAATTGCAAAAGTGGCATTGAGTTGCTCCACAAAAGACAGAATCGTTTAAAGAACTTCCAGAAGTAGAGGGCAGTGGACCGCAATAGCCGTTGCAGTCTCGAATACCAGACCTTACAGATTTCTGATTGAATCTGCAATCTTGCGAAAGCGCGAATTCAGGATTTATAAGATGGCGCTATGGAAATTAGCCTGGTTGCGAACTTAACTCTGGCCACTGAAAACTTGATTTTTTTAACTTGCAGACTTTCAGATATAGAACACGGTGCTGCGAATCAGAACTGGTGTTCGTTATCAAGGAGCAAGGATGCAGAGGCAAGAATTACAGAAACTTAGGGCAGGAATAGTCGCAGTACCATGCATTGCTTTTTTGTTGTTTATCACATCTGGATGCGCATCTTCGCCCGAGCCGCAACCAGCGTCTTTGAGTCCAGAAATGATTGCCAGATCTGATCTATCCAGAAGCTGTCTCAATGTAGTACGGTCTTTGAAAAAGAGCTATCCAGATGCAAGAATTCAACACGAGATACTGGGCCAGGATGGACTGGTGCGATGTAGAATTCAGATGGATAAGATCGGTCACTTCTTTTTCTCTATAGCTCAGCCGCCGCAAACAGATTCTACGGCCTATGGAGAATACGAAACCAGAAGAGATGAGTTTCGCGAAAGTCATTCGGCCACCGGTAGTCGGTATATTCCTTCAGGACAATCCGGCACATGCTTCTGGAATAGCTCTGGATATATGGCGAAGTTGCAGCTACGCTGGCCATCCCTGGGAGGCGATCAGTGCACCATAGGAAACGCTCCTCCGCCCCTGCAGCGAGGCTATGAATTGATCAAGGGACAGTTATCTTTCCCTGAAAAAGGATCAGGCCGGCTTTTTCTCGATTACCAGTTTGATTCCTGGTTCGCTCCAGGCTTCTTTGGCATCGGAAAAGTCTGCCTTTCGGGTTACAACTTCGCCAGGAGTGAATTGGCCCGAAACAATGGAAGGTAGCATTCGATGCATGCTTTCCAGCGAATTCACGCGACCCAGATGCATTTCTACTTCATTGTTATAGAGCTCCATAAAAGGAATCTGAAGTCTGTTGGTCCAGAATATAGAGGCCGAGCTGAATAAGCCGCCCGGAGCAACCGACCGCAGTCCCGTATCCCAGGCCTTTTCATTGGCGCTGGCATCCACTACCAGATCAAATCTTCCGGGAGATTTCTTAAACCCGGCAGCTTCCAGGCATTGAATACCAAGCTTTTGGGCCCGTTCCAGATTCGTGGGATCATCATCCATATACAGTATTTCATTGGAGCTCATCTGTTTCGCGTACAGGGCCGAATAGATTCCAATGCTGGCTGCCATTCCCCCCAGAATTAGAATTCTTTGATCCTTAAGCCGGGGAAGGAATCGGCCAATCAGTTTGTCCGCTTCTGCTATATTATCGCTTAGACTGGCCACGGATGCAGGATCCAGAGATTCCGGAAGGGGAATGCACATCTGCTTCGCATAGGGAATCAGTATTCGCTCCGAAAGTGCTCCGCCAAAATGTGAAGCTCCGGGAGGCATACCGAAGCCAGCCGTGGGAGGCACCGATTCGCAGCTCTTGGTCAGACCTTTGTGACAGGGATTGCAATGACCACAGGATATTTGAAAGGAAACCGCCACGAGAGCTCCTGGTTGCAGGCCCGAGTTTTCTTCGCTTTGAAGATCCTGGCTCAGTTCCAGCACACGACCCACAAATTCATGCCCTACAGGAAAAGGAGGTCTAAAGAGAGTTTTTCCCTGAATTATGGGTAAATCCAGGTCGCATCGGGCCACAGCTACCGGTTCCACTATGGCCTGACCATTTGCATCGATCACGGGATCCGGCACTTCTTTCCATTCCAGTATGCCCTTTTTCACAAGGTCCAATCGTTTCATCTCGATCCTCCACAAATAGACCAGTCTGTCTATTTGTGGAGATGGCCTATCCGGGGTAAAAAAGTCCAGAAAAAAATAGACAGATTGGTCTAAAAAAATTCCGGTCTTCCCATGGCCAGAAAACCATCAGGAAAGAACCATTCGGGAGGGCCGGCGGAAAAGCCGGAGATTCGAATTCGTAAAGCGGCGGATCGTCTATTCTATGAGCAGGGCTTTGAGGCCACAGGGATCAACCGTGTGCTGGACGAAGCCGGCGCTCATAAGCAAAGTCTGTATCTACATTTCGAATCCAAAGAAGATCTGGGTCGAGCCTATGTTCAGACCAGAGGGGCCCAGGTGATGGATCTGCTACGCACCCTTACCAGGAAGAAGGATCCGGTGGCCATGGTGGAAAGCTGGGTACAGATATTGAAACGCCAGGCTCGCAACCAGTCCTTCTATGGTTGTCCTCTGGCGAATTTCTCTGCTCAAACCCTGAGCCACGGAAACAGCTTTCAACCGGTGCTCAAATCCATGCTGGAGGAATGGTTGAATTTGCTCGGTGAATATTTTCGAGAGGTTTCGAAAACCGGGAAGCTGGATGCGGAACCGGAAAAACTGGCAAGACAATTGATTATGATCTACGAAGGAAACACTCAGCTATTTTTAATCACCAGAGATACAGTCTGGCTGGATCGAATTGCTCTGGATTTTAAGGATTTGCTGGCTGCCTGAGGTTGACGTTCTTTTGGAGGCTGGCCACTGATTTGCATCCGATCAGGGCTTTCGTCTGCGTCCGGCTCAGATATTCTTCTCAGTTGAGCTGCGTTTCCAGTGTTCGCCTGCCTCCCATTCGATTGCTTCCCGGCCGGGATTCTGATCTCCGCTGCGCTGAGTTTCTAATGTTCGGTCCGCTGAGCCTGGCGCGGGGCTCAGACTCGCACATCCTTGTTTACTCTAAGAACCAGGGTCAATTTCCCGGTATCGTCGCGAACCAGATCGAATCCTTCCTGGCGCAGGGCCTTCTGAATTCGATATACATTCAGATTCACCACCTTTTCGCCCGGAGCCCGGGGACCACCTGGATCACTCTGAGACAATTCCAGAGCTTTCTGGATGGTGTTTCGTTCCTGCTGATTCAGATCTTCGCCGGTTTTCCCTTCCATGAAGAGATTATCGGAGTCGAGACCTACAGATTTGATTGGGCCAGCGCTTTTAATCCTCCGCTGCGAACTCCGTCGAAAAAGGGATCCTGAAGAATGAGTAATGCACCTGCGCGACGTAATGCCACTCCCTGGTCACTTCCTCGTAGTTCCGGAAGCGAAAAGAATCGTCTGGCGGCTCCCTCTGCGCCAGACGCAGATCCTCTTCTGGCCGCGTCCAGTGTTGCAGCCCAGGCTTCCACGGCCGGAAAGCCTCCAGGATTCTGGCCATATTTCCAGAACGGATTCCACAGTCTGTTCAGTGGATGCTGACTTAGCTCGATTTCCCTTAGTTGGGCCTGGTAATCGGGCATTTCCTGACGGACTTTCTCCATTCTGGATATCAGATCATCCATCTGCTCGGAGCCCACTGATCTCAAACATTCCTCCATCAAGGGCTGCGAAGCGAATTGTCTCAGTCTTACTTCCGATTCTTCCTCCAGGGCCTGCCGTATTAGATCCACCGCCTGTTTTTCTCTTTTTCTACAGGCTGCGATAAGAGCATCGGCCCTTTCTGTATAGTCTCCATCGCCCATTCTGTCCAGTTGAAGCTCAGTTGTGCGAACTGCCGTTCTATACAGTGGGATGTCGTGTAGAGCTCTCGCTTTCTCAAAGTAATCCAGAGCCTCTCCCGGCCGATTCTCGCGCAAAAGAAGCACACCGGCATTGTAACAGAGCAGATCGGGGCTATCATCATTTTCATAGCAGGCTTCCTGAAGCAATCGCAGCCCTTCGGATTTGTCTCCATCCGGCAAAAAGTATTCTTTGACTGCACGATCCAGGATCAGGTAATAGGGCTCAGATACAGTTTGATGGCAGGTGGGAAGCAGAAAGGAGCCAATGCAAAGTGTCAGAAATCCCGCAAGAATTCGTGGGATAGGGCCCGGGCCAAAGTTCTGGCATTTTTCCGGCGCGGCCGGTGGGAACCGGAAGAGGTTTTCTGCGATCCATCCAGATAAAAGGAAATCTAAAAATGTCGACAAAACACCGGACATGGTGCCCAGTACTCTCTGTGAAGCTTTCAGGTACTCTTGCTCTCTTTCTTTCATTGTCTTTACTTGCATTCTGCGGGTGTGATCCGGCTCAAAGCAAGAATATTCCGGCCCAGTTTGGTCAGGATAACTTCGATGATATCGTAAAATATGCTCTGGACAATTATATCGATCCAGGAGTGGACACCAGCCGTGGCTATGTTGGCGCAGCGGAATCCGCTTTGCGAGCGCTTCCCTATCCATTGATTCTGTATCCCAAAAGTTTTTATCAAAATCAAAACCAGCTTCTGCGGCCCATTCGAATCATCCCGGGTAAAGTTGTGCCCGGTTATCACTCCAGATCCTTTGTAATTCTGGAACCGGACTGGAAGGCCTACGAAAAGAAACGTAATCAGATAGAAGAAAGGGAACAGAAGGAACGAGAAGGGCTGAGTAACAACCAGCGAGCAGAAAAAGCCCAATCGGTTCGTGAACAGATCCAGGGAGAGCAGAAAGCGCTGGAAGAGGCCTGGCGAAGCATCAATTTCTCCAGAGATGACTTCCGCGAGATCGTAGTCTGGATCGAGGATAATCGCGAGAGCTATATGACTCCTCCGGATACGGAGTCCCAATCGGAAGCTCCGGACTTTGATCCATCCAGCTTTGGACTGAATCATGTATATTTTGCTGCGGCCAACGGTTTTCTGAAGAGCCTGGATCCGCACAGCGCTATCCTGGATATGGAAACCTGGGATAAGATTCGCAAAGAATCCGAGGATTCCACCTTTGAAGGCATTGGTGCCATGCTTCGCGGTGGCGGCTCTGCCGAGGTCATCGTGGAAACTCCATTACCAGGCTCTCCCGCATTGAAGGCTGGACTCAGGGCAGGGGACATTATCAAGAAAGTGGATGGAAATAGCATAGAAGGGCTTCCACTCTCCGACGTAGTAAAACAGATTCGTGGCCCCAGAGATACTACAGTAACTCTGACTGTTGAGCGACCCACTACCCTGGAAACCCTGGATATTCCCATCCGCCGGGGAGTCATTGAGCAGAAAGCAGTTTCCTCTACTTATATTCCCGATTCTCCTCTCAAGGCTTATACCCAGAAAAAAATCGGAGTGATCAAGCTATCTTCCTTTTTATTTGATCGAACCTATCCTTCCGATCTCATTCGAGAGGAATACGAATCCCTGGTAAACCAGGCGGATGGAAAGCTGGAAGGCCTGGTGCTGGATCTTCGCGGAAACCCTGGCGGAGATCTGCGTGAAGCCATCAAGGTAGCGGGACTGTTTCTGCCCAAAGGACTGGAAGTTGTAGAGATCAAAGGACGACGGGATTCTAAAGAAGAAAAGAATAACCTGAGGCCCATCTTTCTGCATTCTGCCGAGGCGCCTCTCGTTGTAATGATCGATGCAGGTTCCGCATCCGCCAGTGAGATTGTGGCCTCTGCACTGAAGGATCACAATGCCGCATTGATCGTAGGGGAACGTAGCTTTGGAAAGGCCACGGTGCAAAGCCTGGAGAGCCTGGGTGATGTAATCATCAAGCTAACTACAGCGCGATATTATGCACCGGACGGATACACCATTCAGGTGTACGGAGTGCATCCGGACATTGCAATTTCGCCGGAGGCGGATGGTACATTTCCTCCGAGATTCCGGGAAGAGGATATGTGGCAGCATCTACCTGAACTTCAGGAAAGAAAGAAAAAGCCAGCCCGGCAGGCCTGGATTCAGACATTGAATGATGTTGTAGGCGAAAATGAAGCGGCAGAGAAGTTCTTAAAAGAACACAAGGACGATGCAATCAAGCCGGATGCAGCTTTGATTCGCGCCATCGCATATTTTGATGCTCTGAAAAAGAAACCCAGACCCTGACATGGCAGATCGCACTGTAGATTTCCTGGTTATTGGAAGTGGAGTTTCCGGACTCTATGCTGCCTATCACCTGGCAGATCATGGAAAGGTTCTTCTAATTACCAAATCCAACGTAGTGGAAGCGAATACCAGCTATGCCCAGGGAGGTATCGCTTCCGTTCTTGCTACCACCGACAGTTTTGAAAGCCATATTCAGGATACCCTGGATGCGGGAGCCGGCTTGTGCGATCCAGAGGCCGTGCGCATCCTGGTCACTGAAGGACCTCGCCATATTCATAAGCTCATGGAAATGGGTGCAGAATTCGATCGCAATGCGAAAGGGGATCTGCATCTGGGACGAGAAGGTGGGCATAGCGCGAACCGAATTGTGCATTCCGGCGATCTTACCGGAAAGGAAGTAGAGGATGTTCTGGTGGATGCAGTGCATCGAAAGGGTGTGGAACTTCTGGAATATACCTGTGGTGTTGAGCTCATTACCAACTACCATGTGCAGGATGAGGCAGCCCCGGGGGAGAAACCACCGGCCTGTTACGGTGCCTATGTCTATGACCGAAACACCTGGGAAATCAGCATAATTCGTGCAAGAGCCACTATCCTTGCTTCCGGAGGAGCGGGCCGGGTGTATCTTCACAATACGAATCCAGATGTAGCTACCGGCGATGGGGTAGCTCTGGCCTATCGCGCCGGAGCAGTGGTGGCCAATATGGAGTTCTATCAATTTCATCCCACTTCTCTGTATATGCCCGGAGAGAATTCATTTCTAATTACCGAAGCATTGCGGGGCTTTGGTGCGAAGCTTCTGGACTTTGAGCGACGTCCATTTATGGACCGCTACGATGAGCGGCAGGAACTTGCTCCCAGAGATATTGTAGCTCGCGCCATTGATGCTGAGATGAAGCGTAGCGGCGCTCCTCATGTCTGGTTGGATTGCACCGGCACAGACCAGGAGGAGTTGATGGCTCGCTTTCCCAATATCTATGCCACCTGTTTGAAGCGTGGAATCGACATTGGTCGACAGCCCATTCCAGTGGTGCCGGCCGCACATTATATGTGTGGAGGTGTTCGCACGGATCTGCATGGCCGCACTCGTCTTGCCGGTCTTTATGCTGTGGGAGAAGTGGCCTGCACCGGAGTTCATGGAGGGAATCGCCTGGCGTCCAACAGTCTTCTGGAAGGGCTGGTTTTCGCTCATCGAATTGCAGAAGTGATTCCGGACGATGCTCTACCACAATCGGGTCAGCTTCCGCTGGTACGACCCTGGCAGAAGGAAGGCTTGCTCAATCCAGAAGAATGGATTCTGGTGCAGCATAACTTCGGTGAGATTCGCCATATCATGTGGAACTATGTTGGTATTGTGCGCTCCACCCTGAGGTTGAACAGAGCGCTTCGCCGAATCAATTTGCTCTATGATGAAATCATGGATTTCTATAAAAGAACAGTGCTTCAAAACAAGATTCTGGAGCTCAGAAATCTTGTGCTCATTGCCAGGCTTATCATAGAGTCTGCACTGGAAAGACAGGAAAGCCGAGGTCTTCATTTCAACACCGATTATCCTGAAAATCGGGATCCCAGTAATCACTATACCGAACGCTGGCGCACTTCCT
>MDSV01017148.1_pt1 | contig 10687 bp, 15 predicted proteins | sample 810851 | NCBI WGS metagenome assembly MDSV01 (sample SAMN05326640, study PRJNA326480) | marine metagenome | isolation source: seawater | place: Atlantic Ocean: North East | collected 2012 | reverse complement strand
TTACATATCCATTCTATCTTATTTTCATGACAATAATCAATTATAGCATTTTCTTGGTCTGCAATCCCAAATGAATGTCCTCTGTTTTCTTCTAAGTCTAGAATAATACAATTTGGAAAATATTTTTTCCATAATTTATTATTTTCAGACTGGAGAGGTTGTGAATAGTTAAGAACAATTATATGTTGCTTAAATTCTTTTAATACAGGTAAGTTGTATAATATATATCTTTCATGTAGTTCTAAATCACTTTCACTATTTATATGACCTATAGAACAATAACAACTTTTATTTATTAACTTTTTTAGGTTCATTTTTCCAAAAACTATATATTCCTTTATCTATTTCATAACTTGGCCATACAAATCTATCTCTCATAGGTTGTTGTTTAGCCCATTCCCACATTTGTGTTAAACCTGATTTCATATCAGTTTTATATTCAAATCCTAGGATGTCAATTGATTTTTGATATGTAGGAATTGAATGTTTAACTTCATGTCTCGGTTCTAAATGAACTACATTACCTTCTCCAATTACTTCTCTTAAAATAGTAGAAGCTTCTTTTATAGATACTTCTTCAATACCTCCTAAATTAATAATTTCTTTACTAGCTTGAGGTCTAATAGCAGCATTCCATAAAGGTTCTAATGAATCATCAATAAAACTAAATGCTCTAGTTTGGCTACCATCACCAAAAATAGTCATGTCCATCCCATTTAAATGTTGATACATCCAAATTCCTAATACGTTTCTATATTTATCCCAAATGTTTTGTTTTATTCCATAAACATTATGAGGTCTAATTATACACCAATCTAAACCATGTTGTTCACCCGCAATTTGAATATCCATTTCGCAAGCATATTTTGCAACTCCATAAGGATCAATTGGTGCTTGTTGTTGGGCTTCATCAAAAATACCTCCATATCCATGACCATACACAGCTAAAGTAGATGTAAATACTAATCTTTTAACATCATACTTGATACACATATTTACTATACGTGAAGTTGATTTTAAATTATTATCATAGTTATAAGAACGTATAAATGGAGATAATCCTTCAGCAGCGTAAGCTGCAAAATGAAACACATACTCAATTTGATATCTATTAAATAAATGATCAAGAGAACTATCAACTAAATTTTGTTCAAAAAAGTCAACTTTAGGGTTAATATTTTCTTTAAACCCACCACTTAAATCATCAATCCCTATAATGTTGTATTCTGGTTTATTTTCTACAATCCAATCTGCTAATCTACTACCTAACAAACCAGCTACACCTGTTATTAATATTGTTTTTTTCTCTTTCATTTAATTATAAATATTTATATTACTGCTCTACCTTGCATATTCTCCCAATCTCTCCTACTTCTAACTTCATCATTTTTATCATTTGTAGCTTCTAACATTCTAGGAGATAAATTATTCGTTTTAGCTACTTGTATTAGTGCTTTTACATCTTTTGGAAAACAATGTCCACCATAACCATAATCACCATCAGGTCCTGGAACAGCCCAATGTGAATAACCTAATCGCTCATCTTCAATTGCATACTCAATTACTTTATCATAATCAGCACCTACATTTTGACAAATTTGATACATTTCATTAGCAAATGAAACTTTCATAGCTAAAAAACAATTAGTAGTATATTTAACCATTTCAGCATATGTTGAATTGGTTTTAATAATTTTTGCTTTAGGAAATACTTTTGAAAAAATAGGTTTTAAAGGAGTAGTACCCTTTCTAGGACCCCCTAAAATTATTCTATTTTGATTTTCATAATCCTGAACAGCATTAACTTCAGTCAAAAATTCAGGATTAAATACGATTGTTAAATTTGAAAATTTATTATTCCACTTTTCAGTTGTACCTGGGGGTATTGTAGATTTTATTATTGCTGTTTTTGTAATACCTTTCCCTGAGAGTTTACAATAATTATTTAATTCTTCTAAAGTTTCTTCAACAATTCCTATATGGCAACTTCCATCTTTACTCATAGGAGTAGGTAAACATACAAAAATATAGTCACAATTCATATGTACTTCTACTAAACTGCTATTACATAATTTTCTTTGAAGATCATAAGTTAAAACTTCATAAAAGTTTTTAAATTTTTGATAAACAGCATTACCAACAAATCCTTGTCCTATTATTCCTATATTCATAACGTCTCGTAATATTTATTTTGCTTTACTTGCCTTTCTATATCTTTAGGATGATATAAAGAAAATTCTTCTACTTCATGTAAATTAGAATAAAAATCAAATCCTTCTAGTACTTCATGTACTTTATTTTTCCATTTAATTTTTGGATGATTTTTATAAATTCTCCATTGAAAATCAGGCCAATTAACCCATCCTTTATCATCTACTCTCCAACCCCATTGTCTAACATATTCTTCTGTTAATCCATGTACTGTATTAACTCGAGGAACTTTAATTACTTCATTTTGGGGGTTAGATATTAATATTTCTGGTAAATGTTCTATTAAACTTTTATGAGGGATTTCATCAGCATCTATTTGAAATATCCAATCACCATTACATAAAGATGTTAAATGGTTTTTCCATTCAGCAAAATGACCATTAAAATCTTTTTTATACCACATAAATTCATTATTTATTGAATGGCTTCTAAGAAACTGTTCTATTTCATTGTCTCCATTTTTAGAGTCATAAAGAATTACAATTTCATCCTCTATTCTTTTATTTTCTAATAAAAATTTTACTAGTCTTTGTATTTCTACAAATTCATTACAAACTGTTATTGCATAACTAATTTTCATATTATAAGCTTTGTATATAATCTACTAATCTATCTTGAGGATCCCAACCTAAAAGATTAATTGCATCATTATCAGTGCATAAAGTTTCTCTATAATTTCCTTTTTGATCCTGAATGTATTTTATAGGACAACCATATTTGTGTTGAAATATCTTGGCTAATTCATTTATAGAATAATTTTTACCAGTACCTAATTCCCAAGCATCATGGTGTTCTATCCCTTTAGTTCCTATTTTATATAAACCATCAACTATATCATCTACATGAGTAAAGTCTCTTCTTTGTTCTCCATCACCTACAACTTTAATATTTGTCTCTCTATTAATTCTAGACCTCCAAATACCAATTACATTACCATTTACTTCATCTAAAGCTTCTCCAGGACCGTAAACATTATAAAATCTACAAATTTCAACCTCTAGATTAAATGATTCTTTATATAATTTACAAACACCTTCCCCTAAATATTTGTACATAGCATATGGTGAAGTAGCTGGATTATGGTGTTTTGAAGATGAGCCCGCGTATACTACTTTTGCTCCTATATTAAGAGCAAACTTACAAACATCTTCAGTCCCTTTTACATTTACTCTAAATGTTTCAGATGGATTATCAAATGATGGTTGTACTCTAGATTGGGCAGCTAAATGAAATATTATATGATAATCATCATGAATAGTATCTATTTCTAAAATATCTCCTTTAAAATATTCACACCCTTTTACTTCAGTATTACCTGTAGAATAGTTATCTAAAGAATGAACTTCATGTTTTTCATCTAATAGTCTTTTTACTAAATTAGATCCTATAAATCCTGCTCCTCCTGTAACTAATATTTTCATTTTTCTTCAGCGGTAAATATTCCTATAAAATCTAAAGCTTCAATGTAATCTTCTTCTTTAAATTCTTTCATAGTTTCCATATCCATTCTCCACTCATAAAACTCTCCATCTTTTCCTGGAATTGGGTATTTTTCTTTTTCTTCTTCTTTAACTGGAACTGCTAAAACAGCAGCCCATTTCCAATTTTCAGCACTTGTCCCATTAGCAAATATCATTCCTTTAGTTGGCATATTTACTGTTGAAGGCATCCAAATTTTACCTTCATCATCCTCACCCATTAATTCTTTATATAAATTAGGTAATAATTCCATTTGTTCATTAAAAAATTGAGTATCTTTTTTAAGTAATGTATTAGTAATAAAACCACAACCATAACATTGGTAATTTTTAATATCTCCATTTACTTCTTGAACATAACAGGCATCACTACCACATCTCTCACATATTGTTAAATTATCCATAATTATTTCATTTTTGGCAGTTCTAACCCTTTTACTTTAGGTAAATCTAAAGTAACTAAAGTAGGAACATCTACGTTTTTATCTAAAGTATTAATAAGTAAATCTTTCATAGCTTCATAGCTAAATTTTTTCTTTAATCTATTACTTTGAATTTTACTTTTTGGTAACCATTTTTTATAATTTTTCTTTACATCAGTAAGAAAATGACCTAGATGGCCATGATCTACACTAAACCATTGAGAATTTTCAACTAGCATGTCTTTTTGTTGAGCTGATGGGTGAATGTTTTCCATTTTACCCCCCATCATAGCACATAGTTTAGGATCTAAGAAATCAGTATGACCGCTCCATCCTGTTGTAATAATAGGTTTACCTGTTAAAGCAAATTCTAATAAAGGTCTTCCAAACCCTTCTCCTTTAGTAGGACAAATCATAGATTTAACCTTAGGATGGTTATATAATTCATTTATTTCACCATCTGAAAGATCTCCATGAATTAAATAAACAGAAGGTAGTTTTTGTGAGGGGATTTGAGTTTTGATTGAATGGATTCTTTTCATTATTTCTCTTCTATCCATATGAGAACCTTTACCACAACTTGTTTTTAAAATAAGAGCAGGGGCATTTGATTTACCTTTCCATACTTCATAAAAAGCTTTAATTAATAACCCAACATTTTTTCTATCATGTCCTAAATCACCTTGAAGCCAATGTCCTACAAATAAATAAGCAAATTTTTCAGGAATACTATTAATATGATTATATAATTCTTTATTTGTAAATTCTTTTATATTTTTATAAACATCTAAATTAGCTCCTTCAAATAATACCTCAACTGGGGTTTTTAGTTCTAATTGAACTTCTTGTCCTGTTTGATCATTTTTTACTTGATACTTAGTATTTTCAAATACATGTTTTGAATGGTTAGAAGAGGTTAATATCAAATCCATCCTATTACATCCTTCAATCCATTGAGGGGCACAAGCTGTAGTTTCAATTCCTGCTGTAAGTCCTATATTATACACTCCTACTGGTTGGAATTCATTTGGAACTGTAATTTGACACCAAATATCTGGTTTTGCTTTTAATCCAGGGATAAGATATTCTTTCATAAATTCCCATTCAGGGTGATCACTTAAAAACCCTTTTCTAGTTTGACCCCACCTTTGGGATATAATATGAATTTGGTATTTATCTGATTCAATTAATGCTTTAATAAAATCTCTACTTCTAGCACCATAACCAGAATAGGTATCCACAGGTGCACTTATAACAAAACTATTTTTCATTTAATATTCTAATTTATGTTTTAATACTCTAGGTTGAAAATCTGTATCTTTCCAAAATGTAAACTTTTTTCTAGGTTTCCAAGTTGAAAATAATTCTTCAGTACCTTCTATAAATCTTTCTCCCATATGTTTAGCTGTAAATCCAGCTTCATCTCCCATTGCCCATTCTCTACCTTCATTTCCAATAGATTGTCTTTCTTCTTTAGACATATTATATAATTCACAAATTTGGTTTTTAGCATCTCTAAAATCACATCTACTATCCCAAATGTAAGGAGTAATTGGTGAACCAACTAACCCCATTGCTTTAGGGTATACAGGTAAAACCCAATTTCCATGAATTTTATATTCACCAAATTGATTAGATGGTTTTTCTACAGAATTAGTATACCATTTACCCTCATTATCAATAAATCTCATTTGATCTTGCATACCCCCTACTACATTTGCTATAAATGGGGTTCCTGTAAGTAATGATTCAGTTAATGCTAACCCCCAACCTTCAGCAGCTGATAATAATATAACACCATCTGCCATATTATATAAATAATTCATATGTGTGTGAGGGAGCTTTTGATTCGAAATACAAACAGAAGTATCTTCAGTACCAAATAAATATTCAATTACAGCTGGAAGATCTGTTCCATGATCACTAACAGCATCTGTATGTAATACAAATAAACATTTATCTTTTTCTTCTTGAGGTAATTCATCTAAAAACATCTTCCATGCTGCTAAAGCATCAGGTATAGATTTACGTCTAATATTTCTAGAATTAAAAAGTAATATAAAATCTTTATCTTTTCCTCTTGTAATTTGATTTTTAAATTTATCAAATTCTAAATCAGGATCTGTTATTGGGAAAAACTTTTTAGTATCTAACCCATGAGGAATATATTTTATAACTTTATCATTGCCTTTATCACCTAAAACTATTTTATTAATAGCTACAGTTTGTTTTGATATACCAAATAAAGCATCACATGATTCATAGAATTCCTCATTATATTGTGGAGCTGGTAAATCATCCCAAATATTAAGATAAATAATTGGAATTGATGTTCTTATTTCTTCTTCCATATTAAAAACCCATTGAAAATATCTTGGATCTGTAATTAAGAATAGAGCATCAGGTTGTTCTTTACTAATAATAGCTCTCAATGTTTCAGGATCTCCATAACCATCAACAGGATATAAATTACAATAAGCATCATCTATCCCCATTTCTTCTTTTAAAGCTGAAGAGTAATCAAACATTTTTCCTTTATCAGGGTGATTTACTGATCCTGCAATTTGAGCCCAATTGTATTTATGAGCGGAATTATGTATAATTTCTCTCCCTACTTGTGCAACTCCAGAATGAACTCTAATATCATCTGTAAGTAATAGAATTTTCTTTCTATCACTTTGTTTAATATAACCTTCTTTCATTTAATTTTTAGTCTTTAATTTCTAAATTGATTTGATTGTTGATTTGTTTTCTAAAATTTTCATCTGTAAGATACAAAAAAATACTACGATCAGCAAGCTTTTGGAAAGAAAACTTACGTTTTACACATTCAATTTTAAAATTTTCAAACAAATCACTTTTTACTTTTACACTTGTTAGTGTCATGTCTTTGTTATTTGCCATAATCTTTATTTTAATTAATTATTTTTATATTCGTCTATACATATATGCGGATTCTAAAATGTTGCCGAGCATAAATGAGTTTTATTAAATGCACACCAATTGCAATTATTTCCAGGATTATTAGGAGTAGGTTGATGATCAACTTCAGCATATCCTTTTTGATCAAATACCTTTGTAATAAACTCATTTAAAGCATTTGTTGCTTTATTCATTTTTACTTTTCCAGATGCCGGGGTAAATTGTTGGATTCTTGGTATAATATAATCCTCACTTTCATATAGTTTTCTTTTAACAATAAAAAATTCTATATTAATTTTTTCTAGGGGAATATTAAATGTTTCACTAAAAAACTTTTTATATAAAATTAATTGAAATTGTTTATCTTCATCTTTTTTTGCCCATTTACTCCACCCTTTTGTTGAAGTTTTTATATCAATAATAGTAAATTCATCTAATGTTTCATTATATAATACGACATCTAAGAATCCTTGATATAATACGTTATTATACCGTTTATTAGGTGTTATAATTATAGGTACCTCACACCCTGCTAAATAAGTACCACGTTTAGAAAAATATCTTGATCTTTTTTTCTTAAGATATTCAATTATATTTACTCCATCTTCATAAAATTCTCTTAATTCTTCAGGGGAACTAAAATGACTTCCATTTTTTTTATATTGTTTAGTATATTCTTCCCTTAAGCATTCTTGGAATATGCCTATGATGTCTTCTCTATCAGCTGCTGCTGCGCTTTTATCATACATTATAGTTAAATAATGTTGAACAGCTTCATGTAAAGCAGTACCAAATACAGTATGAATAGTAGGAGTATATTGTTTATGGCCCTCTTTATACTGTAATGACCATTTTTTAGGACATTGTCTAAACATAGAAAGTTGTGAATATGAAACATTTTTCTGAAATCCATGTTTTATAGGTTCAGGTTCATAGTTTCTTATTAACTTTACTATAGGAGGAGTTTTTTTAGCCATTATTTAACCCATTTAAGATAATTTGTATAATAGGCATAACCATTTATATGATTGGTACTTAAATAGATTTCTAAATCAGGATATCTAGATCTCATTACTCTGGGTGTTAGATCTGGTTGGTGATGAATTTCTGATTTAACACCATCAACAGCTCCTTGTTCATGAAGAAAAGGAACAGCTACTAAACATTTAATGCCCTTTGAAGTAATATCCTTAACTAATTTTTGAGCAGGTTCTATATGAATGTGTTCTAAAACATCACCTAATATAATATAATCATAATCATCATAATTAAAATTTAAAATATCCCCAACAAATATATTATTATAATAGTTATGAAGTTTATATTTTTTTATATAGGGTTCATGAATTTCTACAGCATCCATATTTAAATCCTGTAAATTTGAACCCCATATACCTATACCAGGACCAACATCTAGTATTTTATATCTGGTAGGAAGATGTTCTAATACTACTGTTCTAATATGTTCATATAATGAACTTTTGTGATCATCTAAACTTGTGGGCATTACTTTTTCCATTTATTACGTCCTACTAACATACCAATTATTCCATAATTAGAGATATCAATAAACGTGTCTTCCATTCCTTCTCCTTTAACAAAATTTCTACCATTAGTTAATAAATTTCTTAATCTTGAAATTTTATCTGTTAATCTAATAGCTAAACCTGTTAGTGAAAATTTTTTATCATTTTCTTTTGTTAAATCACCACCTAAAGAAATATTTTGTAAACCATAATCCATATGCTTTGCTGCAAACATTCTATACATTTCATCTTGAATATTTTTGAATTCCTGAGATAATTCAGGGTATTCTTTTTCAAATTGGGCTACTGTGTGGTTAGATTCAGCTTGTAATGTTTTAAAATCTTCCTCTTTATCTTCAAAGTATTTTTCTACTGTACTACTCATTTAATTAATTTTTTCTTTTTGCTAAAATATATTTTTAAGGTGTTGATTCTATCATCAGCATCTACTAACATAGTAAGAGCTTCTTCTGCGTTTTTATAAAAATCTCCAGTGGAATGATCTCCAATACCTGTTGCTTTATTTCCTAAAAGTTCTAATGATAGTAATGCTTTTGCTTTATCAGCTTCAGCTGATGTTATTAACATATTGTATAATTCTGTGTTCATATTTTAAATAATTTAGTTATTTCTTTTTTTTCTCTTCCCATACATACTAAAATATCCCGAACTTCATCTTTACTCATTATGTCAATATAATGATCTGCTTCATTAGATCCACATTCAAAATATTTAGATATCAATTTAACCAATTCTTTATTTTTTGGTTTAGTTGATGATTTAATATATTTATTCCAAACTTTTTTCTTAGGAATCATATTACAATAAAAATTGTAAATTCCTATTTTATCAGTTGGGTGCATTCTTTGAGCTATATTAGCTATTTCAATATTATTTTGCCCCATAGACATAAACCTATGAACCATATAAGAATTCCAGCTTTCCCAATCTTCTTCAGAAAATTGAGATACTGGACTCTTTTTAATAGTGATTTCGTTAAGCCAATCCCAAAGTTTCATTTACTTTTTTTTACGTTTTTTACGTTTAGTTTTTAATGTGGGTAACCACTGCATTAATTGATGATATAATGCTTTATGACTGTTTTTACTCATTATGCTATAGTATAATCTTTATATTCTTCTCTTAAATCTGGTGGTAGTGTGTCTACTAGTATTTTTCCTGTTTTAGGATCATAAAATACAGGAATAGGCATTACGGCATCTTCCTCTGCTCCTACTACAAATTTAGAAACTTTACGAAGAACAACTCCTTGTGAAAAAACTACCCCACCATCTGGGGTTTCTACTGATGTAGTATTTTTTAAATCTACATTTAATTGCATTTGTTGTTGTTTTGACATATTAATGTTTTTTTTGTTGTTTATAATCTATTAAAAATCCAATCGCTACTAAAATATTTAAACCTACACTAGCGATTACTTCATGTAAGTCTTGGTATACATTTAATGATAAATGAACATGACCTATTACCCAAAATGGTATTGCCATTTGTTGACTGTACCATACTAGAGCAAATTTTATAAAATCCTTCATTATACATTTATTAACTGATTTATAAGGGCCATACAATTTATTTCTTTATCAATCCTAAAATTAGATTGATATGAATACTCATTAATATGATATGCTACTACACCTTCTTTACCAGGTTTAAATTTACTAGCATTATCATAAAGATAACGATATAATTCTTCAAAATCTTGGACATTAGCATCTGCTATAATTTGTCTAATCATTTTCCATCTACCACCTTCTGATAGTTCGTTAACGACTTCAACCATATAGTTAGATGATACAAGTACTGATTTATCAATTACTAATTTTTGATCTTGTGTTGATAATTGAATTGTATTAAGACATTTACGCAAATCAGGATAGTATTGATCTACAATAATTCTTAAATCTTCTTCAACAGTGTAAATTTTTTCTCTTTTAACAACTTTAACTAAATGTTTAAGAATATCTAATTTATTAGGAGGAATAACCTTTAATGTTTGACATCTTGATTGTAATGGATCAATAATACGTTCTATGTAATTACAGGTTAGAATAAACCTAGTAGTACGCGAAAACGTTTCAATAACATTACGGAGAGAAGCCTGCGCTTG
>MDSV01235270.1_pt1 | contig 10689 bp, 12 predicted proteins | sample 810851 | NCBI WGS metagenome assembly MDSV01 (sample SAMN05326640, study PRJNA326480) | marine metagenome | isolation source: seawater | place: Atlantic Ocean: North East | collected 2012 | reverse complement strand
ATGTAAACTTAAGATTTAATTAAAAAATTGAAATATTACCTTGAATTATCTATAGATTTTATTTCATCATCTATCATTTCATTTATAAGACTTTCAATATTTATCTTGGGTTTCCATTTAAGTTTTTTTCTTGCTTTTCGCGAGTCCCCTAAAAGAGTATTTACATCTAAAGGCCTTATATAATTTTTATCTACTTCAATTATCACTTTTTTGCTGATCATATCATATCCTACTTCTTTAATACCTTTGCCTTTCCATACAATTTTCATGCCTAGTTTTTTGGATACCATTAAAACAAAGTCTCTAATTTTAAATTGTTTTCCAGTTGCTATGACATAATCTTCGGGATTTTTTTGTTGTAACATTTTCCACATTGCTTCAACATAATCAAGGGCATGTCCCCAATCTCTTTTTGCATCTAAATTTCCAAGGTAAAGTTTTCTTTGAAAACCATATTTTATTTTACATAGCGCCTTTACTATTTTTTTTGTTACAAATGTCTCTCCTCTTCTTGGACTTTCGTGATTAAATAAAATTCCATTAACTGCAAATATTTTATAAGCTTCTCTATAATTTATTGTTATCCAATAAGCATATAACTTTGCTACACCATAAGGACTCAAAGGATAGAAGCTCGTTCTTTCATTTTGTGGTATTGAAGTAACCTTTCCAAACATTTCGGAGGTGCCAGCTTGATAAAACTTAGTAAATTTCTGTAATTTATGGAATCTAATAGCTTCAAGAATTCTTAATGCTCCAAGAGCATCTGAATTTGCGGTGTACTCTGGGACTTCAAAAGATACCGCAACATGTGATTGTGCTGCAAGATTATAAATCTCATTAGGCTTAACATCATATATTATCTGCGACACGGAAGAAGAGTCGGTTACATCTCCATAATGTAAAATAAAATTCTTTTTTTTTTCATGTGGATCTTGATAAATATGGTCTATTCTATTTGTATTTATAGACGAGGATCTTCTTTTCACTCCATGGACTATATATCCTTTTTTGATCAAAAACTCAGATAGGTAAGAACCATCTTGTCCTGTAACTCCAAATATTAGTGCCTTTTTTCTTTTCATTTTAATTTAAAAAAAAGTAACCTTAACATTGCAAATAATATTAACAATCCATCTTTTATTGCATTTACTTTTTTTTTTCCTCCGATTCTAGATCTTTCATAGCTGGGCATAGTGGTATACTGCATTTTTCTTTTTTTTGCTTTAATTGGTATTTCTACACAAATTCTAAAATCATTATATTTTAATTCTAATGATTTAAAAGACGACGTTCTGCCAATAATATATGTATACAAAATGTCACTTATATTTAACCTAAAAAATAGATTTCCAATAAACGTAAAAATTTTGTTACCTATTAATGTAACAACATTATCATCATCACTACCACCACCTTTTTCGTATCTAGAGCAAAAAACTAAGTCATTAAATTCGCATTTCTCTAACATTAGTTTCAAATATTTTGGATTCATTGAACCATCAGCATTAATTATACAACAATATTCAGTTTTTGTAGCTTCAATACCCTCTTTTAATGCATTTCCATATCCTGGTTTTTTTTGAATTAAAATATCTATTTTATCAATTGTCGAAACTGCTTTTTGGGTATCAACATCTTCTTTTTGTAAAACAATAATTTTATTAAAATTATAATCTTTCAACTCTTTTAGAAAAATGGGCAAGGACTCAACTTCTTTTTTTGTAGGAATAATTAAGGTTAAGTTAGTCATATTAATATTTTATAATTTTTTTTTTAAAGAACTGTATACAAATATATATATAAAAATATTAAAAAGAATTATTAAAAGTAAAATTTTTGTATCGTTAAAGAAATTTGCTCCTAAATAAAATGATCCAAAATTATATAAATTGATTATTATAGAAACTAAAAAATGTTTCATTTTAAAATTTAATTTATTATGTTTAAAAATTTTTAAGTACAAAAGTTGATGTAAGTGATTTGTATCAGCGTTGTAAGTTTTTGAATTTGATGTAAATCTCCTCATCATTGAAAATAACAATTCAAAGCATGGATACCAAAAAAGAAGTATAATAAAGTATGGAGAGACTATGTAATTTTGATTTGTAAAGTCAATAAGATGAATGCCTAAAAAAATAGAAATAAGATAAGCACCAGAATCACCTAGAATAATAATTCCAAAAGAATTTAAAATAAAAATAAATGATAATATAAAAATTAATTCATAAAAATTATTAATCATTGGCATTGAATTTTTAAAAAAAATTAAAAATACTATTAAAATTAGAATTATATAGATAATTAATAAACTATTTAATCCATCAATAAAATTGCTTCCATTCATAAAAACCATAAGACAGAAAACAACAAAAAAGTAATTTAAATATTGATTTTGAAGATATAGATCTACTATATCTAATCTTGAAGAAAAAATTCGAATATCTAAAATTGAAACAAATAAAAATATTATTAATACTTGAAAAATAAATCGTTTTTTAGGATCATCTAGAAGTTTTAAGTCAGACAGCAAACCTAACAAAAAAATGAAAGATAAAAATAGTAATAATATAAAGTTATTACTTATAATTAAGAAAGGAGTCATATAGAGTAAAAAAATAACACCTCCGAGAAAAAAATTTTTATTTGGATTTAAAAGTTTTTTATGAATATCAATTTTATTATCTAAAAAAAAATTATAATTTCTCGACACATAAATAATTAAAAAAGAAATTATTATAAAAGTTGGATAAAAATAATAATGCATTTAGTTTAAACAATTCAATTTTAAAATTTGTTTCTATAAACCTTTATATTTATTTGAAAATTCTTCAAAGCTTATATGGGACCTATCTCTTTTAGAAATAATCGGATTTTTTGCTACCCATTTAATATTTAATTTTTTGTCATTAAAAGGAATGCCACTCTCATTTTTGGGATCTCTATATTTTTCAAGATGATATAGCACAGAGCATCTCCTAGACAAACACTCATAGCCGTGGGCATAAAAACTAGGTATAAATAAAATATCACCTTCTTCTAATACATACTTGTATATTTTGCCAAAATTTTTTGAATTTTTTTTAAGATTAACGGCAACATCTAAGATTTTTCCACTTGATACATAAAGTAACTTTGATTGTTTATTTTTCAATTGAAAATGGAGACCTCTTATTACATTTTTTTTTGAATAAGCGATTGCAGTAAATTTAATTTTTAAATTTAGTTTTTTTTTTAGATATATTTCTTGAAAATATCCTCTCCTATCTTTAAATTTATCTTTTTTAATTTTAATAGGTATTTTTGATTGATTTAAATTCATTAATGAAAATTATAATATAATTTTTATTTTCTTAACATTTAATATTTTTTTTAATTTTTTTATATCAATAGAGCTATCTTTGGGAAAGTTATTAATTTTTCTAAGTTCTATTGGTAAAATTTTTTTTTGTCCAAATATTTTTGCAAACTTAAATATTTCTCTTTTTTTTCCTCCAATATTCAAAATTCCTTTTTCATCTAAAATATGTGGTATTATTTTTGATATTGTTTTGTTAAACATAAAACTAGAATAAGCACCTTTTAAAGCTTTTTTATGAATAAAAGGAAAATCAGTCATCGAAAGTCTCAAAATTAATGAATTTTTATACATATGAACCGAAGACTCTCCACCCAACTTGGACCAAGCATAATTATTAATTGGCATTAAAGAATCTGTTTCTTTATAGTTTCCTTTTTTGCAAGGATAAACATAGTTTGTTGAGAAATATATTAGTTTTATTTTAAATTTAGAACAAACTTTTACAACATTAGCACTTCCAATAATATTTAAATTTATACTATTAGATAATTCTTTCTCATGAAGTACCATTGGTCTTGAAAGGCCAGCTGTATGAATTAAATATTTTATTTTTTTTTTTCTAACAAAATTTTCCATTTGCTTTAAATTCAAAATATTAAATATTTTTTTGTCGGCAAAAATAGCATTTTGATTTACTAAATCTTTTTTTAAAAATTTACAAAATCTACTCGATGAGCCAGTGATTAGTATATTTTTTTTTATCATAAATTTAATTTTTTTCTATTGTTCTTATTTTTATAAATATATTCAAAAGATTTTCTAAAAAACATTTTTATTTTTAATTTTTTTTCAAAACCATTTTTAATAAGGTAATTATGGATATCGCTCAAGGTATAATTTTTTTTTAACATATCATCAAAGTGGTGTTCGAAATAGATATAATCTATATTTTTAATTTTTTCCTCAGCTCCTCTAATAACTTTCATCTCATAACCTTCTGTATCTATTTTTAAAATATCGATATATTCAATCGAGTTATTATGCATAAAATTTTTTAATTTCATAATATTAACTGTTTGAGAAAAAACTTTAAAATTTTGTTTTATAAATAAGTTAAGAATTTTTTTTTTTTTTATAAAATACTTTGATTTTTCGTTTAATTCAACTAATGTCGATGATGAACTCTCTTCAAGCTGATTAAAATCTCCTTCACCATCCCTGTCTCCCAATCCAAAATTGAACAAAAAAATATTTCCCTTTCTTATAATTTTTTTTTTTAAATTTTTATAGTTAATAGAACTAGGCTCCAAACAGTAGATTTTTTTAATATTAAAGTATTTACTAAATAAATTTGATGTCTCTCCCTCATGGGCACCAACGTCAATTAAGAGATTTATGTTTGATATTTCTTTTTTAAAAAAATTAATTACTTTTTTCTTATTTATATAATCTAATAAATTTAAAAAAAATATCAATATTTTCATAAGTTATTTCACTATACATATAATTATGATAATAAAATAACATAAGTTATTTCTTATAAAATTTAAGATAATATTATTCGTTTATATGTGCTTCGTATCAGTTATAATGCCTTACTTTAAAAAAAAAGAATATGTTGAAAGATCAATTTTATCAGTAATAAATCAAACTTACAAAAATCTGGAATTAATTATAATTTATGACGACGAGTCTTTGGATGATTTTGAGTATATATCTAATATTTGTGATAAATTTAAAAATATCAAAATAATTAAGAATATTAAAAACTTAGGAGCAGGAGAGTCTAGAAATATTGGAATTAAGTCTGCAAATGGAGATCTTGTTGCATTTATTGATGCTGACGATTATTGGCACGAAGAAAAATTAGAAAAACAAATTAATTTTTTACAAAAAAATAACTACAAATTTATTTTTTGTAATTATGTTAAAAAATCCCAAAATAGTCAAAAAGAAATTGTATGTAAAAAAAAATATTTGAGTTACTCAAATCTTTTAAAATCCTGTGATATTGGATTATCTACAGTTTTAATAGAAACTAATTTAATAAAAAAGAATTTGTTTCCGAATTTGAAAACAAAAGAAGACTATGTAGTTTGGCTTCAAATAACAAAAAAAGAAATACATGCATATTGCTTAAATGAGATATTAGTAATATGGAATAATTCAAAGGACTCATTATCATCAAATACAATCCAAAAAATTTTAGATGGATATACAGTTTATAGAGTTTATGAAAAATTTAGCCTTCTTAAATCATTTTTTTTACTAATTGTATTAAGTTTAAATTCCATAAGAAAATAAATGAATTTTTTTAAAAACTTTATATCTAACTTTAATGTAGATGATAAAAAAATAATTTATTTGATCTATTTTCTCCCTATTTCTTTATTAGCAGGCTCTTTGATAATAAATTTAACTGTATTTTTTATAAGCATTTTTTTTATAATTGAGATAGTTAAGGAAAAAAAACTTAAAAAAATTTTCAATATTTATACTTTTTTTTTAATTCTTATATTGATATATTTAATACTAAACTCTATTCTTATATCTAAAAATACAGAAAGTATTATTAAAGCTGTTGGTTTTTTGAGATTTATAATATTTACCACAGCTATTGCATATTATTTTAGAATAGAAGAATCCAAATATGAGAAAAAAATATTAACTTTTTGGTTTTATATTTTTTTAATTGTAACTGTTGATTTATTATTCGAGTTTATTTTTGGTTTTAATACTTTAAATTTTAAATCAACGTATCAAGGTCGACTTGCTGGATTTACTGGAGATGAACTTAAAATAGGTGGATACTATTTTGGTTTTTTTCTTTTATCAATTTTAATTACAAATGATAATCAAAAATATTTTATATTATTATTTATAATTTTTTTGATAACTTCGTATTTAATTGGTGAAAGATCAAATTTTATTAAAGTTTTATTTATAAGTATTCTATTTTATTTTTTTACTTTAAAAATGAATAGTTTAAAAAAAATATTATTTCTAACATTGCCTATATTGGTAATTTTACTAATTACATTTTCAAATGAAACTTATAAACAAAGATTTTATGTCTATATAATTAAGCCAGTAATAGAAAAAAATATATATTTAAAATTTAATAAGGACAAGCATATATCACACTATCGATTAGCAATTGATATGTTCGATAATAATAAACTTTTTGGGGTAGGTTTTAAAAATTTTAGAAATGAAAGTTTCCATAGGCAAGTAAATTTAGGTGAAAATATTGCTGTGACTACTCACCCTCACCAGATCCATCTTGAATTTTTATCTGAGTTGGGAATTATAGGTTATTTGATTATTATTTCTTTTTTAATCTACACAATTTTTGACGGTTATAAAATTTATAAATTTAAAAATAGTAAAATTTCATTAGCAGCAGCTTTTTTCATATTAGCAACACTTTTACCTCTACTGCCCTCTGGAAGTTTTTTTACTACTTATGGTGCTACTATTTTTTGGATTAATTTTTCATTAATTTTAAAAAATAAATTAAAACTTTAATTATTATAATTTAATTTTTGATTAAATATCTACCTTTATAAACTTCTTTTATCTTACTTGGATTTTTCTTCATTTGTTTTTCGATAATATTTCGATATCTAAATGAAGTATCTAGCAGTCTATAATTATTATTTTTTAATGGATTAAATGTATATTTTTTATTTTCGTCAATCAACCTGTCGATATTCCTGCCAAAAAATATTATAAAAGTAATTATAATCATTGTTGAAATTTTTTTAATCATATCTTTTTTATTTTTTAAATATTTTTGCATAAAAACTGAAAGTGGTAAAAAAATTATAATAAAAAATAAATGATAACCTCCGTATCTTAGAGTAGGATAATTTATAAACCAAATTAATAATAATAAAAAAACAATTATCAAAACCGATTTATATTTTATTCTGTTATTAGTGGTATTTCTTTTTTTCTTAAAAAACACAAGTAATAAAAAAAAAGCTAGAAAAAATAGTGAAAAAATTAAATCACTTACTTTGTTGAAAAAGTATTTATCTATCCAATTTGGTAGCCAGGTGAAATTTTTAATATAATTAATTTTATCATCATTTGTATATCCTGCGCCTGCGCCTGCTTTTGCCCAGTTTTCATAATGAATTCTGTAATCTTCTATTTTGCCAATTGAAAATCCCCAATTTATATTTTGAATACAGGTCATCTTCTCAGGAAATAGTAAGCATCCTGAATTGAAAAAATTTGTTAAAATAACAAACAAAAATAAAATTAGGCTTAAATAAAAAGAATAACTTTTAAATAGTTTGAAAAAAGATTTTTTTTTTAATATTTTATTCAAAATTGGTAAAAATAATACTAAATATAAAATATATAAAGCTTTTAACGATATAATTAGTGAGGATAAAATAATTAAAAATTTAAACTGATTTATATCATCTTTTTCAAATTTTCTATTTAATATAATTAATATTTGCACGATAAAAATTAAAATTAATATCATAGCTGATCTATCAGTGCCATGTTCTGCAAGTCTATAAAAAAAGATATTTATGAATATAAAGCTAGAGGTTAAAAAGAATAATATATATAAATTTTTTTTTACAAAACTATTTTTGTATATTATATTCAAAAAAAAAATATTTGAAAAAAACATAATGATTGCTGCTGGTAAATGAAATAAATTATAATTTGAACCAGGCAGATGAAATAAAGATGCTATATAGAAGATTGATGAGTGAGTATTAAACCCAATATTTAATAACCCTAAGCCTATAGGTTGAGAATATTCAGTGAGAATATATGTATAGGGAAAATGATAATAATGAAAATCATCATGATTTTTATATATCATTATAAATATTATTGTTATTAGAAATAAAAAAAATAATATTTTAATATCTTCAATAACTATTTTTTTTTAAATAAAAAATATATGAAAAATAAAATACCTAAAATTATTACTATTAAGTTAAAATATTTTGAATGTGCAACAAATTGAGATGCTAGGTATGAAATTAACAAAAGTGAAAAAATTCCAATTAAACCAATTGAGCCTAGATTATTAGTTTTATATTTTATCAATTTTTCATTTATTAAAAATCCATAACCGAGAATTGAGGTTAAAATTGTTATATAATAAAATATAAGCATATATAATTATTTAAGAGTTTATTCTAGAAAGAGTTAGATATACATTGGTTTTTGATTTATTTATTCGTAACATTTTACATTGAGAAACTTTAAATGAAACAAAAAAAATTAATTATTTTTTTTCCTTCAATAGGAGAAGGTGGGGTTGAAAAAAATTTATTTATAATCTCAGATTTTCTTTCAAAGAATATACAGAACATTTCAATCATAACGTCGGTTCCAAGTAAAATTGATAATGATAAAATTAAAGTAATAAAAAGTAATCTTAATATTCAAAATAAAAGCAGATTTATAAAAAACTTATGTTGTTCATATTTACTTATGAAAGAAATAAGTAAGAATAAAAAGGTTATAGTTATGAGTTTTCAAGCAAATTTATATGCAACTTTGATTACGTGGTTTTGTGGTGTTAATATCATTTGTAGAGCTAATGCATCTATTAAAGGATGGTTAAAAAACCCAATTAAAAAATTGATATACAAGACAATAATGAAATTATCTTCAAAAATTATTGTTAATAGTAAAGCAATGAAATCAGAGTTTAAAAATGATTTAAATTTAAATTCATTTTTAATTTATAATCCACTAGATAAAGAAAAAATCCTTGCAAATTCAAAAAAAAAAATAAACTTAGGTTTTTTTAATAATAAGAAATATCTTAAAATATTAAATATTGGTAGACTAACTGACCAAAAAGATCAAATGACATTGCTTAAAGCAGTTAATTTACTCAAAAGAACACTTAAATTTAAATTAATAGTATTAGGTCAAGGTTCAGAGAAAAAAAGATTAGAAAATTATATTTATAACAATGGTTTAAATAAAAATGTTAAAATTTTAAATTTTAAAAAAAATCCATACCCTATAATAAAAAAAACAAACTTATTTGTTTTAAGTTCAAAATATGAGGGTTTACCAAATGTACTTTTAGAAGCAATTGTATTAAAAAAATTGATAATTTCTAGCGACTGTCCAACTGGTCCAAGAGAGATTCTTCAAAACGGAAAAGGTGGAATTCTTTTTAAAACAGGAAGCTATGTTGATTTATATAACAAAATGGTAAGTTTAAATAAAAATAAAAAATTAAATATTAAAAAAATTATACATGCATATAAATCATTAAAAAAATATGACTATAATTTTAATTTAAATAAATATTTAAAAATTATTCAAAGTTTTGATTAGAAGTTAATTAAATAATAAATTTTTTTAAATATTAATTTTGTAGTACTTTTTGTACCAATTAATGGTATTGTCTAGACCTTTTTTCAAATTAGTATATTTTTTAAAATTAGTATGTTTTAAAATTTTTAAATTACTTCCATGTGTTTTTTTTACATCTGCTTTTTGCATTGGTCTTTTAATTATTTTAGGTAAAGTTATAAATTTATCAATGATGTGTAATAATTTTTTTAAATTTATTGGTTTGTTTGAGCATACATTATAAATCTCGTGCATTCCCTTTTTACACTTTAGTTTTAAAATTGAGTTTGTAACATCTTGAATGTATGTAAAATCTCTATCATGATTGCCAAAATTATTTAAATAAAAAATTTTTTTTCTAAAAGAGCAATCAATTATTTTAAAAATTGACATATCTGGTCTTCCCCATTCGCCATAAACAGTAAAAAATCTTAAACCAATAATACTCATTTTATAGTTTTTGGAATAATTTTCTGCCATTTGTTCATTAATTTTTTTTGTTAAACCATAAAAATTTTTTGGATCTGACTTTTCTGTTTCTTTTAGTGGAAAATTTTTACTTTCTCCATAAACTGAGCTTGAAGAAGCATAAATCAGTTCTTGAACTTTATACAATCTAGAGAATTCTAGTATATTGAAAAATCCCTCAATATTAGACTCCTGATATTTTGTTGGATTTTTAATTGAATATCTCACTCCAGCTTGCGCTGCAAAGTTGTAAACTTTTGTAATTTTATTTTTCTTAAATATTTTTTCTAAATCTTTTTTATTTGAGGTATTAATTTTATAAAACTTAATTTTATTTTTTAGTTTTTTAAGCCTATCTAATTTTAAAATTCTTGAATAATAATTATTTATATTATCTACACCTATAATTTTGCTTTTTGGATATTTTTTTAAATATTTTTCAGCAAAATTATATCCAATAAATCCTGCAATACCTGTAATTAAAATTGACATAAAAAATGTTATACAAATCTATTATATGAATATAGAATAATTTCAATGTGGATTGATAAAAAGTTTAAAATAGT
>MDSV01130899.1_pt1 | contig 10689 bp, 8 predicted proteins | sample 810851 | NCBI WGS metagenome assembly MDSV01 (sample SAMN05326640, study PRJNA326480) | marine metagenome | isolation source: seawater | place: Atlantic Ocean: North East | collected 2012 | reverse complement strand
TAAAGCGCAAGACGAGCGACATCACGCAGTTGCTGACCCACGCCAAGGAGAAGCTGCGGTTCACGCGCGAGGAGAACCGCGAGTTGACCGAGGAGATGGCCCGCGTCGATCGGCAGAGCAAGGCGAAGGGCGACATCATGCAGCGTCTGAAGGACGAGATCGCCGCGTTCAAGAAGGAGACCGAGGCGATGCAGAACGAGGCGGCGACTGTCACGGACCCGACGCTCCTGGACGACTACGAGGACAAAAAGCGCGACGCGCGCGAGGCCAAGGCGAGGCTCGCCGAAGTCGCCGCCGAGCTCGAGGCGATGGCGCTCGAAACGACGAACGCGGGGCGCGACGGGATGAAGCGCGCCGGAAGCAAAGCGAACGCGAAACTGAGAGCCGTCGCGCCGGGGAAACCGAGCGCCGCCGCGTCCGCGGCGGCGCGCCGCGCGGCGGGCGCCGCGACGCCGTTTCTCGAGCTGTAGCGGACCGACGAGACTAGATGGACGCGTCGCGTACCTACGACCTACACACAGCGAGCTCTACGACGCGCGTCGTCGCGTATCGCTAGTCGAATCCGCCCCTGGATCTCTCCTTGGACGACGCCTCGGGGTCGAGCTGCATGAGCTCGCGTATGCCCTCGGTGACCAGCTTGACGTGCGACTGCACGTTGGCCACCTCGTCGACGCGAGCCTTCACTTTCACCCGCAACGCCGCGATCTTCTTCTCCGCGAACGCCTCCGCCTGATCGAGGTCCATCTCCGCGTGGAAACCCAGGCCGACGTTCACGAAGACGCGGCTCGTGTCCGGCACCTCCGCCTGACAGTACACCTGCGACCCGAGGTCCACGAGCGTGCGCATCTCCTCTCTCCCCTCCTCGCGAAGCGACTTGGCATTCACCGCGAGCGCCTCCCACTGTAGCACCTGCCGCTGCGTCTCATCCCTCGCGCGCTCCGCAGCCTCGAGGTCGGGACGCAGACGCTCGCCGATAAACCGCTCATACTCCGCGATCTTCGCGGAGCGCTGCTGCTGCGCCGCGGCGGGAGACGCCATCGTGACCGCGCGCGGACGCGAGTGACGAGAGGAAACAATTTCCACGAAACCACTTTTTTCACCGCCGGCGCTGCACTTCGTCGCTGGCGGGGGAAAGGCTTGCAGGGTGCAGCCAAATTCAAACGCGTCGCCAGACTGTTTGTCCATACGAGAAAGGCAGAAAAAAGGCGCCGAAAAAAGCGGGAGGGCGATCTTTCGCTAGGGTAATTCGGGCGCCGCCCCGCGCCCAGATCGGGAAGCGCGCGGCTGTCCCATCGCTTCGTCGTACAGAGTGCGAGCGAACACATTCGGATCGTTGTCGGGGCGATACCGCATCGTCAAAGTAAAGGCGCGCGCGCAATCCCTGGGTCGATACCCCAGCGAAACCGCGCATCATGCCCGTCACGCGCACGTCGAAGATGCTGGCGTACGTCAACTACCGCATGAGGGTGACGATCGCGGACGGGCGGCAGATCGTCGGGCGTTTCATGGCGTTCGACAGGCACATGAACCTCGTGCTGTCGGACGCGGAGGAGTTCAGGAAGCTCCCGCCCAAGAAAGGGCTCAGCGAGGAGGAACGGCAGACCAGGAGGGTGCTGGGCTTCGTGCTGCTCCGGGGGGAGGAGGTGGTGAGCCTCACCGTCGAGGGGCCGCCCCCGAGCGAGGACAGGCGCGCCGCCGCGCAGCAGGCGCCCGCGGGGCCTGGCTCGGGGCGCGCCGCGGGGCGAGGCCTGCCGGGCGGCGCGCTGGGCGCCGCGGCGCCGGGGCTCCAGGGACCGGTCACGGGCGTCGGCGGGCCGGCGGCGGCGCACATGCGCCCGCAGTTTGCATCCGGCCCCGCCATGCGGCCCCCGGGCGCGCCGCCGCCGGGGTTCCGCCCCGGCATGCCCCCCCCCGGATTCCGCCCGGGCATGCCGCCGGCGGGCATGCCCCCGCCGGGGTTCCGCCCGGGCCCGCCCGGGCCGCCCATGTAGGTCGTCGCCGTCGTTTTGATTAGAGACGGAGGTGAAGAAAAACGTCGCTCGCGCGACGTCGCTCGTTCGCGCTCGCTCCGCGGCGCACGTCTCACGCGCGCTCCTCCGCGGTCTGTGTCTCCCGCGCTCCTTCGACGCGTCTCTCTCTACCCGATCCGCGCGTTCGCGTCGATGGCCCCCACGAGTCCGACGACGGCGAGCGCGCGCGCGAGCGCGCGCGCGAGCGTCCCCGCCGTGGACGTCCCCGGGGACGGGGGCGTCAGGAAGGGCCCGAACCGACGCGAGAGGAACGCGAACGCGACGCCGAACGTCTCGAGGAACCGCGCGCGCTCGCGCTCGCCGTCGCCGCGAGGGTCCAGCGCGAAGAGCGACCAGTACGAACGATCGAGACCGCACCACCCGTCGTCCGTCGCGTCGCCGTCGGCGTTCGTCTCGCTTCTGTCACTCTCCTCCGCGTCGTCGTTCGCGTCCGAAGAGGCGAAGGCGCTTCCGACGAGAAGAGCCCTCCCGTCGGCGGCGACGCGCGCCAGTCGCGGCGCCGCCGCGGCGGCGGCGAGCGCGAGCCACGCGGCGCTCAACGCGCACCCGCACAGGTGTTGCCTGATCGTGTACGCGCCCGCGCTGCCCTCCTCCAGCGCCATCGCGATGGGGTCGAACGAGTCGATCATCGCCGCCGCCTCCGCGCGCACCGCCCCGGCGAACGCGGCGAGCCGAGCCAAGCCGACGACGTCGCGCGCGAGTCGCTCTGTCCGCCACGTCTCGGTTTCCTCTCGTTTCACGAGCGCGCGCTGCGACGCCACGGCGAAGACGGCCCGGTACACGTCCATGCAGTCCAGCACGAACACCGCGCAGAACGCGGTGAGCCACTCGTGCGCGCTCGTCGCGCGCCACAGCACGAGCGTCGCGCACAACCGCACGCCCCGCGTGACCCGGAGCGTTTCGCGGTACAGCTCGCGGCTCGCCTCGAGCGCGCCGGGCGTCGCCGCGTCCCGCGTCCCGGCGAGGGTCAGGAGGTCGCTTCCGTCGTCGAACGCGGCGGCGTGCACGGGCGCGGGGAGGGCGTGGTGCGCGCACGCCAGCGCCGCGGCCGCGCGGTCGGGCAGGAGCCTCGCCATGCGTTCGAGACGACGAGACGTGCGGTCGAGAGTGCGCGAGACCTCCGAGAAACGTCCATCCCCGACGGCTCACTTTTTTTTTAGTTTCGTCTCAAAAAACGTCTCTCTTCGCTCGGGAGAGAGACTCACCCCCACAGCGTCCCCGCGACCACGGACGCTCTGCCTATGGAGTCCACCGACCACGGACACCGCCACGTGCCTCCGTGCACGGCGTGCGAACCGAAAACGTCCATCGGGTGCGCGTTTTTTTCGTGCGTCATCGCGCCTTCGTTCGAACGGACCTCCGCGCGGCGCGTCTCGCCCCGCGTTCGTCTCGAGTCTCGCTCGTTTCGCGGTGCGGCGTCTCGCCCGGTCCGCGCGTCGCGGTCCGCGCCCAGGTCGCAGAGTAAGAGCGACGCCATCACCTCCCGCGTCTCGTCCGCGTCGAACGGCCGGAGCGGCGGGAAGTGTTTCTGCCCTTCCAGCGCGATCGAAACGGCCTTCACGTGGCGCATGGATCTCGTGCGCGAGCCGGGGGCCATGTTGGCGCTCGTAGTCGCGTCGCCCGCCGCCGCCGCGCGCCAGTTCTGCAGCGTCTTCGCCAACGCGTAATTCGGACCCTGCAGGATGACGTGCCCGTCGTGCACGTACACGCGATCGGAGTCGTTCGGAGACTCTTTCCCGTGCGAAACGTCCCCCCCCGCCTCTCTCGCCAAAGGCGCGCGGCAGTTGGGCACGAATCCGCCGCCGCCGCACGCGAGGCCCACCAGCTTTCGCCAGTGGAACCACGGCTCGTTCGCGGCGACGTCCCGTTCTCTGCCCTTGGCGTGGCGCCACGCCGCGCGGGGTATCGGGAAGGCAGTCCCGGGCGACGACAGAAACGCCACCGCGACGCGCGACGCCCCGAGGGTTTCGCGCAAGCCGGCGAACACGAGGTCCGACGCGACCGTCGCTCGGACGTGCGCCTCGCCGTCCGCGTACGCGTACGCGCCGACGACGATCCGCTCGAACCTCCCGTTCGCGAAAACCGACTCCAGCCACGCGCGAATTTCCGGCGCGCGCGCGATGAGGTCGGCGCCGTACGCACGCCGCGGATCCGCGAACGCGTCCGGAACGATCGTCGTCGTCGCGCGCGGCGGCGGCTCGGAAGACGCTTCGTCTTCGGAAGACGCTTCATAGGGCACGTAGAGCGTGCCTCTTTCCGAGCGCGCCGCGACGGAGACGGCCTCCTCGAGCTTCGCGCCCTCGCGCGCCACGACTGCCACGTGCGCGCCGAGGCGGAGCAGCGGGATCAGCGGGCACAGCTCGGACGTGCCACCGAGAAGCGCGAAGAGGGTGTCGCCCAAATCGTCACCGGCCCAGTCATCGTTTCGCGCTTTGAGCGATTCGAGCGCGTCGACGACATCCGGCTCGACGCAGCCGTCTTCGGCCCAGCCCCGGGCGCGCGCGATCGCCGCGTCGCCGAAGAGACGTTCGCGCTCGCGCTCGATCGTTCGCGCCGCGCCTTTCGCGGACCCCTCGCCTTCCTCGCCTCCGCCGCCTCGCACGATCGCGGTGCGGAACGCGCGGCCCGGAGCGTTCATGGCGTCTCTCAAGGAGACGCAGGAGCCATCCTCGCTGAGCCACTGGAGGGTCTCCGCGGCGGCGGTCAGGCCAGCCTCGCACGACGCGACGCACCTCGCGGGGGGCGCGACGCTCTGCAACTCCGCCAACCGCACGGCGTGCTTGGCGTACTTATGTCTCCAATCCTTCTCGGCGAGGAGCTCGGCAGCCAACGCCGCGCCCTCTTCGTTGCCCAGGCCGAGCGCGGCCGCGGCCCATACGGACTTCGCCGGGCCGGTCGTTCTCCGGACGCCTCGCGCGTCCGCGGGGAAGCAGACGCCGGACGCCATCCTCCGCGGCGCGGAGAGGACTGGTCTCGGAGACGCCGAACCGCGTGACGACCGAGGAAAACGATTCGACGAGCTGTCGGGTGCCAAAAGACGCGACGACGAGTCGTCGACCGACCGAAGTGGGCACACCGCATCGATTTTGAAAAACGTATTTGAGGTCGGTCCCGGCCGGCACTGTGTTCCCGCGCGAGCGACGTCGCGACAACCGTTCGCGCGAACTCTCGGGCGATGGGCGCGGACGACTGGTTCGGCCGCGAGCGCGGCTTGGGCGAGGCCGAGGCGGCCAACCTCGTGTACGCCGCCGATTTCGACGCGAACGAGATCGAGTTGTTGGAGCTCCCGGACGATCTGCTGCGGCGCGCGCGCGAGGGCGAGGAGCTCGTCTTCAAGGGCGGCCCCGACGAAGAGGCTGTGCTCTGCACGTCCGACGCCACGTACCTGCTGAAGCGCGTGGAGACCTCCAACACGCTGCTGCTGATGCGCGGCGCCTCGGGCGTGATCGACGACCGCCGCGAGGATGAGGTGGAGGAGGCGAACGAGGCGAACGACGCGCCGTCCGCCACGCCGACCGCCGCGTCGGCGAAGCGCCGACGCGTCTCCGACGCGTCCGCCGGAGGCCCAGTCACGCCCGTGACCGACCCGCGGCCGGCACGCGTCGTCGCCGCGTTCGCCGCGAACGAGGACGGCCAGCCCGACCTCATCGCGCACGCGCAGGCGGAGTCGCACCTGGAGCTGCGCGAGACGGAGCCGAGGCTGGAGCGCGTGTGGCGCGCGCTCTTGGCGCCGCCGCACGTGTTCGCCGGGAACGACGCCGATTTCGACGAGACCGTCGAGCCCGACGCGGTGAGGGGCCTCAGCGAAGAGCGTCTGCTCGCTTTGGCCGGCGCGTCGAAGGGAGAGACGTTGAAGGCGCTCGAGACGGGACCCGCGTTTCTCGACCCGACCACCAACCGATGGCGCGGCGTCGACGAGGGGTACCTCGACCACCTGCTGGACGTTTTGTGCGTCGCCGCCGAGGCCAACGGGTGGCCGTTGTCCGCGGTGCCTTTGGGGAAGGCGTGCGACGCGCTTTTCGCCGATGGGTTCCCGAAACCGCTCACGGCGTACGCGCTCGGGCGGTTCTTCGAGCGCTCCCCTTCGAGCGGAGACGATTCGAACGACGCGACGACGGACGCGAAGACGAACGACGACGCCTTCTTCGCCGCGCGACCGAAATCGGTGTGCGCGTTCAAAGCCGGGCGTCTGTTGGACGCGCCCGCGAACGCGACGGCGGGTCCCAAGTGGCGTCTGGACGCGTTCGTCAAGCAGTGGCGCGCGAACACGCCCGAACCGTTCCGCGACGACTGCGACGCGGCTCTGCTGGCGGGTCTGGCGCTGGTGGAGAAGGCGGCTGGCGGAGGAGACGCCGGCGCGTCGACGGTGCGGCGGATGAAAGCCTCGGAGTTCCCGCGCGAGCCCAAAGCGAGGTTCGCGGCGGTGTTCGCGGCGAAGCCGCGGTGGACGCTGGCGGAGCTCGCGCCGTACGTGCAGGCGACCGCGGACATGACCGTGGAGGCGCAGCTGCTCAAGTTCACGCGCGTCACGCAGCCGGACGCGAAAGCGTCGGCGACGTACTCGAAGCGGTGATCCGACGACGCGGAAGCGCGCGACGCGTAGACTACGTAGACGCCTGTAGCTATGTTCCTTTCACGTCGCGTCCTCTAGGGGACTCCTACACACTAGCTAGGAGAGACTCTCGTCGCGGACGCGTGTCACGCATCAGCCCCGTCGCCGAAAACGGGCGCGACGTTCCAGATCTTCACCGAGCCGTCGTCCGAGCACGACGCGAGCAGGTTCGGCTTCGTCGGGTGCCACGCCACGCCGTTCACGTCGTCGGCGTGCGCCTTCGCCGCGGCGCCGACTTCCCGCCACTCGTTCCCGCCGGCGGCGCCGTAGCACCGCACGCTGTTGTCGCCGCCGCCCGCCGCGAGGAGCCCCGCGGGGCCCCAGGAGAGCGCCAGCGCCGGGCGGTCGTGGCCGCACGCGAACGCCGCCGTCGCCGCGAGCGCCAAGCCGGGCGCGCCGGCTGTTTCCGCGCGTCGCGACGGGGAACGCGCGCGTCGCGGAGAAGAGGAGAACGGGTGAGCGATCGCGTCGAGACGGACGGGGCGGGCGTTTCGTTTTCGTCTGCGTCTCGCGAACGCGCCGAGCCTCGCCCGACCGAGACGGAAAAAAAGCCTTCTCGCGAGACGTCGCGAGCTGTCGCCGGCGAAGATCCGAGACGTCCACAAGTAAGTGACGCATCGGTTGCAATTTTGCCTGCTGGAGCTGCCAAGCCCACGGTTCGATCTCGCTGGCAGGTATGTTGACCCGGGCGCATCTGGAGCGCGCCCGACTCGACCGTCTGACCAGCGCCCGCGCGTCGCGCGCCGCGTCGTCGCTCGCGAGAAGAAAAAAGGAAAAGAAGAGAGAAACGCGAGACGCGACGCCTTCTCATCCGTTCGCGGCGCGCACCTTTCGCGTCCCACACCACGATTCGCCTGTCGTCCGAGCACGTCGCCATCCTGCGGTCGCCCCGAGCCGCGCGATCGCGATCCGAACCCGCGCCCGCCTCGAACGCCGCGCTCCAGACCGTGCTGCCGTGCCCGCCCTCGTTCTTCGTCAAGACGCGGGCGCAGCTCCAGTCGTCGCCGTCGGGGTCCTCCTCCCACACGCGGACGTCGTCGTCGTAGGACACCGACACCAGCACGTCCTCGGTCGGGTGCCACGCCACCTGCTTCACGTCCTGCGTGTGCCCGTGCAGCACCGCCACGCACTCGAAGTCGAACCCGGGCTGGACCTCCCAGATCCACACCGTCTTGTCGCGGCCGCACGTCGCCAGCAGCGACCCGCTCGGCGACCACGCGCACGACTTGACCTCGTTCTCGTGACCCTCCACCACGGCGACGCACTCCCAGTCGCCGCCGCGCTCGGTCCACACCGCGGTGGACGCGTCGAACGAAGCCGTCGCGAGCATGCGGCCTGAGGAGACCGCGGAGAAAGCGGGGAGTCAGTCAGCGGAGAAAGCGGCGCGGGTCGCGCGCGGGTCGCGCGCGGGTCGCGCCTTTTTTTTCACCCTCTCTTCTTCGAACGCGCCGAGGTTTTCGGGCGTCGTCGCCGAGGCGGGCGCGATGACGAGGACACGGGTGGGTTTCGCGTGGGTCCGCGCGCCGCGCGGACGTACCGCAAGGCGACCACGCGACGGATCGCACGGTTCGGTTGTGCACGCCCTCGAGCTCGGCGACGGTGACCCACGCGCCGCCGGCGGCCCGCGAGGGCGCCCACAGACGCGCGGTCCGGTCGGATGAGCACGTCGCCAGAAACCGCCCTCGCGGTTCCCACGCCACGCACCACGCGCGATCGGTGTGCCCCTCCAGCGTCGCCTCCAGCGTGATGGACACCGAGGACGCGCCCGACAGGTCGGACGTGGACGGCTCCGCGTCCATGTCCGCGGTGTCCTTCTCCGAGCCCCCGCCTCTGCCGAGAAGCGACAGCATCGTGCCCCGCGCGCGGCAAACTGTGTCGGGCCAGACCGCAATCTCGCCGAACGCAGGCAACGCCGCCGACGACGTCACACAACGTGTGGTGGACAGATACTAAAAGCCCCGACGCGACGTCGTCCGAGCCATTCCAGCGCTCTCGTCGGACGCCCCACATGACGACGGCGCTCACGGCGAAAGCCACCGCGGCGTCCGCGTCGACGCGCGTCTGCGTCGCCGGTCCGTCGAAAGCGCACACCGCGCGCGCGGCGACGCCTCCGGCGTGCGGCGCCCCCCGCCCCTCCAATTCTTCCTGCGCCTTCCTCGCGCGCGCCGCGCGCCTCCGCGCGGCGACAGTGGCGCGCGCGGGCCGCGCGCCCGGCGGCGGCGCGGAGCGCATGGGCGACGACGAGGTCCGGCGCGGTCCCCCCGGCGCGGAGCGTGACCCGTACCGCGCGCCCGACGGGTACGAGTACGACTACGCGCCTCCCCGTGGCGCTCCGAGCGGGTCGTCCCCTTGGGAAACCGCCGGCGACGGTTTTCCTCCCCGCCCCCCGCCGGGTTCGAACCAAGGCGGGGACGGCGGCGGCGGCGGGAACCGCGTGACGAATTTCCTCATCGCCGGTGCATTCATCGTGGGCATGGGCGCGGGCGTCGCGTTCGACACGTCCGTGGACCTCGAACCGTCCAACGTGGCGAGCCGCGAGATCCTGGACCGCCAGACCCCGAGCTCGGAGGTGTGCATGGCCAACGGCGCGTCCGCCATGGTGTTCGACCAACGCGTGTTCATGTCTCTGAACCCGTTCAACATCTACGTCTCGCAGCCGGAGGTGAAGCCCGGGTGCGTCCTGAGACGCTCGAACTGGTCCATATTAGAGCGCGAGAAGCTCGTGACTGGCGACCAGGAGTCGGACTGCAAGCGGGGCATGAACACGTTCGCGTTTGTGGGCGACCTCGACAAGTCGCCGGAGGTGTCGTGCGTGTACCACAGCGAGGAGGCGGAGAACCAGTTCATGCGCGACCCTAAAGGGAGCGTCATGGGTGACGGGAACCAGGTGCGCGAGTACAGGAAAAACAAAAGCTTCCGGTGATGAAGCGTCGTTCGCGCCGAAGAAGAGCTTCGAAAAGTCGCGTCGCGCGAGAGCTTCGCGTCGTGAAAAATACGGAAAGCGTAAGATGGACATAGCCAAAGCACAAAAAGCGCGCGTCACCGTCTGGACTCCTCGACCCTCTGTCGTTTCGCTTCGAGCGTGGACACCTCGAGCAGGCACGCGTCGTCCGGCTCGTCCCACTCGGGAGGCGGGCGCCAGACCTCCGGCGGCGGCGCCGGCGCCGGCGACGCCTTGGGCTGGACGAACGCGTCGAGCGTGCCCTGCCTCTTCGGGGTCCCCCCGCGGTTCTCCGCGTCCAGCAGCCTCCCCCCCGGGCTCCGGTCGCCTCTCGCGACGAGCGTCTCCAGCCTCTGCTCGCGCGTGCGCTCGGGCGCCGCGCGGGGCTTGGACGCCTTCAGGTCCAGCGCGTCGCCGCGGCGGCCGTCCAGCACCTGCCCCAGCGTCTCGAGCTTGTTGGCGACGGAGCCCCACATGATGTCGTCCACCGTGTCCTTCGCGACGAGGAAGTGCACGTTCACGGCGTTCGCCTGTCCGATCCTGTGCGCGCGGTCCTCGGCCTGCACGATGTCCCCCGGGGTCCAGGAGAGCTCGCCGAAAATCACGGTGGACGCCGCCGTCAGCGTCAGCCCCATCCCCGCGGCTTTGATGGACAGCACGGCGACGCGCGTTTGCCGGTCCGTCTGGAAGCGGTCCACCAGGTGTTGCCGCGCGTTCGTGTCGGTCGAGCCGTCGATGCGGATGAACGGTACCTTCCGCCGGCGCAGCATCTCGGAAGCCGCGTCCAGAGTGCAGGTGTGGTGGCCGAAGAACAGGAACTTTTCGACCGCGGCGGAGGCGTCGCCCGGGGTCTCCGAGCTGTCCAGGAGCGTCTCGAGGTACTCCGCCACCGGCTTGGTCTTCGCCTCGGCGGTGGCTTGGTACAGCTCGTTCATCAGCCGCTTCTCTTCCAGGGTCCGCACGCCGCCGCCGCCGCCGCCGTCAAAGTCTTCCCTCAGCTCGTCCATCTTCGCGCGGATCGCCCGCACCCGCGTCAGCGCCGCCGAGTGCGGCAGGGAGAGCGCGACGCGCTCGCGGCTCTTCGCCGGCAACTGCGTCAGGACGTC
>MDSV01079598.1_pt1 | contig 10689 bp, 10 predicted proteins | sample 810851 | NCBI WGS metagenome assembly MDSV01 (sample SAMN05326640, study PRJNA326480) | marine metagenome | isolation source: seawater | place: Atlantic Ocean: North East | collected 2012 | reverse complement strand
CTCGACTTTCTGAACAGAACATGAAGTGCAAAGCCACCCCTTGGGGTGGCTTTGTCGTGTGAAGAAAAGTACTTTTGCCACCCAGACAACGACGCATTCCATCGCCATGAACATTCCTGCGCAATACGACCCCACCACCAAGGAGGACAAATGGTACGCCCATTGGCTTGAGGCGGGTCACTTTCACTCGGTGCCCGACGACCGCGAGCCTTACACTGTGGTCATCCCGCCTCCCAACGTGACAGGGGTGTTGCATATGGGACACATGCTCAACAACACCATCCAAGATGTGTTGGTGCGTCGGGCTCGAATGCAGGGCAAAAATGCCTGCTGGGTGCCTGGTACCGACCACGCGTCCATCGCCACAGAGGCCAAGGTCGTGCGCCGGTTGCGCGACCAAGGCGTCAAGAAGTCTGACTTGTCACGGGACGAATTCCTGGCGCACGCGTGGGATTGGACCCACGAGCACGGCGGCATCATCCTCGAGCAGCTGAAAAAACTCGGGGCGAGTTGCGATTGGAACCGCACACGGTTCACCATGGACGAAGGGTACTACGACGGGGTCATCGACACCTTCGTGCATCTTCATGAGCGTGGGTTGATCTACCGAGGGGTGCGCATGGTGAACTGGGATCCTTCTGCGCTGACCGCACTGAGCGACGAGGAGGTCATCCACACGGAAGAGCACGGCAAGCTTTACTACGTGCGCTACGCCATCGTGGGGGAGGAAGACCGCTGGGTGACGGTGGCGACCACCCGCCCTGAGACGATCATGGGCGACACGGCCATCTGCGTCCACCCAGACGACGAGCGCTACAAGGACCTGGTGGGCAAGAAGGCGGTTGTGCCTCTGGTCAACCGGGAAATACCCATTATTGCCGACGATTACATCGACATCGAGTTTGGCACAGGGTGCCTGAAGGTTACCCCTGCGCACGACGTCAACGACTATGAGCTCGGGCAAAAGCACAACCTCGAGACCATCAACACCATCAATGCCGACGGCACCATGTCTGCGCAGGCAGGGGCGTACGAGGGCATAGACCGTTTTGAATGCCGCAAGGCGTTCCACAAGGAACTCGACGGCCTTGGGAACTTGGTGAAGGTGGAGGATTACACGAACAAGGTGGGGCGCAGTGAGCGCACCAACGCCGTGATCGAGCCGCGCTTGAGCCTCCAGTGGTTCTTGTCCATGGAAGAGCTGTCCAAGCCGGCCTTGGACGCGGTGATGAACGACACCGTTCAATTCCATCCGCCCAAGTTCAAGAACAGCTACCGCCACTGGATGGAGAATGTCAAGGATTGGTGCATCAGCCGGCAATTGTGGTGGGGTCATCAAATCCCCGCTTGGTTCTACGGCGATGGAGAGGAGGACTATGTGGTCGCCAAGACCGCGGAAGAGGCCCTGGCCAAGGCCCAAGAAAAGTCGGGTCGCTCCAACATGACCGCGTCCGAATTGAAGCAGGACGAAGACGTCATGGACACATGGTTCAGCTCTTGGATTTGGCCCATTCAGGTGTTCGACGGGTTGCACAAGGAGGAGGAAGTGGCGTATTACTACCCCACGAATGACCTCGTTACGGCGCCTGAAATCATGTTCTTCTGGGTGGCCCGCATGATCATCAGCGGGTACCACTACCGAGGAGAGGCCCCGTTCAAGAATGTCTACTACACGGGCATTGTCCGTGACAAGAAGGGACGCAAGATGTCCAAAAGCTTGGGCAACAGTCCCGACCCCATTGAACTGATGAAGCAGTACGGGGCGGACGGGGTGCGTGTGGGCATGCTGTTGACCTCCCCTGCGGGCAACGACTTACCATTCGACGACAAGCTCTGCGAGCAAGGACGGAACTTCGCCAACAAGATTTGGAACGCCTTCCGCCTGGTTCAAGGCTGGGAGGTCGACGAGGCCAAGCCCCAACCCACCGCCGCGGCCACGGCCGTGAAGTGGATGGACGCGAGGAGCCAGCAGGCGATGGAGGAGCTTGAGGCGCAATTCGCCAACTTCAAACTGAGCGAAGCCTTGATGACGACCTATCGTCTCGTGTGGGAGGAGTACTGCAGTTGGTACCTCGAGAGCATCAAGCCGCCATTTGGGATGCCAATCGATGGGGAGACCAAGCGTGCGACGTTGGCGTTGTTCGAGCGAATGCTGAAGCTGCTTCATCCCTTCATGCCTTTCCTCACCGAGGAAGTTTGGCATTGGACCGGGGAGCGACAAGGCTATGCAGAAGATTTGTGCGTGGCTTCTTGGCCTGAGCGCGAGGACTTTGATCAAGTCATCTTGGCGGACGTGGAACTTGCGAAAGAGGTCGTCACCGGCATCCGCAACATCCGCAACGACAATGGCATCCCCAACAAAGAGAAGTTGGCCTTGAAGATTCAGGAAGGCGAGGGATACCCTGCGCACCTGGAGCCTTGGATTGTTCATTTGAGCAACCTTGAGGGCATCGAGCACGTGACGGAGAAAGTCAAGGGAGCTTTTGGATTCGTGATCGGCACCCACCGCTTTAGCGTGCCCTTTGGTGGGGGCTTCAATGTGGAGGCGGAGCGCGCGAAAGTCCAAAAGGACCTCGAGTACCAGCAGGGCTTCCTGCGCAGCGTGCGCGGCAAGTTGTCCAACGAAAAATTCGTGCAAGGGGCTCCAGAAGCGGTGGTCAACAACGAGCGCAAAAAGGAGGCGGACGCTTTGGCGAAAATCGCCGTCCTCGAGGAGAAGCTCGCCGACCTTGGGTGAGTTGACATGACCAGAGTGGCGTCGAACACTTCACCCGGCTTGGGTGTTGTGTTCGCATGTTTGGACTTTTTAAAAATAACCCGCTGCAAAAGCTCCAGAAAGAGCATGCAGACCTGTTGGCCCGCGCCTTCAAAATGAGCTCCGTAGACCGCACAAAGTCGGACGCGTTGGTGGCTGAAGCTGCGAAAGTGGAGGCGCGCATTGTGGAACTCCAAAGCCAAGTGTCATGAGGACCATTGGCGTGGTGGGAGACAGTCGTGGAATCGGCGCGGCGTTGCGCGAGCAGCTGCTGGAGGCCGGGCATCGGGTGATCGGCGTGTCCAGGACAGGAGTGCAACGGGACGTCGGTGCCCACGAGCATTATCAGAGTTTGGTGTTCGACGCAGTGGCGCACCCCTGCGATTTGTCTGGGTTCACCGAGCAGCTTGATGGGTTGGTGTATTGCCCAGGCACAATCAAATTGAAGCCGCTTCGTGGCTTGAAAAAGGACCAGTTTTTGTCGGACTTCGAGGTCAACGTGATGGGGGCGGTGCAAACGCTTCAAGCCAACCACGGGTTGCTGAAAAAAGGCGAAGATCCAGCGGTGGTGTTGTTCAGCACCGTGGCGGTTCAAACGGGCATGGCCTATCACGCCAGCATTGCGGCCTCCAAGGGGGCTGTTGAAGGGTTGACCCGAACATTGGCATCTGAGTGGGCCCCAGACATCCGCGTGAACGCCGTGGCCCCTACGCTGACCGACACAAGCCTGGCGTCATCGTTCCTCGGCAGCGACGCGAAGCGCGAGGCCGCAGCGGACCGGCACCCACTCAAGCGCGTCTTGACGGCCGACGAGGTGGCCTCTGCAGCCGGCTACCTGTTGAGTCCGAATGCAGCTGGCGTGACAGGCCAAGTCATGCAGATGGACGCTGGGATGGGTTCTGTGCGATGAATGGCCGGTCGTTTTGGACGGCCCAGGAGTGGATGGCTTGGCCGTCCCGAAGGCGCGCTCGGACCATCAACAGCCTCAGCGGTTTCAAAAGCGCGAACGTCATAGGCACCTCGGATGCAGAGGGTGTCCACAACCTGAGCATTGTCAGCTCGGTGGTTCACCTTGGGTCGACACCCGCCCAAATGGGGGTGGTGTTGCGTCCTCCTGGAAAGGATGCCCACACCTACAAGAACATCATGGCCACAGGTCAATGCACCTTGAACCATGTGGGGGTAGCTTGGTTCAAGCAGGCCCACCAGTGCAGTGCGCGCTATCCAGCCGCCGTGTCAGAGTTCGCCGAAACAGGGTTGACCCCAGAATTCCACTCCCAAGTCGGACCCCACTGGCAGGCGCCTGCGGTGGAGGAGGCGGCCTTGAAATTGGGCTTGACTTTGTTGAAGGACCTTGAATTGCCCAATGCTTGTCGTTTCATGGTGATGCAGGTGGAGTGGGCCGATGTGCCTGCCGACTCTGTCCGCGGTGACGGGTATGTGGATTTGGAGGCCTCGGAAACGGTGGCCATTTCAGGTCTGGACGGCTACCACGTGACCAAAACCTTAGGACGCTGGTCCTACGCCAAAACGAACTGCAAGGTGTCTCGACTTCAAGATCCCACCCGAGGTTGGGAAGACGTTTCAAGCTGACCGATGGCGGCCGGGGTGCATGTGGTGTGGCTCAAGCGTGACCTCCGAACGAGGGACCATGGGCCCTTGGCCTGCGCCATGAAACAGGCGGCCTCCGACGGGAACCACGTGGTGGTCTTGCATGTGTTTGAGCCCGGCTTGCTGAACCATCCCACAACGTCGTCCCGGCACGTGCATTTTCAGTGGCAATGCTTGGAAGACATGGCAGGCACATTCGACCAGGAGGCGTGGCCTGTGTCCTTTGTGCGGTTGCATGCTCCGGTGCTGGATGTGTTGGATCGCCTTCAAGCCCAAAGCTCGATTCGCTCCCTGCATTCCCACGAGGAAACGGGGGTGGCATGGACTTTCGACCGGGACAAGGCGGTGTCCGAGTGGTGCAAGCGCCATCAGGTGCCTTGGATGGAAGAACCTCAGCTAGGGGTGCAGCGTGGACGCACCGACCGTCGCGGTTGGGTGAACGCATGGCACGTGAACATGGCACGCCCCCTGGCTCACCCAGGCCTGAAGGCCCTTCAGCGGCTACCCCAGAGTCACCCTCCAGCGTGGCGATGGCCTGAGGGGTGGACTTGCGCTTCTCCACCCGTGGTCACCCACGCCGACGATCTTGCCGGGACGGGGCCGTTTCAGCCAGGTGGAGAACGAGTTGGACACAAGTATTTGGCGTCTTTCCTCGACGACGGCCGGGTGCATACTTATCAACGGCACATCAGCAAGCCGGAAGCCAGCCGAACCTCGTGCAGCCGTCTCTCCCCGTACTTGGCATGGGGTGCACTGAGCCTTCGGCAGGTTTACCAAGCCCTCGAGGCTACGCACCGGCAAGGGAGAAACCACCACGCGTTTGGGAGCCGGCTGAGGTGGCATTGCCACTTCATTCAGAAGTTTGAGGCGGAGCACGCCCTGGAATGGCGGAACCTGAACCGTGCGTACGACGCCTTGCCCACGGTGCATGACCCCGAAGCGCTGTCAAGGTGGAAGGAGGGTCAGACGGGGATTCCTTTGGTGGACGCCTGCATGCGTGCCGTGCGGAACACGGGGTACCTCAACTTTCGCATGCGCGCCATGTTGGTCAGCTTCCTGACCCACCACATGAACCACCGGTGGCAGGACGGCGTGGCGCATTTGGCGCGTTGTTTTTTGGACTTTGAGCCAGGGATTCATTTCCCCCAATTTCAAATGCAGGCAGGCGTCATCGGAATCAACACTGTTCGCATCTACAACCCGGTGAAGCAAGGGGAGGACCACGACCCCAGCGGGGAGTTCATCCGAAAGTGGGTCCCTGAGTTGGCGGAAGTCCCAGCCAGCTGCATCCATGCCCCATGGACGGCACCGCCCATGGAAGCCGCCATGGCGGGGTGGGGAATGGAGGCCTATCCAAATCCTGTGCTCGATGTGACCGAGGCGGCTCGGTCAGCCCGCGACAGGATGTGGGCATTCCGGAAACGTCCCGATGTCAAGGTGGAGGGTCGGAGGATTTTGGCGCGACACGTAGTGCCGCAGTCTTCCCAAACAAAGGGCCGAATGCGCGAACTTTGACGCATGGATGAGACGACGCTGCTGCACCATGAGATCGTAGGAGACAACCCCGAGTTGCCGTGGATGGTATTCATCCACGGGGCGGGAGGCTCGATTCGCACGTGGAAGTTTCAGACCGATGCCTTTGCGCCGCATTACCGGTTGCTCATGCTCGACCTCCGGGACCATGGCTTGAGCAAGGGCATCCTCCCGGAATTCCCAGCTTACGACTTTGACATCGTGGCGGAAGACATTTTGAAGGTCCTCGATCACTTGGGCATTGAGAAGGCGCATTTTATCAGCTTGAGCATCGGCAGTGTGATTCTCCAAAAAATCGACATGTTGAGGCCCGAGTTGGTGGACCGCATGGTCATGGCGGGCGCCATTTTCGACGGGAGTTGGGTGATGCATATGTTCGTGCACAGCGCGCGCGTTTTGAACCACATCTTGCCCTTTCAGGCCATCTATTGGATGTTCTCGTTCATTGTCTTGCCGAGGAGAAACCACCGCATGAGTCGGTGGATTTTCAGACGACAGAGCCGGCGTTTGTCGCAGCTGGAATATCTGAAATGGGTGGAGCTCTACAAGCCATTTTTCAAGCTGGTGAAAGATGTCATGTCTCGCCATGTGGCCAAGCCGTCCCTCGTGGTTATGGGCGACCAGGACCACATTTTTTTCAAGGCAGCTCAGCAGTTCGCGGAGGTGCACCGCAACGTTCGGTTAAGCGTGATTGAGAATTGCGGTCATGTGTGCAGCATTGAGGCGCCAGAGCTGTTCAATGAATTGGTGCTGAAGTTCCTGAAAGGGACAGATTTTCCGCAACGTGTGACGGCGACGCCGGTGCCGATGTCGTGGTCCGAGTTGAAAGCTCTCCAACAACCCGGGGGCTGACGTGGCTCACAAAAAACCGCACCTCCCAGAAAAGGAGTGCGCCACCTGTGGCAGGCCATTCGCATGGCGCAAAAAGTGGGCCCGCTGTTGGGACCAGGTGAAACATTGCAGTGAGCGCTGCCGTCGACAAAAGCAGAGAACATGAGGGCCTGTGGGGTGTTGGTTTTTTCTCATGTCAGCAATGTCTCCAACCGATGTCATGGATTCTGCGCACACAGTGCGGCTCGTCCTGGGTGACCAATTGAACGCAGCCCATCCCTGGTGGTCTGTGGTCGATCGAGGTGTGGTCACGGTGATGGTGGAGTGCCGTCAGGAGACGGACTACGCCCGACATCACATCCAAAAGGTGTTGGCCTTTTTTCTTGCCATGCGTGGCTTTTCGACAGACCGTGCTGGGGAGGGACATCGCATGCACCATGTGACGATCGACCAGCAAGCGGCCTTGCGGCCCATGCTCGATGTCGTCCACGACGTGGTGGTGGCCACCGGGGCCACGCGCTTCGAGCACCAGCTTCCGGACGAGTGGCGGCTCGATGAATTGCTTCGAACCGGTCCGGCTGAATGGGGCGTCGAGGTGGTGCCTTGCGACACGCACCATTTTTTGACCCAACGGGACGACCTGGCCACCCATTTCAAGGGAAAGAAGCAATACCTCATGGAGTCGTTTTACCGGATGATGCGGAAGCGCCATGCGGTTTTGATTGACGGCGCAAGCCAACCTGAGGGAGGCAAGTGGAATTACGACGCCAACAACCGGAAGAAGCTGCCCAAGGGCCATGTGCCACCCCAACCCAAACTTTGGCTGCGCGACGTAGAGGGGTTGATGGTGCAGCTTAAGGAAGCAGGGGTCGAGACCGTGGGGCGCGTGGACCCGACATCATTCGGATGGCCCGTGACGCGGGAAGAGAGTTTGGAATTGTTGGATGTGTTTGTGGAGGAGCTGCTACCCTTGTTCGGTGATTTTCAAGATGCATTGACCGAGGACAGTTGGACGGTGTACCACAGCCGTTTGAGCTTTGCCCTGAATGTCAAAATGCTGAGCCCGTTGGAGGTGATCGAGGCGGTGGAAAAGAAGTGGAGAACGGCGCCGTCTCACGCAAGCATCGAGCAAGTGGAGGGGTTCATCCGCCAAATTTTGGGCTGGCGGGAGTACATGCGAGGCGTCTATTGGGCGCACATGCCTGGGTATGCGGAGAAGAACTTCTTTGAGCACGATCGTTCGCTGCCAGGGTGGTTCTGGACCGGAGATACAGGCATGCGCTGCTTGCAGCACGCAATCACCCAGACCCTGGATCACGCCTACGCGCACCACATCCAGCGCCTCATGGTGACCGGCAACTTCGCCTTGCTTGCCGGAATCGACCCGGACGAGGTTGACAGTTGGTATTTGGGGGTGTACATCGACGCCATCGAATGGGTGGAAATCACCAACACACGGGGCATGAGTCAATTTGCAGACGGCGGCATTGTGGGCACCAAGCCCTATGTGTCCTCCGCCAATTACATGCATAAAATGGGCCCCCATTGTGCGGCGTGTCGGTACAACCGTCAAGGCAAGACCGAGGACGACGCTTGCCCTTTCAACAGCCTCTATTGGCACTTCCACGCACGGAACCGACACCTGCTCGAGAAGAACCCACGCATTGGCATGGTCTACCGGACATGGGACAAGATGGACCTAGCCAAGCAACAAGCCATACTCGACCGCGGGGATGCGGTTCTTCACAACCTTGAACAGCTTTGACATGGCCACCATTCATTGGTTCCGGAACGACCTTCGTCTTGACGACAACCCCGCCTTGCAGGAAGCCCTAAAAGGAGGAGATGTTGCGCTCGCCTATGTGGTGGACCCTGCGTTCTGGAAAGAAGACAGATGGGGCCACCGAAAAACCGGCGCCTTCCGCACCCGTTTCTTGTGGGAAAGCGTGACCGATTTGCAACGCGCCATTGAAAACGTGGGTGGCTGCTTGCACATCCTTGCAGGTGCACCCCAAGAGGTGCTCCCTGGCTTGATGTCCGACCTGGGGTGCAAGGTCTTGACTGCCCAAGCTGAACACACTCCTGAAGAAATCGAGGTGGAGTTGGCGGTGGATCGCGCCGTGGTGGCGTTGGGCGGCCATTGCCGCTGGGTGGAGGGCCTCACGTTGTACCATCCCGAGGACATCCCCATGTCGCTGGAGGCGTTGCCCGACATTTTCACACAGTTCCGGAAAAAGGTGGAAAAGGGAAGTGACGTTCGCATGCCTCACCCGGCTCCGGAATCCATGACGTGTTTGGAGGCGGACGACTTGGGCGAGTTGCCGGAATTGGCGTCTTTTCTGAAGCGGCATGGCATGGCGTTGCCCGTGGACGACGTGCGGGCTGTGTTGCCCTTCCGTGGGGGGGCGAGCGAAGCGCGGGCCAGACTTAAGCATTACTTCTGGGACACGGAAAAACTGGCGGTGTACAAGAAGACCCGCAACGGCATGGTGGGGGCGGATTACAGCAGCAAATTCAGTCCTTGGTTGGCGAACGGGTGCATCAGCCCTCGACGAATTGCCAGCGAGGTGGCCCGTTTTGAAGAAACCGTGGAAGCCAACGACAGCACGTATTGGTTGGTGTTTGAGTTGATTTGGAGAGATTACTTTCGATTCGTGGCCATGAAGTACGGCGCCAAGATCTTTCACAAGAAGGCCCTCAAGCCTGACAGCCCCAACCGGGGTACTCAGCGACATGCCTTCGAAGCTTGGAGGGAGGGGCGCACGAAAGACCCCTTCGTCAACGCCAACATGCGTGAATTGGCCCGTACTGGGTTCATGAGCAACCGAGGCCGTCAAAACGTGGCGTCGTACCTCGTTCACGATCTGGGCATCGACTGGCGCCTCGGGGCGTCGTGGTTCGAGCACCTGTTGCTGGACCACGACCCGGCGAGCAACACGGGGAATTGGATTTATGTGGCTGGCGTGGGCAACGACCCCCGCCCCAACAGAAAATTCAACACCCGCCGACAGGCGGAGATGTACGACGGCGACGGCAAATACCAAACCCTTTGGAGTAGCGATGCTTTGGAACTTGACCTACGCTGATTCGGACCGCTGGGCCGAGGTCTACGCGATCGCTGGGAAGCCACGTCCGTGGTGGAAAAGGTCTGGCAGCCCTCGGCTTCGACTGCTGGACGGTTCGCCAGAAGTGAGGTCCCTCGTGGACGAGACCTCCGATGTGAAATGGGCCAACCTGCAGCGCACCCAATCGGGCGCCATTTTGTATTTCCGGGTGCGGTTGGAGGTCTACGGTGTGCCTTGGAACCGGAAGGACATTCAGGTGGAATGGGCGGAGCGTGACAACGACGGAACGTTGAAGCTGCGTTCCGCAGATCAAAATGTCACGCTTGCATTTTCAGCGGGGCAACACAAGGCAGTGCAAGCCTTCGTGCACGACGCTTTTGGCCCGTCCTGACGTCAAATCGTGTCCGATGTACACATTTAATTTATTGATAACGTGTATATTGCGTAACGATAAGAAATAAATGATGAGCAAGACACGCACCCTGAATCAACTCCGTCAAAGCCGCGACGCCGTGTACACCCCGCCCAAGTCTCACCAAGATTCGATGACCAAGCGACTGGTGGGTGACATTTACGTGATCATGGACCAGGAGGGAAATCCTGCCGTTGCGTGTGACGACGTGGAATGTTTGATTCAAGCCCGTCCAGAGTGGTCGGCACAGGAGTTGAACAGCCATTTTGACCAGCACTCGGAACCGTTTTTGGCTTCGAATGGAGAAAGGGTGCACCAAGTGCAGCGCAAGAAGCTGCGCGTCTGAGCAGCTGCATACATGATGCCCGGACATCGCGACCTGCAAGTAGACAGCAAAAAGCCCCGACTCTTGCGAGCCGGGGCTTTGCATCCTTAAGGTTCAATTCAGTGGTTGGCGAGGTATGCAACCACGCCTGACGTTG
>MDSV01014776.1_pt1 | contig 10689 bp, 9 predicted proteins | sample 810851 | NCBI WGS metagenome assembly MDSV01 (sample SAMN05326640, study PRJNA326480) | marine metagenome | isolation source: seawater | place: Atlantic Ocean: North East | collected 2012 | reverse complement strand
CCAATGGCGATGGTAACTGATGCATCCACTCGATACATCATCTCAGTAAAGAATGCTCGGGCGGTCCAGGGCAATCCAAGGCCGCCATATTCCCGGGCCAATCCTGTGGGCTGCAGACCGGCCTGTCTGGCTTCCTCCACCAGTTCCAGCATCCTGGAAGGGAAATGCACTTTTCCGTTTTCAAATCGTACTCCCTCCTGGTCCAGCTGTTGAACATGAGGAGCGATCTTACGTCCTGCGAATTCCCCTGCACTATCCAGCACCGAACGGTAGTAGTCCAGGGCTTCTTCTTTGCTGGACGGTGCCATGGCAAATCGTTCATCCCCGGTTTCCTGGTACCGTCGCGCATCGAAAAAATCAGCTTCGTAGGCTTCCACCACCTCATTCCAGCGAATGATGTGGTCGAAATGAAGCATTAGATCATCGTTATCGGAAAAATAGTTTCCTTCAATCATAGTGACCTCCTGGAAACGAATGCTCCTCTCAATTCACCCAGCGAATATCCTGTGGCTTCATCGTCTGGATAGGCCGCTTCAATAGCATTGCGGGTCTGCGGCTTGATTTCTTTGACACCTCCATGGCATTGAAGGCATAGAGCGGCCTGAACTGGAATGGGGCTCATTACATATTCTTCTTTTTCTGTGCGAAAGTGCACCGGCTGCAGCGGTTCTTGATTCTTGAGCCGCTGCTTCCACATTTCGATTACCACGGCCTCAAACTCATTGGCTCGATGATCGGGATTTCTTGGTTTGTCAGAAACTCGATAGATCTTCCAGGCATCTTCGCTGTGCTTCTGTTCCATTTCCGGCGAAGCAACACTGCACACCTGGATGGCATAGGGCGCCCCTTTCTCTTGAATGGCCCCGATGAGACGCTTCTGAAGATCTCCCTTAAAAGCCATAAAGCGATCCAGAGATTGCTGCACCTCCGGCGAAGGCTCTAATACAGAGATTTTCGCATATCCGATGCTTCGAAGCGCTTCCCCGGATGATACAGAACCCGGATCACAATAAATCTGCGAAAAGAGGATAAAGGAAACGAAAATAAGAAATAGACCACGATTCATGCCCAAGGATTATAACAGGGGGTATAGAGAGCAAGAAAAAGTCCATGCGAACCGATAAACCCAATGCTTTCGCTCAATGTGATGCCAGAATGCGCGAAACCAGTGATTGCACCCTGCGGTCCGCGGGTCGCAATTCCTGAAGAAGCGAAACTACATTACGGGCCCGATTTGATTTGCCGGTCTTCTCATAGAGGTGCACAAGCAGCATCAGGTTGCGAGTATGAGACGGATTTCGAAAGAAAAGTCGTTCTGCATGCTTCAAGGCCAGAGCAGCATACCCTGGATCGTCATGAAGAGAGGCCAGATGGTAGGTAGCGGCGATTCTATACAGAGACTCCTCCTGTTCGGCGCCGCCACGCACCAGGTTTGCAGCTTTTTCCAGAGCGCCCTGCAAAGCGGAATTACTCATGGCGGATTCCAGCTCTTTGAGGCGCTGATAAAGATCATCCTCCTCAGGAATGGCCATGGCCTCCTGAAAATGAAAACTCAGTAGCGACAGATCGTCGCTGATTTCTCCTGTCTTTTTGATTTCCTGTCTCAGAGCTTCCAGGTCGCCATCGGAAGTTTCACAATGATACAGAAACCTGGTATGATCGTCATTCATTACCCGGTCCTGATCATTGAGCCAGACATCGTCCCTTCCATCCGAACCAAGAATGAGCCGATCATCGGGATGTAGACGAAAGGTATCCAACCGAAAGTCCAGATCGGTGGAATCAGTGGTCACTCCGATCTTTCGCAAGTTGCACTCAGTTTCGATGAATCGAGCTTCCCCATCTCGAAGCAGCACTGCCCAGGGATGCTCCACATTCAGGACATAGGTGAAACCGGTGTTTTCTTCAACCAGTGCCAGGATAAAGGAAGCCATCATACTTCCGTCGAATGGGCGAAACACAGTTTCCAGCTCCACATACACCTGCCGCATCCAGTGTTCAGGAGTAGCATTTTCCGTGTTTTCGAATAACTGGGTTCGAGCGAGGGCACTGCGAAACACGGTTCCCAGAACCATGGCTCCACCGGCGCCCTGCACCGATTTTCCCATGGCATCTCCGTTCAGAAGCACCCGATACAATTTGCCTCCCAGCTCCAGCTGATCCGCAATACAGATATCGCCTCCGATCTCGGAAGCCCTATCCTTGAATTCAAATTTTTTCTTTTGCTCCACCAGTATACTGACATCATACCTGGAACGAGCCAGGTCGCCTCCAATGGGCCCCAGAATCAAAGAGGTAAGATAGTAGTCCCCGTCTTGCTGTTCCTTTAGAGCGCGAACGCTTTCCATACTCTTTTGGAGTTCGCTGGTCCGGTCCCGAACCTTCTGATCCAGGTCCCGGTTCAATTCCTCTACTTCATTGGTTACTCGCATGAATCGGCTGGCCATCAAGGCAGCCAGGCCACTGACCAGGGCCACAAATGTGAAGCTGGCTATCTTGGGAGTGTGAAAGATATCCTTGGACTGTAATATATCATGACTGAGGGAAAAGACTACGATTAACACTCCGGCAGCCAGAAAGTAGGCCTCTCGATTTCTACGAAGCACTTCTCGCCCAATAAAATAGATCATATAGAGAAACGCTACTCCCAGCATACCGTACCAGACATCTCTGAGTATTCGCATGATGCCCAGTGGTACGAATGCGATGAGCGCCGATGTGATGAAGCAGTAAACTCCGTAGATCTTGACCAGAAGAGTGATTTTCTTTTGCGTAAACTCAGAAAGAAATGCTACGAAGAAAGGCGGAATTAAGAATAACAGTATATGCTCTACCCTGCGATGAATCTCCACATGTTCAGCAAACAACGCTTCTCGGCTGAAGGTATTGGCGGTAAACCAATACATCGAAAGAAGTACGGCACCCAGTCCAAAATACAGGTTGTAGCGATCGCCAGGACGCCGACTGAAAAGCATTAGATGGTACAGCCCCCAGGCCACGTATATGGTAAGAAAAATAAAGGCCAGGATCTCTCTCTGTCTGTGAGTTGCGAAAACCTCGTTCACCGGCCCCACCTCCACCGGATCCATAAACTGCAAGGGATACTTTCCGTTCGAGTACAGTGCGATGTAGAGGGTATTCTTCTCGCTCAAACCCTTGAGTGGAATACCACGTAACATAGGACGCATGGCCCCGGCCTGATAGGGCTCTTCCTGACCCAGTTGCCCGAAGCAATGGCTGTTCAAACAGATAACAGAAACATCCAGCAATCGACCGGCATTCACTGCCAGAATTTCGCGCTGATTCAGTTTTTCGTTTAAATCGGCCGGAAGGTCATGCTTCAGGGTAATCCATCCTGAATAATCCCTGGCAGCTTCATTGGCTGAAAGGATGGTGGGCAATTCAATGGGTTTCCAATCGGGCCTGGATGTATCTTTTTTTGTGGCCAGTCCTTGAATCGCGCTTGTGTCCGGTAAATGCAATCCCCGGGAATATTGCCATTGCTCAAGCTCCTGCAGATGGCCTGTACGAGTTTCACGGGAACAATGAAATAGGCTGAGAATGATTATTGTGGTAGAAACAAGCAGCAGAGGCCTTTGCATCCCTCATCATTGGCGGCCCTCAGGAAAAAAGGCAAGAAAATATGCCCGGGTCTGTACCGGGGAAGCGGTATGTTCGTTAGCTCCTTGACCCGGTGCAGCATCGTAACTGATTAGCTTCGTGACTCGAATACAGGGAGCACCATGATGGAAGATATATCCAGGGAAAAATTAAAGCCTGCTATAGAACTGCTGGCTGCTAACCACTCAGACTACGAAAGTGAGATTCAGGATCTTCATGGATGGCTCTTGAATTCGCAGGCTCAGGAAAGGCATCGTATGAATGCCTACAGAGTTTCGCAATCCACAGCTATCCCGGTGGATCGATTGATTCGCATACTTCTCTGGGGAACTCAGAAATCCGTATTCCAGCTACACTGGCAGCAGCATTGCCCTCATTGTAATATGATTACTGCTGAATATGATTCCCTGGCCGCATCGTCCGGCGAATCCTATTGCAAAATGTGCGATACAGAATACAGCGTGGACTTCAAGGAGCGAGTGGAAGTAACCTTTTCTCTGCATCCATCCATTGAGGAGCTGGAAATCCCTCCTTACTGTCTTCCGCCCAGGTCCCTGAAACCGGTGGCCCAGCTATCCATGGCCCGCGGAGAAGTGGAAGACGCAGAGTTCCAGGTGAGCCCGGGGGTTTACCGTTACTATTGTCCCATCACTATGTCCATGGGTAAGATGCATGTAGAAGATAAAGAGGGCGAAAGCGAACTGGAGATTCATCAGCTTGCCGATTCCACTTTTAACCCTCCGGAGATTCATATTTCTGCCGGACAGGTGCATCTAAAGGCAGTGAATGAAACCGTTCCTATCAGTGGATTGATCATCCATGAGGACAAGCTGGCCCATCCAATACCCTTCCAGGACCTGGAGCTTCATCTTAACGGACTGGAGATTATCCATTATCCAGAATTTAGAGAAATATTTGGCGACGATGCACTTTCCGATCGCGAGAAAATGACGATATCGTCCGTGACCATCCTTTTTACGGACATCACCGGAAGCACCCGAATGTATGAGCGTCTGGGAGATGTGCAGGCCTACAATATTGTAAGGGATCACTTTCAAATATTGATCGAAGCCATTCAAAATCGCGGAGGTACGATTATCAAAACCATTGGGGATGCGGTCATGGCCTCCTTCATAGAAAGCGAAACTGCCTTTCGTTCGATTTTTGAAGCCATGGATGAATTCGAAAATTACAATAGCCAGAAAGATGACGACCATCGCGTTAACTTGAAGATTGGAATTCATTCCGGTCCGGCTATCCTGGTTAATTTGAACGATCGATTGGACTACTTTGGAAGCACTGTGAACAAGGCAGCCAGGATTCAGAGCCTGGCCCGAAGCCATCAGATTGCATTTTCAGAGGAGATACTCGGCTTTCCCGGTATCAAAAAGCTACTGGTGAGCCGAGGTATGCGAAAGCTCCTGCGTAGACAGGCTTCTCTCAAAGGACTGAGCGGAAGCCATCCAATTTACTTTCTGTCCCTGGAGAATGCTCCGGCCTAGCTCATCAATTCTATGAGCTGATCCAGGGCCTTGCCCCACCCATCCGCAAAGCCCATATCTGCATGCTTTTTCGCATTTTCAGGGCCAGAATGCATGGCCACCGCGCGGTAGAGAGTTCCATTCTTTGTAGCTTTCAAGGTCAATCGAGCCGTCATAAAGGGCTCCAGACCTGGCCTGAATCCTGGTTCCAGTGCATCTGTAAATACCAGACTCTGATTCGGGATTACTTCCAGATAGCAGCCGTTGCTGGGGAACTCCTCCCCTTCCGGAGAGCGCATCACGGTGCGAAAGATGCCACCGGGTCTTAGATCAACTTCGCAATCCGCAAGAGACCAGGGACTGGGAACGAACCATTTCAATAAATGCTTCGGTTCGGTCCAGGCTGCCCAGACTTTTCCCACTGGAACATCGATTTCTCTTTCCAGTACCAGATCCCTTTCGCTATCAAATTCTTCCGCTTTCATTCCATTTCCTCCAACAAATAACTATCCAGTTGATTCAGTCTCTTCTCCCACATCCTTTCCTGGGAAGAAAGCCAGGACTGTACAGGTTTGAATCCAGCACGATTCAGCCGATAGATGCGAACCCGACCTTCCTTTGTTGATTTCACCAGGCCAGCTTCCTCCAGCATTTTCATATGCTGCATGAAGGATGGCAAAGCCAGATCAAATGGCATGGCCAGCTCCGACACCGTAGCTGGTCCCCGGGAAAGGTTTTCTACCACCAGGCGCCGGGTTTTATCTCCCAGAGCCTTGAAAAGCAGATCCACATTCGGTGCCGCGGCCATAGCCAATTTCAGCACAGCGCAATACTTAGGTCAACCCCTAAGTGTTTTTTGACTGAGGATTCTGCGAATTTTTTCGCGGGAAAAGGCTGGCTTTCAATGCTGGATCCTGGCTGCCAGATCTCCTGAAATTTCTACCGAAACATCAGCTCAAACTATTACTTTAATCTCTACTTTAATCTTTCCCTTAGTCTTTCCTGAATCTTCCCTGAATTTTTCCTGGATTCTTGATCCTTCTATGGCCTTTGCTCCGGCCGTCCCGGGTGGCTTCTGGCCAGATTCGAGCCGCTTACAGTTCAAGATGGATGCGAACCTGAGCTTTACAGGGAAGCTCAGGATTTACTTATTAGTACTATGTGGCTGCAAACAGATATTCAATTGAAAGCCCGGAGCCGTGGGTTTCACATTATTACTTCAGAGATCCAGAGAGCAGTGAACCAGCTACAGGGGGACGGCCCTTTGAACATTGGCCTGTGCCATCTATTCATTCACCATACCAGCGCCTCTCTAACCATAAATGAAAATGCAGATCCAGATGTTCGCGGCGATCTGGAAAGACACTTCTCTGTTCTGGCTCCGGAAAATGCCCCACATTACGAACATACCCTGGAAGGGCCGGATGATATGCCAGCTCATATAAAAACAGTGCTGATTGGATCGGATCTTACCATTCCTCTACGAAACGGAAAACTCGTACTGGGAACCTGGCAGGGAATCTATCTGTGCGAACACAGAAACCATGGCGGACCCAGAACCGTAACCCTCACCCTGAATGGAGAATAGTCGAAAAGTGTCCAATGGCCCGGGATCACATTTCCCATGAGCCGAGCAAAAATTGTCCACGTCTTCGCCGGCTGAAAACTTGCTTTTGACTCAATTATAATCGAGCCGGGATGAAGACATACTTTCGAGCCTTGGCGTGGACCAGTTAGATGGCTCCGCGAAATTCGATCACCCCAGAAATCGATGGGCCATGGATTTCTTTGTTTCATGCCACAGGATGTGACTCACTGCATGAAAGGCCCCCAGATTCAATTTGGGCGGTTTTCCTCTCGAAAGACGCCTGGAAATCTGGTAGGCATACCATCCACCTTCGCTCATCAACCCAAAGGCCGGCGAAGGCTTCAGATGTGGTAACTGCACCTGATCTAATTTTCCGGACAGAAAGTCCGATGCAAATGTTTCTGAAATCAAAAATGGACGGGCAATTCCAATAAAGTCCGTGTCGCCACTTTCCAGGGCTTCTTCGCAGAAAGAACGACTGCGAAATCCTCCAGTGATCATAAGTGGCGTTTTGATACTGGTGTGAAGACGACGAGCAAAATCCAGAAAGTAGGCTTCTCGTTTCTTTGTACTTTCCCGCACTCCCTGCTGGTCGTTCAATAGAAAAGATGGGCTCTCATAATTTCCTCCAGAAATCTCAAGCAGATCGATGCCTTCTTTTTCGAGCATGATGGCCACCTGTTCCGATTCATCCTGATCGAATCCGCCTTTCTGGAAATCCGCAGAGTTCAACTTTACGGACAGGGCATTGGCGCGCCCAATTTCGCTTCGCACAGCCCTTACAATTTCCAGAAGCAGTCTGGCTCGATTTTCCAGGGATCCACCCCAGTCATCCTGCCTTTGATTTGTAATGGGAGACAGGAACTGACTCAAAAGATATCCATGGGCTGCATGAATCTGCACACCCTGGAAGCCTGCCTGGATACAGAGCCTGGCCGTGGTTCTATATTTCTGGATCATCTCCTGGATGCCTTTCTCCGTAAGGGGCCTGGGTTTTCCGTACAGGCCCTTTTCATGTAGCTGCACACTGGAAGCAGACACAGGTCTCATATTCACAAGCCTGGAAGTCTGGCGTCCGGAATGATTGATTTGTGCCCAGAAATGGGAGCCACCGGAACGTGCGATGCGAGTCCACTCCTGGAATTGATCCATGGCTCGATCATCTTCCAGAACCACGTTTCCGGCGGACTCCATGGATTTGCGGTCCACCATGATATTTCCTGAAAGAAGCAGTCCGGCCCCACCCCGGGCCCAGGTTTCGTAGAGCTTAAAATGATAGCGATTGGGATTGTGATTTGCGCCGGCCACGCGCTCGGTCATGGATGCCTTAACCAGGCGATTGGCAATGGTCTGTCCACAGGGAAGGGTATACGATTTTTCCAGCATACCTGTATTTGGATACAGCCCTGCTCCGTTCAAGGACTTTCAACGAAAGCAGAGCTGGCTGCGAAAAAAACAGCCTCAGACTGTAATTCGCGTAAACCAGTTCTGCTTTAACTGAATCTGGAATAAAAATCTGCCAGACCCGGGTGCAGGAAGCTTTCTACTTCAAAGCTGCCTGCCCTTTTCGCGCCATATCGATGGCATTTCCCAGGATTCTGGCCGCTTCCTGAGGTGCATGAAAGCCGGTACTGTTCTCTGCTTCCACAAAGCCCAGCAGGAACTGAGACTTTCTCTGATAGGATCTGGCCACGTTTAGCTTGTTTTCCGAAACTCCGGAACTCTGGGCCTTTTCAATATCATCGATGAGAGCCATCAAAGCATCCATGGCAACGTTTCGAAGCTGCCAGTGACTGTCCTGGATTGTATCGATTCTGGCACGATGCTCCTCTGGCTTAAGGCTATGACAGGTTCCACAGGCTGCATCCACATTTAGATACGGACTGCGAACATGATGATCCGATACTTTGTACGCCCCTTCGCTTACATAGGGCATATGACAGTCGGCACAGGCTACCCCGCTGCGAGCGTGAATTCCCTGGCTGTACATTTCAAATTCCGGATGCTGGGCTTTTAATGCGGCCGTTCCAGTATCCTTGTGTGTCCAGTCTTTGAATTTAATCTCTTCATAGTAGGATAGAATCTCATCCGCTTTGAGACCATTGTTCCAGGGATAGGTCAGAGTCTTTTCTTTTCCTTCGAAATAGTACTCTACGTGGCACTGAGCACATACATAGGTTCGCATCTCCCTTCGGGTGGCATCCTGATTCACATCGTAGTTCGAAATGCCCTGAAGCTTCTTAACTTTCTGAATACCTATCATAAAGGCAGGGCGCGTTACACGAAGGCTCATATCGGAAGCGTTGTGACAATCGATGCAGGCCACAGGATGATCTGCCAGTTCGGCTACTTCCATATACGGGCGGGAGTTCATTTCACGAAATCCGGCCATGATATCTCCATCACCCAGTTCCTTGTAGATGCTGTATGTGGATGCATGGCAGTTTAAACAGGTTCCTGGCTGCCCCACTTTCTGCCTTAAAGTATGCAGCTGGTCGGTGAGCATGTATGCGTGGCCTCGCTCTTCGCGGAAATCGATGGAAAATGCATATCCGGCCCACATTCGCTTTAGCCTGGGATCTTCGTCGATCTTGGATTGAGTAACCACACTCCTGGGATCCGCTTCATCCGGCACATGTGGCAGAGACTCGGATCCTCCGTAGCGAGTCCTTTCCATATCAGTGGTCTTTCTGTACATTTCCAGATGTAGAGGAAAGTTCTTACCCCAGATCTCTGGATCACTTATGGAATCGTCCAGTTCCACAACCTGAAAGTAGGGCTGCTTCGCTTCCTGAATTCGGGAAGAAACATCCGAAACCAGAAAGGCAATCAATAGTCCCAGAATAAACCCACTGCCAAGAATGATCAGAAGCCCCCTTTTTCCCAGGTTCTCAATCCAGTTCAATAAAGCTTTCATCGCAACCTTCCTGTGGAATGACCTACATCGGAATGGCACATCAGGCAGCTCTGTTCTTCCACGGCACCTTCCATAGCTGCCGGATGCGAAAAGACGTTACCATGACAGCCGATGCATGCCTTTACCGTTACATCTTTGTTTCTATCTGTTATTCGAATATTCTCTGGAAATCGGCCGGTACTGAAGGCCCAGGCATGAGCAAAACCGTTCTGGGCTTTCGTCATGTACTTGGCCAGATTTCCTGGTGGAGTATGGCAGCTGTTACATGAAGTAAAGGAGCCATGGGAGCTTTTCACCCAGGCATTAAACTGTTGCTCCATTACATGGCAGTTGATGCAGGCTTCGCTGTTATCGGTGAAATAGGAATGTCCCCGGGCGTATATAAATGTAAATACGCTCATCCCCAGAAGCGTTCCCACCGGTCCCAGAACCAGAAGCCATTTCCATGCACGATTCACCGGCCAGACCCTGGACAATATTTGGAAAGGATGCAAGACTTTTTGCCCTGCGGATCCCGGGTATTTTACTAAATTTTCTTAATTTGATTCCAGGTCTCAATTAGTCACCGCTGGCAGATCCATCCTCTATAAAAATACCAATGGGCTGAATGGCTACCACCTCTGCCTGGTTTCTCCGCCGGCGATACTATTCCTTCGATGGCTTCCAATCCCTCCAGGAGTGCATGGAACCTGAAAAACAGGCAAGCCCGTGGGGGAGCCTGACTGGGACTTGTGCTACATGGGATTTCTGTGATTATACAAATACAGTCCCTGGCAAAGTCCTGTGGACAGATAGGGAGGCCAGCCTGGAATCTGACCATGCAAAGTCAGGAGCATTCTACCTCCGGGTACAAAGTCAAAGGGAGATACCGGCGAGCACTGGTACGGGCGCAACTATTGGTGTTGATTTTGCTATCTTCGCTTGCCCTTTTCGCAGAACCGGTAAAGCCCATTCCCGAAATCAAATCCTATGTGCTGGATCAAACCTCCACCCTGACAGCGCAGCAAAAGGATGACCTGACCTCGATTCTAAAACGAATCGAAGATAATCATCAAAGCCAGGTAGTTCTGGTGATAATCGAT
>MDSV01104807.1_pt1 | contig 10690 bp, 11 predicted proteins | sample 810851 | NCBI WGS metagenome assembly MDSV01 (sample SAMN05326640, study PRJNA326480) | marine metagenome | isolation source: seawater | place: Atlantic Ocean: North East | collected 2012 | reverse complement strand
TAAAAAATATAGAGCTAATGACTTTTATTCCTTCATTACTTAAAATTTCTATTATTGATTTAATTATAGCTGCATCACCTATCTTAGCGGCTTTGATTACACTTGGCATATAATAAATACCTTTAAAATCTAATCTCAAAGAAGAAAAATTTGGTTTTGCAATCTTACCTGCAAACAAAACTCTTTTACATTTTTTTTGTTTTATTAAATTAATAATTGATCCAAATTTTCCAATACTAACTCTAAAAGAGTTTTTATCTTTTTGAAATTTATAATTTTTTGAAAAATCAATTATAAAATATTTTTTATTTAATTTTTTAACTTTACTAAGAACTATTTCTGAAAAATCGGTATCACCTAAAAACAAACCTATCATTTTATTTTGAATATGGAGTACAAATTGGCCTTTTTTTATCCATTTCTATAAATTCAATAACTTCTTTAACTAATTCATTATTCTTAAATTCATTTGATAGATTGGTTAAATTTTCGGTTAAATTTTCATTTTTAAAAATTTCTTTATAAGCATCACTTAGAATCATTATTTCTTTATTAGGAATATTTTTTCTTCTTAGACCTATTAAATTCAATCCTTGTAAAATACTTCTGTTTCCATGAGCAATACCATAGGGAATTATATCTCTAACTACGCCACACATTCCACCAATCATGGCTGATTTTCCTACTCTTGTGAATTGTTGAACAGCTGAATTACCACCAATAATTGCGTTATCACCTATATGTGCATGACCTCCTAAGGGTACATTATTTGCTAAAATGACATTATCGCCAACAAAGCAATCATGTGCAATATGAGCCGAAACCATAAACAAACAATTATTTTTTATTTTTGTTAGCCCCCCACCTCCTTTTGTTCCTGGATTAATTGTAACATATTCTCTAATTTTATTATTATTTCCAATCTCTAATTTTGTTTTTTCACCCTGAAATTTTAAATCCTGAGGATCATTACCAATTGATGCAAATGGATAGATAATATTACTTTTTCCAATTATTGTTTGTCCTGTAATGTTAACATGTGATTGAATAACTGTATCTTCTCCAATTTCAACATTGGGACCTATGACTGAATAAGGGCCGATTTTAACATTCTTTGAAATTTTGGCTTTTGGGTTAATAATTGCGGTTTTATGAATCATTTGTTATCTCTTAAAAACTCTTTAATATTTTTTGCTGGATATCCCATTACTTTTTTGTTGTCTGGAATATTTTTGATAACCCCAGAACCACCTCCGATTTCTACATTATTTCCAATTTTAAGATGTCCTGAAATTCCTGCTTGTCCACCAATTTTAACATTACTTCCGATAACAGTGCTACCAGCTATACCAACTTGTCCAGCTAAGATTGAATTTTCTCCAATTTTAACATTATGAGCTATATGAATTTGATTATCCAAATAAGTATTTCTTCCAATCACTGTATTTGACATAGAGCCTCTATCTATAGTAGCTCCACATCCAATCTCACAATCATCTTCGATAATAACAAAACCTATATGTGGATACCTTAAATTTTTATTCTTAATAGGAAAAAATCCAAATCCATGTTTACCTATAACACAACTATCCAAAATTCTTACATTATCTTTAATAATTGTATTTCTAATAATTGTGTTTGATCCGATTGAGCAATTATTTCCGATATTCACATTTTTTTCAATTATAGAGTTGTGACCAATTATACAATTTGATCCAAAAGATACATTATTGCCAACTAAAACATTTCTACCAAATTTAACTTTATCTTTTAATTTTGTTTCTGTTATAGGTTTTGCAGTTTCATCAAAATTATCATTAATAGAGTCGGGATAAAACTTAGAGGTTAATTTAGATACTGAAACTAAAACATTTTCAACAATTAATGAATTACAATTTTTAGGGAGATCGTTTTTTAGAGACTCTGTTGTTATACAAAAAGATGCTTTAGTATTTTTAGCAATATCTTTATATTTTTTTGTATGAAAAAAAGTAATGTCAGTATTACTTGCTGTATATAGATCTTTTACATCTGTTATTTCTTGATCAAATTTTAGTTTGTTAGTTTTAATATTTAAATATTTAATAATATCAGAGATTGATATTGGGCCATAATTTTTAAAGAAAGGATTGAACATAAATACTTTTAACAAAGCATTTAATTATTAGTTATCAAGAATTATTGCTATTTATTTCTTATCTACGATGGTTGCAGACCAAATTGCATCAGCCATTTTTTTTTCATCTACAAAAGCTTCACCTTTGTATTTCCACACCCTTCCATGAGATCTTATTGCTTCTATCTTTAGAATAAGTTTACAATCTGGTATTACTGGATTTCTGAAACGAGCTTTTTCAACGCCCATTAAAAAAACCAATTTATTTTGATAAGTGGATTTATCTAAACCATGGGCCGTAAGAGCCGCAGCAGCTTGACCAAAAGACTCAACAATTAACACACCTGGCATAACAGGTTGGTCAGGAAAGTGTCCTTGAACAAAAAAACTATCTTTTTTAACATTTACAACAGCTGTTGCAGAAAACAATTTTTTAATGTCATATAGCTCATCGATTAAAAGCATCGGCTCTCTATGGGGAAGCAAATCTCTTATTTCTTTTTTATTTAACTTTATCATTTAATATTTTTATTGACTAAATTTAGAACATCTTTCGTCACATCTAAAGATGAAACTCCTACAAAAACTGTTTTTTTATCTATAAGTAAATCGATAGATTTCTCTTTTACATAACTGGCTATCAATTTTTCAACTTTAATAAAAAATTCATTTAATTCTTTTTTTTTCATTTTTTGAAATTCTTTATTTATCTTTTTTTTTTTTAAATTAAATTCATTTACTTTACTATTTAAATCTGTAATTTTACTATTTAACTCTTCTTCACTCAGAATATTTTTTTTTTGTTTTATATTTTTTTCTATACTTAATAAGTTTAATTTTTCTTCATTTAATAGATCACTATTTTTTTTATTTATAGTTTCTAAATTTTTAATAATTTTTTTACCTTTCTCTGAGTTTTTAACAATAAAATCTACATCTATATAATATATGTTATTTTCAGATATTGCTTGCGAGGAAAAAAAAATAAAAAAAAAAAAAATTATAATGTTTTTTGTTAAATTCATTAAAATGTAGTGCCTAAGTTAAATCTAAATGATTCAGTAACATCAGATGACTCTTTTAATAAAGGTTGAGCTAATGAGAAATTAAGCGGTCCCACGATTGTAAACCAGTCTATGCCAAAACCAATTGAACTTCTAACAGCATTACCATCGTTAATGGAAGAGCTGTAATCTACACCCCAAACGTTTGCAGCATCCAAAAAGAATACTAAATCAACATTTTCATAATTACTTAATAGTTGTGGAACTGTTGTTGTAAAATTTACAGCAGATAAATAATTACCTCCAATATAATCATCACCATCTTTGGGGCCAATCTTTCCATTTTCAAAACCTCTTAATCTTGAATTAGGAATAAATAATCTTTCTGATAACTTTATGTTTTTACCTGATACTGAGTTAGCAGTCTTAAACATGAATGATGCTGTTGTTACATTGTTTTCATAAAGTTCAGTATAATATTTATAACTTAGAGTATTAGATAATGTATTCGTATCACTTACTAGTGGCAATTTGATTGAATACAAACTTCTAAAGCCATCACTTGTATCATATTTTTGATTTCTTTTATCATAATCAAAATCTAAATCTAAAAATGTATCCCAATAATTACCATCTTGAGTTTTTTGTAATGCTGAAGCGGAGCCGTCTGTTGAAATTTTTTCATAATAATTACTAAAATCAATATTTAAGTTTAAATCTTTATAATATTCAAACCCAGTACCAACACTAAATCCAGTTTTATTTGTTTTGTATCCAAAACTAGTTGATCTATCTATCTCAATTGCCTCAATTCCGAAACTGACCAACCTATCAGAATTTTTATAATTGGGGTTCGAAACTTTAAACTGACCTTTTATAGTTTCATCAGATAGAGATAAAGAATTTACAAAATTAATACCTTTACCTAGAAAATTATTTTCTTTAACAGAAAATCCAACTGTTGTTCCATTAGTTCCTGCGCCAGCACCAAGACTAATTTCACCAGTAGGTTTTTCTTCAATAGATATGTTTATTACCTTAGTATTATCATTCTCTCCATCCACAATTTCAGCATTAGTATTTTTAAAAAAATTTAGACTTCTGATCTGATTAATTGACTTAGTGTATAGAATTTCATTAAAAGGATCACCTTCATCAAGTAGTAATTGATTTCTTATTACACTTTCAGCAGTAACATTATTTCCAAAAATATTTATTTTCTCAATGAAAAATTTTTCTGTTGGTTCAATTGAAAATACTAAATCTAGTTTATCTGATACTAAAGTTTCCTTAACAGAAATTTTTGAGGACTCATATTGTTCAGTCAAAGATATAGACTCTATACTTTTAATAATTTTCTCTATAATATTTAACGAATATGATTCACCCTTCACATCATTAAATAGGTCATTTACCTTATTGAAGCTCTCAACATCGTAATCAACTGGTAGAACCAGATTAATATTATTAAAATAAATTTTTTCATTAGCATCAATATTAAAAATTAACTCAAATTGATTTTCATTAATTAACTTTGCAAAAGAAGAATTTATTTTTACATTTTTATAACCTTTGTTTAAATAAAAATTATTAAGTAATCGTTTATCTAAATTTATAACCGAACTATTTAAAAATTTTCGACCTGATATAAATTTCCAAAATTTATATTCTTCACTTACAATAATACTTCTTAATTTATTATCTTTAAAAATTTTATTTCCAATAAAAGATATTTTTTTAATTTTAGATTTGCCACCAAGTTGTATATCATAAATTAGATTTACTTTATTATCCTCCAAAGTTTCAATTTTTGAAGTTAATTTGGCAAAATAAAATCCAGACTCTTTAAGAAAAAATAAAATTTTCTCTTCATCTTTTTTCAATGAAACCTTATCAAATGAAAATCTTGGTTTTAAAACTCTATTTTCAGAAATTAAATTTTTAAGTTCATTGGATTTAATACCATTGTAAGTTACATCAATAATAATAGGTTTTTCTTTTACACTTATTTTCAAAATGTTATTTAAAAAAGATATATTTACATCATCAAAGAAATTTGAAGAGTAAATTTTTTTTAACACATTATTTAAATCTTTATTTTCTAAATTTTCGTTCACTGAAACAGAAGCAAACATTTTAATTGTTTCACTTGAAATCCTCTCGTTTCCTAAAATTTCAATTTTTTTTATTACATCAGCGTTCGCAAATGTTAATGAAAAAAATAGAAATAAAAATATTTTTACTAGATGCTTGAATTGTCTTACGAACATGAGATTTTATACACTTTTTTTGTTAATTTTTAAACGAACATAATTATTTAAATCAATTATATCTTTGATATTTTTTGGGGTTAATTTTTTATATTTAGAAAATTCTTTAGTTTTAATCACTTTAAATAATTTTTTTTGGATGTCTAAAAAGTTAATTTTTTTTTTTAAAAATAGGTCAACAAGAGTATCATTTGCAGCTACAATTACAGTTTCAAATAAGGAATTTTTTTTAGGAAGAAAATTTAAAATTTTGACCATTGGATATCTTTTTATAGAAAGACTTTTTAATTTTAAATTATTTAAGGCATTGATATCTAATTTATTTGAAATGATTCTCTCATTGCTATCACTATATAAAGTATTGAAAATTGGAATTTTCATTGTTGTGTCGTGTGCAATGATTTTAATCATCCCATTATTAAATTTGATTAATGCGTGCAAATATGAGTTTGGATGAATTAAAATACAAATTTTTTTATATGGTATATTAAAAATATTTTTTGCTTCAATAACCTCGTAAACCTTATTGATCATAGTTGCTGAATCTATCGATATTTTTTTTCCCATTTTCCAATTTGGGTGTTTTAAAGCCTGATTAATTTTAATATTTTTAAATTGATTTAAAGGTTTTTTGTAAAAAGGTCCACCTGAAGCAGTTAAAAAAAATTTTTCAACAGAATTTATATTAATATTATTTGATCCGAACCAAAGAGAGAAATGTTCGGAGTCAACCGGTATAAATTTTGTATTATTTTTTTTCAATTCTTTAATTATTAGGTTCCAACCGCAAACTATTGCCTCTTTATTGGCAATTGCAATTTTTTTTGAGAATTTTATAATACGCATGGTTGGTTCCAATCCTTCAATACCAATAATTGAACTCATTGTGTAATCAATTTTATTCTTCAAAATAGTTTTTAATTTTTCGAATGAATTAAAAATATTAATATTTTTATTTGAAAGTTTTTTTTTCGCAATTTCGTAACTTTTTTTATTTGTTATTATTAAATTTTTTACATTGAATTTTGTAGCTTGACTAATAAGAGTTTTAAAATCTTTATTGGCAGTTAATAAAACGATATCAAATTTTTTTCTGTCTTTTGAAATAATGTTTAACAAAGTTTTGCCTATAGAACCAGTAGATCCGAGTATAGCAATTTTTTTTTTAATCATAATAAAAATAACTTTTTGATTATAAAAGCGGCAGGTAATACAAAAATCACTCCATCTATTCTATCTAATATACCACCATGACCAGGTAAAATAGTGCCAGTATCATTTACTTTAGCTCTTCTTTTAAAATACGAAATAAATAAATCTCCACATTGACAAACTAAGGAAAGAAAGAAACAAAGAGGAATTAAATAAAGATATATATCCTCTAATCTATAACTAATATCATTAGTCAATTTATAAATTGCTTCATAAATTAATATTGGAAGCATTGAAAAGGTAAAGGAGCCAACACTACCAGAAATAGTTTTATTTGGACTTATTTTAGTTAATTTTTTTCCTCCAATTAAATTTCCAATCACATAACCTCCTACATCAGAAAACATACATATCAAAAGTATAAATACTAAATCAACTGGGGGCTCGCTATATAAATTATACCCAGCATAAACAATCAATATTAAAAATATAATAGAATATATTTTCAAAGATAATATTTTGGTTTTTTTATTCATCCAGATTGTTTTTATTAAATTATTAAATTCAAAATATGAAACTATTGATGTGAAAATTAATAATAATAACCATGATTCTTTATTTAAAAACAGAGTAGTTAAAAGAATAGATAATAATATAATTGAAGTAAAAATTCTTTTAAATAAATTACTCATTAAACTTTTCCAAAATTCCTTTTTATATTTTTAAATTTTTTAATAATTTTATAATAATCCTCCTCTTTAAAATCAGGCCACAATTTTTTTTCAAAAAAAATTTCTGTATATGCCAATTGCCAAAGAAGAAAATTACTTAGTCTATTTGTATTCCCAGTTCTAATCAACAAATCAGGGTCTGGAATATTTCTTGTTTGCAAATATTTAATAAAATTTTTTTCATTAATTTTTACTTTATTTTTTTGAATTTTTTTAAATGCATTTAACAATTCATATTTTGAACCATAATTCAAAGCTAAATTTATTTGAAGAGTTGTGTTTTTTAAGGTTTTTTTTTCAGCTAAATTTAATAATTTGTTCAATTCTTTTGAAAAATTTTTTCTTCCTATAAATTTAAGTTTTATATTTTGCTCATGCAAATCGTCTGTTCTATTTTTTAAAAAATTTTCCAATAAACTAAATAAATGCTTAACCTCTTGATGAGGTCTTTTCCAATTTTCTGTTGAAAAAGCATATAAGGTTAAAAATTTTATATTTTTTTTTATAGATGCTTTGATTATTTTTTCTACTGTTTTTAATCCAGCTTTATGTCCAGCATTTCTAGAATTTTTATATTTTAATCCCCATCTCCCATTACCATCCATGATAATGGCTACATGATTTAGATGGTTCATATTGTCATTATTTCCTCTTCTTTTGAAGAAACTTTATCATCCACAATTTTTATATGATTATCTGTTATAGTTTGAATTATTTTTTCATTACTTTTTTCATCATCTTCACTAATTTCTTTTGATTTTAAAAGTTTCTTTAAATCTTCATTAGCTTCTCTTCTTATGTTTCTTATTGAAATTTTACATTTTTCTCCAATTGATTTAATTAATTTTTTTAACTCTGTACGTCTTTCCTCATTAAGCTCAGGCACTGGCAATCTTATCATTTGCCCATCTATTTGGGGGTTTAGACCTAAGTCCGATTTTTTTATTGCTGCATCAATCAAAGCAACATTGTTAATATCCCACACTTGAATATTGATCATTCTTGGTTCTGGGGTTGTTATGCTCCCGACCTGATTAATGGGCATTTGTTGTCCATATACATCAACTTTTATTAGATCTAACATTGACGCATTTGCCCTACCAGTTCTTAAGGATGAAAGTTCTTTTGAGAAAACTTGAATGGCTTTATCCATTTTAAGGCCGTATGATTTCTCATCAAACATTTATTCTCCGATCTTTATTCTATAAAACTCTTTAATTTTTAAATCAGCTATAGAGAGTTCTTTTAAAACATCCTTAACTTTTTTCTTTGGTTCCATAACCCAGGCTTGAGTTAAGAGAGCATTTTCCTCTTTAAATTTACTCATCTTTCCTAAGCTTATTTTTTTTACAATATCATCTGGTTTACCCAAATTTTTTAGCTCCTCAGTGACTAGTTCTTGTTCTTTATCAATAATTGATTGTTCAATTAAATCAGATTCTAATGCTAACGGATTTGAAGCGGCGATGTGCATAGAAAGTTGTTTACTAAAGGTTTTTACAGCATCAGAGTTATCTTTTGTATCTAACGAAACCATAACTGCTAATTTTGCTACATTGTCTTTTACGATTGTATGCAAATAATGATTATTTAATCCATCAGAATTTTTAATTGTTTTAGCTTTACCAATTGTAATTTTTTCACCAATTTTTGCAATTAGAGCGACTAAATTATCATCAACTGTTTGACCGTTTTTCATTTTTACTGTTTTTAATTCCTCAACATTTGAATTCTTTTCATTATTTAATTCACTTAATTCTTTAACGAAAGAAATAAAATCATCATTTTTAGCAACAAAATCTGTTTCACAGTTCACTTCAATCATTGAAGTTTTTGTATCATCTCCACTTACCACAACAACTCCCTCTTTAGCATCTCTAGACATCTTTTTTGAAGCTTTTGAAATTCCCTTTACTCTTAAAATTTCAATTGCTTTGTCTAAATCTCCATTAGATTCTTTAATAGCTAAGTTGCAATCTTTAAAACCAGCACCGGTTACTTCTCTAAGTTTTTTAACATTTTCTATGGCACTCATTAATTTAATTTCTCCTTATTTTCTTTAGAAAATTTTTTATCTAATTTTTCTCTATCTATTTCCTCAATAGTTTTTGTTTTATCTTCATCTTTTACACTTTTTGTACTAATTTTTTTTGCTACTGACACTGGTTGAGAACTTTTTGCACTATTAATTGTTTCTTTGATTAAATTACAATAAAGATCAATAGCTCTTCTTGCGTCATCATTTCCTGGAATTGGATAATCAATGTTATCAGGATTTGAATTACTATCTAAAATAGCAATAATTGGAATACCAAGTTTAGATGACTCAGCAATTGCTAGTGACTCATAATTGGTATCTATTACAAATACTAATTCTGGAATTTTTTTCATTTCTGCAATACCACCTAAAGATCTTTGAAGTTTATCTTTTTTAACGCTCATCTTTAAAAGTTCTTTTTTTGTAAAACCTCTATTTTCAGCGGCAAGATCATTCTCTAGCTTCTTAAGTTTTTTTATAGAATTAGAAATTGTTCCCCAATTGGTTAACATGCCTCCTAACCATCTATAATTAACAAAATATTGATCTGTTTCTTTAGCTACTTCAGCAATTGCTTCTGATGCCTGTTTTTTTGTAGAAACAAATAAAATTTTTCCGTTATTTGCAATTGTTTCATAAACTTTTTTTAGAGCTATTTTTGTTAACTCTAGTGTTTGAGTTAAATCTATAATGTGAATTGAGTCTCTCTTTCCAAAAATATATTTCTTCATTTTTGGATTCCATCTTAAAGTTTTATGACCAAGATGAACGCCCGCTTCTAGTAATTGTTGTATTGTTACGTTAGGTATTTTCATATTTATTCCCGGTTAAGCCACCACAGTAATTTCCATCTAAGGACCGGAGGTATAAAACCAATAACTGTGTGCGTGTTAATTTAATTTATGGAGTGTTTACAAACATTTACCTTATTTAACAAGAGATTATTTAGCTAATTATTGCCTGTATTTCATGATTTCTTAATAAATTTAGAGATTTTCTGTCTAATTTACGTGAATTTTTTAATGTAAATTTAAGGATGTTATTCTCATTAACTAAATTTATATTTACTACAGTTTTACCTTGATCTTTCAAAATTTTAGATATTTTTTCAATTTGTTCTTCAGATTTTAAGTGAAATGAAACCTCATTTATAGGACTATTAAATAAATCTTTAAGTGAAGCAATTTTTTGAACATTAATTCGAGTAAGTCGATTTTCGTCATTAGAAACATTTTTAAATAATGTTAAAATAAGAGAACTACCCTCTTTCAAAATTTCTCTGTTTAATTCTAAAACATCTGAGAAAACAAAAAGTTCAAATACGCTTGATAAGTCAGTTAATTTTAAAACAGCATAAGAATTTCCTTTTGCTGTTTTTC
>MDSV01216438.1_pt1 | contig 10692 bp, 10 predicted proteins | sample 810851 | NCBI WGS metagenome assembly MDSV01 (sample SAMN05326640, study PRJNA326480) | marine metagenome | isolation source: seawater | place: Atlantic Ocean: North East | collected 2012 | reverse complement strand
TTAAGTCCTTTGTGTCTACCAATTTCACCACGAGGGCATTTGTGAATTTCATGAGTGTTTATGCTAATATTTATAATTCAACAAGAGGGATAAGTAAAATTTTTTTAATTTATTGATTAATTAATTTGATGGTAGTAATTAGACATAAATTCTATTTTTATGATTATTATCATTGGTGCTTCTAAAGGTTTAGGCAAATCATTAGCAGAAAAATTTAGTAAAAAGGAATTACTTTTGATATCTAGATCTAGTTTTGAAACAAACCATGAAAACCATTTCAACATAAATTCTGATCTTAATGATCTAAATTTTGACTTAATAAAAAAAAATTACGGTCATAAAAAAATAGAAGCAGTTTTTTTTACAGTAGGGTTATCAAAAATCAATGATAATTTTGACTTATCAGATAAAGAAAAAGACGAAATTATAAATACAAACTTTTTATCAATAACTAAATTATGTGAATTTTTAATAAAAAATTTTACTTTTGAAGATTCTTCATTAATTTGTTTTTGTTCAAGTGTGACTACTTTCCAACCAAGAAATAAACAAGTGCTATATTGTTCGGCCAAAAGTGCTCTCAATTCTTATGTTTCAAGTTTAAATTATTATTTTAACCATATGAAAAAGAAAATTAGAGTTGCAAATTTAATTCTGGGTTTCTTAGATACTGAAATGAACAAAAATATTAAAACTCTGTTTCCAAAAAAAAATCCCTCAGATGTAGCAATGTTTGTAAGTAAAAATTTAACTTCATTAAATGGAACTTATTACCTACCAAAATATTGGTTTATCATAAAAATAATTTTACTTCTTCTACCTTCAAAGATTAAGTTAATTATTTTTAATAAGTATAAATTTTAGTTTTTTAAGAATAACCTATTAAATAAATCATTTTTAAAAATAAAATTTGGATCAATTTTCTTTTTATTTTCTATGAAAATCTCTTGATTATCATAGATCTTATAAAAATTTTTTTTATCCAATAATACATCTTGGGTTAAATAAACAAGACATTTATTTTCAATTATAATTTTCATCAATTCTTCATAAAAATTTTTAAAATTATCTTTTTCAATAAATTTTTTTGACCACTGAAGTGTGACATCAAAACCATCAAGTGCAAAATTGAACAGATAGTTATTTTTCTTATGTTTCTTCACACCTAACCACCATGATTCAAGTTGATACTTTCCACAAGTTTTTGAAATTAATTCAAGATTTTGTTTAATGTTTTTGACAGGTAATAAAATTTGAATATTTACCTTCCCTTTCATAAATAGTTTGGATTCTTCTGGGAGAAGTTTTTGCTGAGGAAAATAAAAATCAGAATAATTAACATTTTTAACACTTTCACTCGAGACTAAAAATAATAGTTTATTAGATAACTTGATAAAAAACCTGTTTACAAAAAAAACTTTTATTATTGGATAGAACATGTTTATAAAAAACCTTTGAATGAAACTAATTTTTAGATTTATCTTTTTAAAATTATTTAATTCATTATTTTTCGACCATTTTGCAGCTTTAAAGATACCTCTACCTTTTTCATCAAAATGATCTACCCAAGAGCCAATCATATCATAATTTTCCTTTTCAAATATTTCAAATAAACTTATCATTTCCTCATAATTATTGAATTTCTTAGTTTTTACATTAAGTAAAGACGTATCTTTTTTTTCTAATTTTAATTTAACTTCTAAAATTAAATAATTAAGCCCATAAGTTCCTAATGCATAAAAAAAATTTTCATTTGATTTATCCAAATCAAAAATTTTACCAGAACTATCTATAACTTTTATGGACATAACATTGTTTGAGAAAACACCCTCTTTAAAAGAATCTTTCCCATGAACATTTGAGTTGATACATCCTCCAATAGTTGCGTTATTTGCACCAGGCACCGAGCTTATATAATATCCTTTATTTAATAGTTTATTTAACAAATCCTCTATCAAAACACCTGCTTGAACTACTGCAAATTTTTGATCAAAATTGATTTCAATAATTTTATCAAATTTACTCATATCAATAATCATTCCTTCTTGGTTAAGGTAACAATCACCGTACGAACACCCGCCTCCCATTATGGATATTGTCTTTTTTTCTAAATTATTTTTTATAAAAAACTCTAATTCATCATAATTTACTGGTTTAAAAATTTCTCCACTAAATTTTTTAGTTCTACTCCAATTGAAAATTGTTTTATTTTCTACGTTCATTCTAAAAATTATTTTTTAATAAAAAATTATCTAAATTCATGACATTCCAAATAAGTATTCGATTTTCCCTTTTAAACGATCTATGTTCCTCTAATTTTTTATCTAAAAAATTTTTATTATTTTTTAAATACTGAGATTTTATACTAAAACTGTTACTTTTATTAAGTAGCCATTTTGAAATTGGAGCTGTAAATCCCATTTTTTTTCTATTAGTAAATTCCTTTCCCAAGTCATTTTCAAAGGTTTTTTTTAGGATATATTTTGATATATTTTTTTTTAATTTGAATTTACTTGGAATTTTTCTAACCTGATTAGTCAATTTGTAATCTAAAAAAGGTGATCTTACCTCAAGACCATGCATCATACTTAAACGATCTGTTTTAACTAATATTTGATCTTGTAAAAAAAGTTTACTATAAAATTCTAAACTTTTATCAAGATTATTTGTATAATTATTGTTTTTCCAAAGATCAATTGCCTCTGAAAATAATTCATCATCAGTAGTTTGTTCACCAAAAAAATTACTTATTTCTTCAGAACTCATTGGGGAAAGCCACTGACAATGTGATAATCCTAAATTATTATTGTCAAATCTCAAAAATCTATCTAATTTAAATTTCAAGTTCATATTTGTGTATTTACTAGGAAGCTTTGAAACGAAGAATTTTAATAATGAATTAGTTTTATTTATTTTCAATACTTTCATTATATTTGCGTAATTAATTGCTTTGAATGTGTCATATCCTGCAAATAATTCATCGGCAGCGTCACCTCCAAGAGCAACTTTAACTTTTTTTTGCGCAAATTTTGTTAATAAATAATATGAAATCAGCGAACTATCACTGAGAGGTTCATCGATTTTAGAAAATAGTTCATTACAAATATTTTCCATATTACTAAAATCAATAGTTTGATGATGATGTTTTGAACCTATCTTTTTTGAAAAATAATTTGAATAATTAGACTCGTCGAAAGAACTTTCTGAAAAATTTATTGAAAAAGTATTCAATTCATTTTTTAAATTTTTTTTAGCTAATAATGAAATTATAGACGAGTCTAGACCACCACTTAGAAATACACCTACGGGTACATCTGCGACAAGCCTTTTTTTAACAGAGTCATCTATTAAATCATATAAAATTTCACACCATTCATTTTCATTTTTTGAATAGTCCGGTTCAATTTCATATTGCCAATATTTTCTTTTAGTTAAAGACATTGTGTTTAAGTCAATTGTCAAATTATGACCTCCTTGAAGTTTAAGAATATTTTTAAAGGGGGTCAAATCAAATGGAAAATATCCATAAGCACAATATTTTTTTAAATTATTATTATCTAACTTAGAATTTTTATTTAATTTAGTTATTGCCGATAGTTCCGATGCAAAAATTAAAACATTTTTTTCATGATAATAAAAAAGAGGTTTTTCTCCAAATCTATCTCTACTTAAAAATAATTTATTCTCCTTATTATCTAGTATAGCAAAAGCCCACATACCATTTAGATGCAAACTTAAATTTTCACCCCACTGTTTATATCCATGGATTAGTACCTCTGTGTCTGAATGATCAGATTTAAAAATATGGCCCGCTGCCTCCAGTTCTTTTCTCAATTCTCTAAAATTATAAATTTCACCATTAAAAATAACCACGTAACGTCCATCACTTGAAGTCATAGGTTGTTTGCCGTCAGAAATATCTAAAATTTCAAGTCTATTATGTGCAAAAAAAAGAGAATATTTATCAGTTTTATTCTCATAAAAATTTTGATCATCTGGTCCACGGTGTTCAAGAATTTTTAAAGATGCATTTTTTTCTTCATTAGTAAGATTAAGATTTATACAGCCAATTATACCACACATATCAGTTTATTATTTTTTCTACAATTTTTTGGTTAAATTTTAATTTACTTATTGATTTTGAAAAATGTTCGATTGTTAAAGTTTTTTTAAATTTAATTCTTCTAAAAAATTCCAACTCCTGTCTTATCGTTTTTATATTAAAATGATCAATTTGGGGGTTGCTTAATTGAATATGATTTATAAATTTTTTGTATTTTCTAAATTTTTTTTTATAGTCCATTTTTTCTGACCTACAATTTCCAGTATCAAGAAGAATTTTTACATTCTTTTTTTTAAGTCTTTTGATAAAATTAAATACTTCATCAATATTATTCAAAAAATGTATACCATACTTTTTGCTCACAGGTTCTAAACTAATAGTTATTTTCTTTTTTTCAGCTATTTTAGAAAATCTTCTAAATAGATCTAAATTTAAATCATAAATAAATGTCTTATTTTTATAGTCATTTCTGGAAGGGCATGAACCAATAGATAAGTTTTTAACATTTAATGTCGAGGCTAAGTTAACAACTTTTTCAAAATGATTAGTTAAATAATTAATGTTATTACTCTTATGTTTATAATCATTTTTTGCATTAAAAAAAACTGACTGGAATGATCTTATTTTAATGTCAAATTTTTTTAATAATAATTTTGTTTTTTTTGTATTTTTTTTAGTAAAGGGTTTTTTACTTAATAAAGATGGTGCGACTTCAATATTTTTTATGTTAAAATCTTTTATTTTACCTAAAAATTTTTCAAAATTTAAATTTTTATAGCTGATATTAGTTAAACATAAAATCATCTAAATTTTTTTGACTATTAAAATTTACTTTTCTCTATTGTCTTAATATTTCTTTTTAAGTTAAATGAATCTTTTTCTTTTGATTTTAAAAAACTTTGAATAATAAAATTTAATATTGAGAACATAAAAAAACTCGCAATTAAATAGAATAAATAATTACTTACATCATTTTCTAAAAAAAATTTTCCAATAACCAATCCCATTGTTAGAAAAAAATAAACTACTAGAACTAACTGTTTAATTTGATAAACGCCTTTTTTTTCCAAAGCAATACACACGAATAAAGTAAAAATATCTTTAAAAGCTAATATTACTCTGTCAAAAAATGAATATGCAGTTTTACCTTTTGTACGTTTTGCGTGTTCAATTTCAACTTCACCTATATTAAAATTATATTTTTTTGAAAAAAAAATTACAAATCGTGATAAGCCACTATATTCCATTAGATCATATATCTCTTTTTTAAATACTTTTATGCCACAAAAAAAATCTTTTAATTTTACTCTAAATAATATTCTTAAGATTGAATTATAAAGTTGTGAAAAAATTTTAGTAATAAAATTATCTTTTCTTTTTTCTCTTTTACCATTAACAATATCTTTGTTTAAGTATATCAAATCAATCATTCTTACTAAGTCTTGTGGTTTGTATTGCAAATCAGCGTCCATAGTTGCAATAATTTTTCCTTGAGAAAAATAAATTCCTGTATCTAAAGAGTAAGCCTTACTAATATTTTCTTTAAGATTTAAAAAGGTTAAATTTCTATATTTATCACAAATATTTTTACCAACCTCCTCACTATTATCTGTTGATCCGTCATTGATAATAATTATTTCATAAAGGTTTTTATATTTACTTTTTTCAAATACATTTTGTAATTGAGATGTTAAATCCTCTAAATTCTGAGCTTCATTAAATGCTGGAATGACTATTGAAATTTCCTTTTTTTTATTTTCCATTTTTTAGAAAAAAATTTATTTTTTTTGTAAGTTTAAAATTATTTAAGCTCTTTTTTTTGTTTAAAAAACTTTCCAATACATATCTCATATTATTCTTTTCATCAAAAAAATTTGATTTTAAGTGAAATTTTTTAGCTATTACATAATTCTTTTTAACAACTCTTTTGTAATAATAAGAAATGACTGTTTTTTTGCTATTATTGAGATCACAAATTACTGTTCCATTATCACAATAAAACACAAAAACTTTTTTTGAACTAATATCTGTATAATTAAGAGATAGGTTTATTGTTGAAATTAATTTATTTTTAAAAAAACATAAAATAACAGAAGTTTCACATTTATTATTTTTTTTAATTACTTTGTGAAGTTTAAATTCAATTTTATTAATGTCGTAAAAAATTGAGAGAACACTAATTGCATGTGGGCCTAACAAATGATTTACACCATACTGCATAAATCTTCCACATTGTTGGATATTCATTTCAATATATCTTAATTTACCAATCTTTTTTTCTTTTAAAATTTTTTGAACAAAATTAAGGCTTTTTGAAAATAGATAAGGATAAGAAACCGTTAAATTTCCTAAATTACTATTCAGTTTTGAAATTTTTTTTTCCTGTTTTTGACTCATTAAAAGAGGTTTTTCAACTAATACTCTTTTTCCACTTTTCAAGAATTTGATTGCAAGATCTGCGTGTGTTTTTATTGGTGTTACGATATCCACAAATTTTATAGACCTATCATTGAGTATATCTTTAAGCTTGTGTGTAAAATTAAATTTTTTTAACTGCTTTTCTTTGAGTACTTTTTTATTTTTATTAAAATAAATCTTATTTATTGAAACTTTTTTTATCTTTCGCAAATATTTTAAATGAATTTTACCCCAGTAACCAATACCGATTAATGCTGTGCTTTTAAATTTCAAATTAACTTAAATTTTTTTAAAATTACTTTTTGGCATTATTAGCCTGATACGCTTGAAAAGATTTAGGAGTTGTAAGTTTTTCATGTTCTAAATTTTGACCTTTATCCTCCAAATATTCTTTTTTATTCCATCTTTTATCAATTTCGCTATACACATGTTTTTGTTCATCTCTTTTATTTTTTGGACCTACGGCCATTGTGCTTTCTTGTCTTGCTGTATGATTGTTTGCTTTATTATATACATTCCATTCTGTGTTAATCTCTAAAGCCATTCGATTACATCTTGCAGTAGAGTGTATACAGGTATGACAATGAAATTCTTTATCTTGAGATACTTTTATCATTTCTTTTAATTCTGCTACAGTTTCAGGTTGTTTACCTAAAATACCGTAATCAAAAGAAGGTGTTGCAATACTCGAACATCTGTATATGTGGCCACTTGATCCCATAGTGGTTTGGTAATAAGTGTAAGCACATTGTTTGTAATTATCATCAAGCATTCTATCAATGTCTTGGTTTTCAGGAGCAAAATAAAAGACAAAGGGTTTTTCATCTTTACTCTTTGACATGTATGGTTCTAATAGCTCTTTGAATTTTTTGTGCTCTTTATTCTCGACTTTTTCTTTATAATTTTGAACTTTTTTAACTTCATTTCCGTATTGTGCATAAGGAATAGAAAATCTCAATGAATCAACTTTTATCTCTTTCATCAAATCAATAAATTTTGTTAGCTCCTCAATACTTGAATTCCATTTATTAAGTAGATACGCAACTCTTATGGATCCTTTTGATTTTTGTCTCTCTCTTTCTTTAACTAAAATTCTTAATCCCTCTATAATATCAGTCCAAGCATCATATTTTATATTTTTTGTTTTCATGTGGCTTTCTGGTGAACCACCATCTAAACTACAAGAGAAATAGTCATATTTGCTCTCCATCAAGCTGACCAATTCCGTACAAAAACCATTTTCTTCTTGAAGTTTTTTCAGTTGAGATCCATTTGAATGGATACCAAAGTGAGCTTTTAGTTTTTTAGTTAACCTCATAAAATCCATAAAGTAAGAATTTAATAAAGGTTCAGTGTAAGCACCCCCATAAACATAGTACTCAAAAGTATTAGGTCCAATTTCTTCCATTAACTTTAAAGCTTTTTTCTCGTCCATACCTAGGGCCATATCTAGTTTGCTTCCTTGACAATAAAAACAATGAAAATCGCAAGCTATCTCTTTATTTGAGGGTAAATGAATCTCCATTTGCCTTGGCCAAATAAAATCTTTATTAAAAATATCTTTTTCACTTACCCAGTCGGTAAGGTTTTTCATATAATTATAATTGTCTAATCGTGGCATAAAATTTTCAAATCAGTATATTTGAATAATAGGCTAAATAAATTACTTTACAAGATTTTACAATATCTAAAAAAAATTATTAAATTGGGGTTTTTCAATACTATTTGTTTTTAAGAGCTTTCATAAGAAATTTATGATCTAAATTACAGTCTTTATATCCACGTTTTACGATATTCAGATATCGTTTAGTTGGGTATCTGAATGGTGTTTTTTTTACCATAGTATAAGTCATAACTTTCTTTCCATAATACTCAAAATAATATTTTTTATAAAGAGTAGGATAATCCTCATAAACATCAAGTTTCTTTTCGTCACTTTTTGAGATTTCGATTAAGCCTCCTGGAACAACTGAATTTTTTTTTGGCTCAATATCTGCAGCACGATATTTACTTCTAAAAGTTAATCTAAAATTTTTTAAATTAATCTTTTTTAAAAAAAAACTATCTTTACATCTTCGTTTCATTTGAAAGTGATGAAGATTACTACCATATGCAAAATAAAGCATTTAACGATCTACAATTTCAATTTTTTTTTCTTTTATAAATTCTAATATTTGAGAATTACAAGTATCAATTTTTGATTGGTTTTCAGAGCGTAGAACAATCGAAACTCCTAATTTACCAGCATGAAAAAAGGGGTAACTTCCTATTTCAACATCTTTATTTTTATTTTGTACGTTTGTAAGTGAATTAGCAATTTCACTTTCGACAGTTTTTAAACTAATAGTGTGACTCAAAATTGGTTCTCCACCTACAATTTTATTTTTTAATCCTCCTAACATTGATTTTAGTATCGAGGGGACTCCGGGTAAACAAAAAACATTTTCAACACTAAATCCAGGAGCTCCACTAGTAGGATTTAAAATTAAATCTGCACTTTCAGGCATCCATACCATTTTCTGTCTACCTTCATTAAATTCACCCGGTTTATAATATGCTTCCAAAATTTTAAATGCTTCTTTATGAATTTCGTATTTTTTTCCAAATGCTTTTGAAACTGATTGTGCTGTAATATCATCATGTGTTGGCCCTATACCGCCAGTTGTAAAAACATAATTATTTTCTTTTCTTAAGATATTAAGTGTCTCAACAATTATCTTCTCAATGTCTGGAATAACTCTCACCTCGTTTACTTTAACTCCAATAGAGTTAAGCCAAGTTGCTAAGGTACTTGTATTAGTGTCCTGAGTTCTTCCTGATAGAATTTCATTCCCAATTATTAATATAGCGGCATTTACTTTTGTGTTTTTTATCATTTTATATGTATAATTTGATAATGGAATTTACCAAGTCTTTGATAAAAGGCAAATTAATCAAAAGATATAAACGGTTTTTTGTTGATGTGAAATTAAAAAAAGAAATTGTCACAGCTCATTGTCCTAATACCGGCTCTATGAAAGGTCTTCTTGATGAAGGTAATGAGGTATATTTGCTCAAACATAGCGATCCTAAAAGAAAATTAAAATATAGTTTAGAAATAATTAAAGCTAAAAAAAATCTAGTTGGTGTAAATACTCACATGGCTAATAAAATTGTGGGACACGGCTTAGCTAATAATCTTATAAAAATATTAGAAAATTGCGATAAAATAAAACCTGAGGTTTTTTTTAATAAGGAAACAAGATTTGATTTTTTTCTTGAAAAAAATAAAGAAAAAATTTTTGTAGAAGTGAAAAATGTTACTCTTTTTAGGGATAAAAAAACTGCTGAGTTCCCTGACGCTGTAACTTCTAGAGGCACAAAACATTTGCTCACCCTTATTGATGCCATAAAAAAAGGTTATAAAGCCTACTTATTATTTTTGGTTCAAATTCAAAATGTGGAAAATTTTAAAATTGCTAAAGATATTGATCCTGAATATTATGCAAATTATCTCTTAGCCAAAAAAGCAGGAGTTAATTTTTTAGCTTATAGGTGTAATATAAGTTCAAAAGAAATTTTTATAGAAAAAAAACTAAAAATTGAAAATGAGTGACTATAAAGAAAAATTTGAAAAAATGAGAATAGCGGGAAAACTCGCTGCTCAAACATTGGATATGCTTACTGAAAATATTAAAGAGGGAGTGTCTACAGCTCATATCGATAAACTTGGTTATGAGTTCATAAGAGACAATGGTGGACATTCAGCTCCATTATATTACCGAGGTTTTAAAAAATCTTTATGTACTTCATTAAATCATGTTGTCTGCCATGGTATCCCTTCCGAGGATAAAGTTTTAGAAAATGGAGATGCTGTAAATGTTGATGTTACTGCAATCATTAATGAGCATTATGGTGATACTAGTAGAATGTTTTGCATCGGAAAAACTCCTGTGAAGTTAAATAATTTAATCGATGTAACTTATGACTCCATGATGAAGGCGATTAAAATACTTAAACCTGGAATTAAGTTAGGAGATATTGGATATGAAATACAGTCATACGTAGAAGAAAAAGGTTTTTCAGTTGTAAGAGACTTTTGTGGTCACGGAATAAGCACAACATTTCATGAACCACCAAATATTTTACATTATGGATCTAAAAATACAGGTATGGAAATAAAGCCTGGAATGACATTTACAATTGAACCTATGATCAATGCAGGTAAATTT
>MDSV01201942.1_pt1 | contig 10692 bp, 8 predicted proteins | sample 810851 | NCBI WGS metagenome assembly MDSV01 (sample SAMN05326640, study PRJNA326480) | marine metagenome | isolation source: seawater | place: Atlantic Ocean: North East | collected 2012 | reverse complement strand
TGGATGGGTTATAGATTACTCAAGAATAGTTCCTGAAAGTATTATTTACTCTGTTGGGGTAGGTTCAAATATAGATTTTGACTTAGCCCTAATCAAAGAGCTAAAAACAGAAATTTTTGCATTTGACCCTACTCCTAGGTCTATTGATTGGGTAAAAGAACAAGACCTCCCAGGAGAATTTAAATTTTTCCCTTTAGGCTTGGGTTCTAAAGATGGGGAAATGGAGTTTTTTCCCCCTTCTAGAGAAAGTTCTACTCATTTTTCTCCTATAGATAGATATAACAATAAAAACGTAGAGACAATAAAAGCTCCAGTCAAAAGTTTAAAATCAATTTCTCAAGAGCTTGGCCATAAAAATATAGATATACTTAAGATGGATATAGAGGGAGCAGAATACGACGTTATAGATAATTTAAAAGATCAAGAAGTAGAAATAAATCAGATTTTGATTGAATTCCACCATATGTATAAAGGAATAAGTCTGGAAGATACTAGAAGTGCAATAGACAAACTAAACAGCTTAGGGTTTGAATTATTTCATATTAGCGATAGAACTTATGAATTCTCATTCAGGAAAATTTGAACCTATCTCAATCTTGTTCTAAAGATTCCAGTTTACTTATAACTTCATCTGGTTTAATCAAGATCATACTAGAATGATGTCCATCAGGCAGATCCCCTATTCTATCTTTTAAATACCCACTTATTTTTCTAATAAAGGCTGACTTTTCTCCAAGTGGGGGGGTAAATTCGGGAGAAGTTGGTCCAAAAAGTGCCAACAAGGGTACTTCTACAGCTGATGCTATATGCATCAAACCTGAGTCATTTGTTAACACAAGAGAACAAGCTGAAAGAAGATCTACAGTCTCTTCTAACTTGGTCTTTCCTGTTGTATCAACAAAATTATCTCTATTTTTTGAAAGATTTTCTTTTATCTCTTTGGAAATGAGAGCGTCTTTTTCAGAACCTAGAGATAAAACAGTCCAGTCTTTATCTAAATAATGTTGTGCAACCTTGGAAAAGAAATTTGTTGGCCATCTCTTTGAAGGTCCAAATTCAGCACCGGGGCAGAGTGCTAATATCTTATTTTCTTTCTTTAATCCGTAATGATTTAATAATTTAGAAATGTTTTCTGGGTCAATTTGAAGGCTAGGATGGACAATTTGAAATGGCTCTTTATCTGGCTCCATACCTAGTGCACAAAATCTATCTATCATTCTGGGATAAGTTACTTCATTTAACTTTCTCAAGTCATTTAAAAGAAGATATCTCATTTCTCCTCTCCAACCTGTCCTTATACCTATATTTGCAAAATAAGGAATAAGAGCTGATTTAAGTGAGTTTGGGAGAATTATTGCTTGGTCATAATTATTTTTCTTAATCTGCCCCGCAAACTTCTTCCTTTCTTTTATTTTTATATCTCCATGCTCAAAAGGCAATTCAATAGCCATATTGACCTCTTTCATTCTATTAAAAATTGGCAAGGCCCAAGAAGGTGCTAGAACATCTATGGAGCAAGACTTTCTATTTTCTTTTAAAAGCTTAAATAGGGTTTGGGACATAACTGCATCTCCAACCCATGAAGGACCAACAATCAATATCTTCATATAAAAATGCTATTTACTGATAGGAGTAAGCCAGTGAGAATTTTCTTCTCTTTTTCCTCTAACCTGGTCTAAATAGGCTTTTTGTAGTTCTTCTGTGATTGGCCCTCTTAATCCACTAGCTATGGCCCTATTGTCTAAAGAGTGTATCGGTACTACTTCAGCTGCTGTGCCAGTAAAGAAAGCTTCATCGCTGTCAAAAACTTCCTCTAATTCTATATCTCTCTCTTCAAAATCAATCTTTAATTCTTCTGCCAAGCTGATTATTGTCCTTCTAGTAATTCCATCTAAACAAGCATCCAGTCTAGGACTTATTAACTTACCATTTTTAACCATAAAGAAATTTTCTCCGCTTCCTTCAGCTATAAAACCTTCCGAATCTAGCATTAGCGTTTCTTCATAACCCTCTTTTAAAGCTTCATTTAAAGCAACTGTTGATTGAACATAATTTCCATTTACTTTTGCGTTAGCTACTTCATTTTTAACTTGTCTCTTAAATGATGAAACTTTAACGCTAATTCCCTTGATTTGTGCTTCAGGCTCCATATAAGAAGGCCATTCCCATGCTGCAACAATTGTATGTATGCTTAATTTATCAAATCTTATACCCAAGCCTTCTGACCCATAAAAACACATAGGTCTAATGTAAGATTCTTCTAGATCATTTAAAGAAACAACCTTGCGTTGTGCTTCAATTAACTCTTCTTCTGTATAAGGAATTTTCATTCCTATAGTTTCTGCCGATTTGAATAATCTTTCTGTATGCTCTTTTACTCTAAAGATACAAGTTCCTTGAGGCGTTGAATAAGCCCTTACACCCTCGAATACTCCTAAACCATAATGCAAGGTGTAAGTTAAAACATGCGTCTTGGCCTCTTTCCAATTTACTATCTTGCCATCAAACCAAATATGTCCATCTAGATCAGATAAATTCATTGCGACATTCTACTATCAATTTCGTAAAATTTTTTACTATAAAATATTTCCACCTATAAAACCTTTATAATCTCCAAAAAAGTTGAAATGAACCAAGATATTTTTAGAGCCTATGATATTAGAGGGGTAGCTGGGACTGATCTTACTGAAAAAGTTGTTGTAGATATAGGAAAAGCTCTAGGCTCATTAATTATTAACCAAGAAGATAGTGAAATTATAGTTGGTAGAGACTCTAGGCTTTCAAGTCCAAAATTATTTTCCTATTTAACTCAAGGAATTACTTCTACTGGTGTTAATGTAATCGACATAGGGATAGTTCCCACTCCTGTATTGTATTTTGCAACTCATAAACTTAACTCTTCTAATGGTGTGGTTATAACAGGAAGCCATAATCCAAAAAACTACAATGGATTTAAAATAGTTTTAAACAGAAAAACTTTATCTGAAAAAGGTATTAATAGGATTCTAAATTTAGTTCTAGAAAAAGGATTTCCTAAAGGAGAAGGAAAGATTTATCAGGAAGAAATTTTGAATTATTACTCTGACCAAATTACTAATAATATAGAACTTAAATCAAACTTAAACATAGCTATTGATTGTGGAAATGGAGCTGCATCGATAATAGCAAAGCAAATTTATGAAAAATTAGGCTGTAAGGTTACAAGTCTTTTTGATGAACTAGATGGAAACTTTCCAAATCATCACCCAGATCCCTCAAAAGAAGAGAATATGCAAGATCTAAAAAATGTAGTTTTAGACAAAAATTTGGATTTAGGAATAGCTTTCGATGGAGATGCAGATAGATTAGGAATAGTAACTAAAAAAGGTTCAATTATTGATGCAGATATACAAATGTTGGTCTTTTCAAAAGAAATTCTGAAACAGAATCAGGTGGGCAAGATTGTATTTGATGTTAAGTGCTCCAAATTGCTTTCAGAAGGCATAGAAAAGCTAGGAGGCACACCTTTAATTAACCCTACAGGGCATTCCTTAATAAAACAGAGATTACTAGACGAAGAGGCCTTGCTTGGGGGAGAAATGAGTGGGCATATTTTCTTTAATGACAGATGGCCTGGTTTCGATGATGCTATCTATGCAGGAGCAAGGATGTTGGAAATAATCTCAGAAGCTGAAAATAAAGATCTTTTGGATAATTTGCCCAAAAGCTGCTCTACTCCAGAAATTAATATCTCAGTGGGAGATAAAGAGAAATTCAAAATTGTCAAAGAGTTTAAAAAGAGAATGGATTTTAAAGAAGCTAAAATTATTGATATTGATGGTGTGAGAGTAGAATTTAAATCCGGCTGGGGCCTCTTGAGGCCTTCAAATACCTCACCAGTCTTAGTGCTTAGATTTGAAGCTAACTCAGAAGATGAATTAAAAGTAATTAAGGAAAAATTTAGAAAAATTTTATATTCTATAAACCCCAATTTAGGAGAATTCTGACATGACTGTATCAAGAAAAGATGCTGAAAATATAGCTTCAGTCTTAGTTGAAGGAATGCCATATATTAGAAGATTCTCAAATAAAAAAATTGTCATCAAATATGGTGGTGCCGCAATGCTAAAAAATGAACTCAGACAAGGTTTTGCTAGAGATGTAGCTTTGATGAAGCTGGTAGGCATGCACCCAGTAGTAATCCATGGGGGCGGTCCTCAAATAGGAGCTGAATTAGAAAGAAAAAATATTGAAACTAGTTTCTATGAAGGTTATCGGGTTACGAATAAGGCAACTATGACTGTAGTAAAAAAAGTTCTTGGTAAAGAAATAAATAAGGAAATTGTTCAGTTAATTAGATCTTTTGGAGGAAGCGCAGAAAGTCTTTCCTGGTTCAATTCAGATTTAATTAAGGCTTCAAAATTAAACGAAGAGAGGCTAGGACTGGTAGGAAAAGTGAATTCAGTAAAAATATCGGAAATTACTAAGCTTCTGAAAAGAAATTGCATACCGATAATTTCACCAATCGGAAAAGATGATAAAGGCAATTACTTGAATATAAACGCTGATTTAGTTGCAGGAAAAATTGCCTCCACTTTAAAAGCTGAAAAATTAATACTGCTTACAGATGTAGCAGGCATAAAGGGTGAAGATGGAAAATTTTTATCTAAAATTACAAAAAGAAAAGCAAAACAGTTAATTAAATCAAATGTTATAAAGGGAGGTATGTCTCCTAAACTTTCTTCTTCATTAGATTCGATACAAAAAGGAACTAAATCCGTAACTATTACTGATGGTAGAGTGCCTCATGCTGTATTATTAGAAGTGCTAACTGATGAAGGTGTGGGGACATTGATTTCTTAGGGACTTATTTTGAAAGCAAGGCAATTAGACATAATGCAAACTCTAGCGAAAATGCTTGAAGCTAGAGGACCAGTTAAAGTTACAACTGCTTCTCTTGCTAAGGAATGTGGAATAACTGAAGCTGCTATTTATAGACATTTCCCAAGCAAAAAAAAGATTTACGAAGGATTAGTAGATTTCTGTGAACAGAATATTATGGAGCTGATAGGAAGTTCTGGATCTGATAAAAAAACTCCTCTAGATAACACAAAAAAGATTTTGGTAATTTTAGTTTCCTTTGCAGAAAAGAACCCTGGACTAGCAAGACTCCTTACTAGAGAAGCATTCTCTATAGATGAATCAACATTAGATGACAGGATTAAACAAATGTTCTCAAAGATAGAACTACAAATAAAACAGAACATACAAAAACATGAACAATCAACAAAATCTAAGTTAATTCTTCCTTCTGCTTCAGCTGCAAATCTACTTTTAGCGTATTCCGAAGGTTTGATACAACAATTCGTTAGATCAGGATTCCAAGATAAGCCCACTCAAAGATTAAACGATCAATTAAACTTTCTGTTGGAGTCTCTGCAAAAAATATAAGTCACTCTGGTAAATTTTCTTCTAAGAAGTATTCAAACATAGAACTTTCTTCGCCAATTTCTGCCTTTAAACCATTAGTCTTATTGATTCTTACGGAAACTATTCCTTTAGGTGGTAATGTTTTGCTTAAAGGAATATCCTCTATCAAAGGATTTACAAAATCTATCCATATAGGAAGAGCTGTAGTTGACCCATATTCATTATTTCCAAGACTCCTAGGCTGATCGAAACCAACCCAAACACTCGTAACAAAAGAATCATTAAATCCAGTAAACCAAGTACTTTCTGCATCATTTGTGGTGCCTGTCTTTCCTGCAAGGTCGTTCCTTTCTAAAGAGGAAACTTTCTTTGCTGTACCTCTAACAGCTGCTTCTTGGAGAATATCTTTAATTATAAAGGCTACTCTTGAATCTATTGCTTGAATGACATCTCCTTTTTCTTTTTCAAATAAAACTTGACCTGATCCATCCAAAACTTTTTCAATAAAATAAGGAGGAACTCTTTTACCACCATTCGCAAAAACACTATAGGCTGAAGCATTTTCTAGTGGACTTAGAGAGGCAGTACCTAGTGCCAGTGAAAGATCAGAAGGCAACCTATCTAATTGAAAGCCAAATTTTCTTGAATAGTTTCTGGTATTATCAATTCCAAGTTGCCTTAGTAATCTTATAGAAACTAAATTTCTACTTTGTAATAACCCTTCTCTAAGTCTTGTTGGTCCATAAAAGTTACCACTTGCGTTTTCTGGTCTCCACTTATCTTCTAGAGCTTCATCTTCAAAAACTATAGGGGCATCATTTATCAAATCCGAAGATTTGAAACCTTTAGAAAGAGCGGCTGCATATAAAAAGGGTTTATAGTTAGAGCCCAAGAGAGGAGTTGATTGAGTAGCTCTATCAAATTTACTTAAATAAAAATCATAACCACCTACATAAGCTTTAACTGCTCCTGATTCTGAATCTAAAGCCACAAGGGCTCCTTGTATATCAGGAATCTGGGATAATGAGTGTTTTTCTTCTGTGTCTTGTGAAATCCAAACTAAATCTCCAGGCGATAAAAAATCACTAAAAGATTCAGCTTTTCTTCCTCTATTATTTTGATCTATATATGGCCTTATCCAAGAGTATCTTTCTTTATCCCATTGTAGGGTTATAAATTCTTCTTTATTGGACAGAAGATATAAATCTCCTGAGGTGCTGAGAACAACTGCTGGAAATTTATCTTTGGTGGAATTTAACTTACCTAAAAAATTAAAAACTTCGTCAAATGAAGTATCTAAAAATTCTCCTGTTTCAGTAAATTGATTCCGTGATGACTCAATTTCTTCTCTTATTTCAGAAATTTCTTGATTAAAAAAATCTTCATTAAACAAATCAGAAATATTTGATGGTTGTCTAAAGCCATGCCTCCGGTCATAACTTTCTAAACCTCTCTCCACCGATTCATTGGCATTTATTTGCCAATTTGAATCAATAGTAGTAAAAACCTCAAATCCTTCTCTATAGGCTGACAGTCCATATTCTTTAATCATAAACCTTCTAATATTCTCTGCTAAATGTGATGCAGATACTTCTGAAACCAATCCATAAGATGAAGCAGAGATAGGAGCTTTTACAGCAAGTTCATATTCTTCATGATGAATAAATTTAAGTTCTAGCATCCTTCCTAGAATCCAATTTCTTCTAATTAGCGCCCTTTTGGGATTAGCTAACGGATTCATACTAGATGGGGCCTTAGGAAGGCCTGCGATCATAGCCCACTGAGCAAGATTTAATTCTGTTAATGACTTTCCATAATAAACTTCACTTGCAGCTGCTATTCCATACGCTCTGTTACCTAAGAAAATTCTATTTACATAAAACTCAAAAATTTGTTCTTTAGAATAGTTTCTCTCTAACCGATAAGATAGAAATATATCTTTTACCTTTCTCAATATTGTTACATCTCTTCCGGTTAGATAATTTCCAGCTACTTGCATTGTGATAGTGCTTCCGCCTCCCTGGACTCGGCCAGATATAACTAATCTATATAAAGATCTAAATAGAGCTGTATAACTCACACCAGAATGACTAAAAAAATCATCATCTTCAGCAGCTAAAACAGCTTTAACAAAGAATTCAGGAATCTCTTCATAACTAAGTGAAGATCTTCTTTTTTCTCCAAACTCCCCTATAAGCTTGCCATCACTAGTATAAATTTTTAAAGGGATTTGTAATTTAACTTCTTCTATTTCAGTTGCTTGAGGTAACTTTTCATAGATGTAGAGATTTAATGCAGAAATGAAGCAGATAATTCCAAAAAATCCGACAAGGATAAACTGAATTAAACTACTGGTTTTTATATTCATTTTTAATAATTCTACATTAGTAATTTACTAGAGAGATATAATAAAGATATGAGATTATTTATCATTGGGCCAATGGCTTCAGGAAAGTCTTTACTAGGAAGAAAATTATCTGAATATTTAGATCTTCCTTATGTAGATACAGATAAAGAAATAGAATTAAGAGCTGGGGCTGAAATCTCCTGGATCTTTGAAAAAGAAGGAGAAGAAGGGTTTAGAGATAGAGAATCAGCTGTTTTAAAAGAAAGCTCAGAATTAGAAAGTTTCATTATATCTACAGGAGGAGGAGCAATTCTTAGGAATGAAAATAGAGAATTAATGAGATCAAGAGGAAAAGTAATTTATTTAGAGACGCCCATTGAAATTCAGTTATCTAGAACTTTAAATGACAAAACGAGACCTCTAATAGAAAATGTAGACAAGAAGGAGGTTTTTAGTGCATTAAGCAAAGAAAGAACACCTATCTATGAAGAGTTATCAGATATTAAATTGCCTTTTAAAGATCGAAGTAAAGATGAACTTCTTAATACAGTTCTAAAATTGCTAGAAATATAAACATGAGTAGGTCAATAAATATAAAAACAGTCACATCTTCTTATGAAATAAACATAGGAAATGAATTTCTTAACTCTGAACATTTGAAAAAGTTTGTAGAAAACAAAGAAGTTCTGTTGGTCTGTGACCCTAAAATAGGTAGATCAAAAATTGAAGATGTTTTAGATGAGCTTAAAAGATGTGAGCCCTCCAACCTCAAGAAACTTGAAATAGCTTGCAGTGAAGAAACTAAGAATTTTTCTTCAGTAGAAAAAATCCATGACGCACTTATTAATTCATCTTTTAGTAGAGATTGTTTATTGATAGGACTTGGAGGTGGAATACTAACTGATATTACTGGTTTTGCCTCTTCTACATACCAAAGAGGTGTTAATTTTCTTCTAATCCCTACAACGTTATTGTCACAAGTTGATGCTTCAGTTGGGGGAAAAACTGCTGTAAATCATAAATTGGCTAAGAATATGATTGGCGCTTTCCATCAACCCATAGAGGTAATTATTTCAGTAGATTTCTTGGACAGCCTTCCAGACAGAGAAATAAGATCTGGTTTGGTTGAAATGATTAAGCATGGGTTAATTTTAGATCAAACATATTTTAATTGGCTTGAAAAAACATCAAATAAGATCCTTAATCTAGATAAAGAGACCTTAATAGAGGCAATTGCAAAATCAGTAGAAATAAAAGCAAAAATTGTTTCAGAAGATGAAAAAGAAAGAGGAAAAAGGGCGTTACTTAATTTTGGTCATACTTTTGGACATGGAATTGAAGTTTTAGGTAACTACAAATCTTACAATCATGGAGAAGCCGTTGCTTTAGGAATCATTTGTGCATTAAGGCTCTCAGAAAGCCATTATGATTTGAATAAAGATATTCTTAGACGTACTAAAGAGCTTTATGAGTCTTATGGAATAGAAGCAAAACCTAAAAAAGCAATAAATCCCAGTGATCTACTTTCTTTTATGCAATTAGATAAAAAGAAATCAGGAAATGAACTTGCATTTATATTGCTCCAAGATATTGGAAAGGCCAATAAAGTTAGCGGTTTATCAAATAAAGAGGTAGAAAAGTCAATTTTAGAGGCTTTTTAGGGCTAAACTTTAAAAAAATCCTCTATAAGGTAAAATCTATACCTACTGCCCCCACTTTGTAGTCCATTAATAAACTTTTAGCAAAATTATTGCAGAAGTGTTTTTTGCTGTTTAACTTATGAAGAAAAACAATAAAAACAAGAAATTACTAGGCCTTCCAAAAAGGAGGGGGCTCTATAATTCTGAATTTGAGAAAGATTCCTGTGGCGTAGGAATGGTTGCAAATATTGATGGCACTGCTTCTAGAGAAATTATGGAAGATGCTTATCTCATCAATTCGAGAATGGACCATAGAGGAGGTTGTGGTTTTGAAGAAAATACTGGAGATGGTGCAGGAATCTTAACTGCCCTACCTGATTCTTTTTTTCAAAAATTAGCGAAAGAACAGAGTTTTAATTTACCAGAAAGAGGTAAATATTCAGTCGGTAACATATTTCTACCTCAAGATAAAACAGAAAGAAGTCTTTGTAAGGAAATAATTGAAGAAATAATATCTTCCAATGACCAAGAATTTATCGCTTGGAGAAAAGTGCCTATAAATCCAAAGAAAGCTAATGTAGGTCCTGCAGCACTAGAAGCTCAACCTGAAATTGAACAAGTATTTATAGGATCAAAGGAGTCAGACCAAGATTCTTTTGAAAGGAAACTCTTTTTAATCAGAAAGATTTTTTCTAAGAAGCTAAAGTTTGAATCTTCACTGAAACAATCATCTTTATTCTATGCATGCAGTCTCTCATCAAGAATTATTGTTTATAAAGGAATGTTAACTCCATCTCAGTTATTTCCGTTTTATGCAGACCTAGAAAATAAAAATTATGAGACCCATCTTGCTATGGTCCACTCTCGATTCAGCACTAATACATTCCCTTCTTGGGATAGAGCTCAACCTAATAGATATATGTGTCATAACGGAGAGATAAATACCTTGAAAGGAAACGTTAATCTTATAAGCTCTAGACAAGGTGTAGCAAAGAGTGGTCTTTTTGGAGAAAGACTAAGAGACTTGTATCCCGTAGCTGAACCAGACTGCTCCGATTCAGGAAATTTTGATAATGTTTTGGAATTTTTGATGCTAACAGGAAGATCTCTTCAAGAATCAATAATGATGATGATCCCAGAGGCCTGGCAGTCGGATAATCTAATGAAGTCAGATAAAAAATCCTTCTATGAATACTCTTCTTCTTTGATGGAACCTTGGGACGGCCCTGCATCAATAGTATTTACTGATGGAAAAACCATTGGAGCAGTATTAGATAGAAATGGATTAAGGCCTAG
>MDSV01157865.1_pt1 | contig 10692 bp, 7 predicted proteins | sample 810851 | NCBI WGS metagenome assembly MDSV01 (sample SAMN05326640, study PRJNA326480) | marine metagenome | isolation source: seawater | place: Atlantic Ocean: North East | collected 2012 | reverse complement strand
TGTGCGGAGATCCTTACGCCATAACAAGAGCGCCATAACAAGAGCGCCACAACAACAGCACCACAACAACAGGTCGGCGCGGCGGTTCTCCTCGACGCGTGCCAGTCCGTGCCGCACATGCCCGTGGACGTGCAGAGCCTGGGGGTGGACTGGATCGTCGCGTCCGGGCACAAGATGTGCGGGCCCACTGGAATAGGGTTCCTGTGGGGCTCCGCGGAGGTTCTGGAGACCATGCCGCCGTGGATGGGCGGCGGCGAGATGATCCAGGATGTCTTCATGGAGCGCGCCACGTACGCGCCTCCGCCGGCGCGCTTCGAGGCGGGGACGCCGGCGATCGGCGAGGCCATCGCGCTCGGGGCGGCGTGCGACTACCTGACGAACGTCGGCATGGACCGCGTGCACGCGTACGAGAACGAGCTCGCGGGGTGCCTGTACGACGCGCTGAGCGCGGTGGACGGCGTGACCGTGTACGGCCCGGGACGGGCGGCGCCGCGCGCCTCGCTCGCCGCCTTCAACGTCGCCGGCCTGCACGCGAACGACGTGTGCACGTTGCTGGACCAGGCGGGCGTCGCGACGCGCAGCGGGCACCACTGCACGCAGCCGCTGCACAGGTACATGGGTCTGAACGCCACCGCGCGCGCGTCCGCGTACATCTACAACACGCCCGGCGAGGTGGAGACGCTCGCCGAGGCGCTGCGGGACACCATCGCGTTCTTCAAAGACATCAACTGACGCCGTGTCTACATATGAGAGGAGCTATGTACCGACAGGAGCGAGGGTGGCGTCGGGGGAAAAACTCGGATGATACATAGAACTTGAAAGCGTTCGCCGACGCGGTCACGCGTTTCGACCGCGATTCGCGTGTGTTTTTCAAAGCGCGACGAAACCGAGCTCCGATCGAGCTCCGATGATCTCGGGGGGAAAATTTCGGATGCGAGACATAGATAACCCGCGCTTCGGATTTTGAGTCTTTACCCGGCGTTTCGCCCCGACTCGCTCGGCCAATCAAAAACGTATCCCGGCGTCGTGTCCCGCTTGTGTGCCTCTAATTCCGAGGCTTTCGAAAAATCTTTCTCCGCGCGAACGGTTCCGAGACGCACCCAGGGTTCGTGACTCGTCGAATTTCCCAGTGACGGTCCGCGTTTCCACGGCCGAGTGGACACGTCGCGATTGGCGGGACGTCGCGCGGTTATCGCGTGCGGGTCATTCTCCGCACCGCAAGAGCGCCGTCGCATTCACGCGTCGCGCTTCCACCTTCCCCAAGCCTCAAGCCGATCATGGCCGCCATGACCCTCGCCGCGCCCGTGGCGCTCGCGCCCGCGCGCTTCTCCAAGGTGGTGCGCCGTCGCTCGGCCACCACCGGCAAGGCGGTGACTCCCGTCTCCTCCACGCGCGGCGCCGTCCAGGTGCGCGCCGCGATCGCGATGCCCAACCCCGAGACGCCCCTGACGTACAACGAGACCGGCAAGTGGCGCGAGACCTTCGACCTCAAGGCCTGGGCCGCCGAGGTCCGCGCCGTGGAGAAGGAGCTCAAGTCGGACATCGACCAGGATGACGTCAAGCACCTGAACAAGATCCTCACGTGGGCCAACGCGTTCTACTTCGGCGGGCTCGCGATCCTGTTCGCCACCCCCTTCCTGACCAACGCGTTCAACGCCATCGGCGGCGTCAATCCCATCGCGGCCTTCTGCATGTCGACCGCGATCTGCGCGCGCTGGACCATGGTCGGCCACCACGTGTGCCACGGCGGCTACAACACCGCCCAGTCCGAGGGCGGCGTCGTGACCGGCCGCTTCCACAGGCGCACCTTCGCCAAGGGGCTCGCGCGCCGTGTCACCGACTGGATGGACTGGATGATGCCCGAGGCCTGGGACGTCGAGCACAACCACCTCCACCACTACCAGGTATGTCTCGCCATCGACGAACACGCGAAGTCGACGATCGCGCGACCCGATCGAGACGCGCGGCCGACCGCTTCCCCCGCGGCGCGCCCGAACGCCGCGCGCGAGGCGTGAATCTCGTTTCGTTTTTCCTCGATGCGCGCGCCTCGTGACAGACGCGCATCCAGTTTTTCGAAAACCGAGCGTGCGCGCTCTGCTCCGCGTCGCTGACGACGCATCCCCCTTTCCGAACACCCTCACAGCTCGGCGAGTCCGCGGACCCCGACCTCGTGGAGCGCAACATGAAGCCCCTGCGCACGGGCAAGCTCCCCATGATCGCGCGCTACGGCCAGGTTGTCGGCCTCGCGCTCATCTGGAAGTGGTTCTACTACGCCCCCAACACGATGAAGGAGATGTACGGCCGCCGCGAGCGCGAGGCGAAGAAGAACGGCGAGGACTTCGAGAACCCGTTCAAGACCGGTGAGCTCCCGTCCACCGTGGCGACCGTCGCCGCGGGCGCGTTCAAGGGCCAGTTCGCCGCGCTCGTCGAGACGGCCAAGTGCTTCGCGCCCTACGCGACGTTCCAGTTCGCCGTGCTCCCCGCCATCGGCTACGCCGTCGGCGGCGCGTCCATGGCGGGCGCGGTGCTGGCGACCTCCGTCCTGGCGGACGTGATGACCAACATCCACTCGTTCATCATCATCGCCACCAACCACGTCGGCGACGACATCTACCGCTTCGAGAGCGAGACGAAGCCCCGCTCGGATGACTTTTACCTGCGGGCGGTGATTGGCTCGGCCAACTTCCGCACCGGCGGCGACGTCAACGACTTTTTCCACGGCTGGCTCAACTACCAGATCGAGCACCACATGTTCCCCGACATCTCCATGAAGCAGTACCAGCTCGCGCAGCCCAAGATCAAGGCCATCTGCGAGAAGCACGGCGTGCCGTACGTGCAGGAGAGCGTGTGGAAGCGCGTGGTGCAGCTCGCCGACGTCATGGTCGGCAAGCGCAGCATGCTTGTCTGGGAGCGCGGCGACTGAGCGCGGCGCGCGAGAGACGCCGTTTATGTTATGACGTGTCGGAGGTATCGGTGTCGCGAGGAGGGTGCATGTTCGTCGTCGCGCGTGGACGAAAGGGGACCGAAAGAGCGGTCGTCCGCGAACGGGAGACGGTAGCTTAGCTTTGGCGGGTGAGGCGTATTTAACTCACAAGCTTGATTTTTTGTTCACTTTACTGTTCAGGGTGAGACTTTTTTCGAGCGCGATGCCAAGACACACCACGGCGCGCGCCGAGAAGCGGCGCCTTCGAGCGTGGACATGCCGTCGGCGCTCGAGGAGGGACGCGCGGAGGTGCGCATCTCCGCGTCTCGCGGAAGGCACCTCGTGGCGACGCAGTGCCTTCACGCCGGGGACGTCGTGCTGGTGGCCGAGCCGTACGCCGCTGTGCTGAACGACGCGGCGCGGCATCTGCGCTGCGACCACACGTTCGCGACCGCCGCGGACGCGGGTGTCGGGTCGCTGTTTCGATGTGCGCGCTCGAAAGTGGCACGGTACGCCTCGCGTGAGGCGCAGGTGGCCGCGTGGCGCGAGGGCTACATGGAGGAGTGCGCCGCGCTCGTGGCGTGCGCGCCTCGGGTGCCTCCGCCCACCGTGCGCCTCGCCGCGAGGGTGCTGTGGCGCCGCCGGCGCGAGCGCGCGCGTCCCGAGACGGCCTACGTGCCTGCGGCGTCCGCCGGTTCTGTGGGGCTCGGGGAGGGATACGACAGCGTCCGCGCGCTGGTGCACCACTGGGACGCGGTCGCGGAGGAGGACAAGGCGAGGTTCGCGCACGCCGGCGCGGCGGCTTCGGCGTTCCTGGACGCTCGACTCGCGGGGACGAATGCTCCTCCGGCGCCCGCCCCGACCTCGCCCGCGAAAGCCGACGCGCGGGACGTCTCCGCCGTGTGCTCCGCGACCGATCGCGACCCCGAGGAAACCCCGCTCGCGGTCGCGAAGCTCGTCGCGCGGCTCTCGTTCAACTGCCACGCGCTGTGCGATGACGAGTCTCGGCCGTACGGCGTGGGCGTGTTTCCCGCCGCCGCGACGATGAACCACGCGTGCGCGCCGAACTGCGCGCAGAGCTTCCGCGGGAGGACGCTGACAGTGCGGTGCATGCGCGACGTGCGACCGGGAGAGGAGCTGACCATCGCGTACGTCGAGCTCGCGGCGACGCGCGCGGAGCGACGAGCGGAGCTCATGAAGCAGTACGCGTTCGATATCGACGACGAGGATGACGAGGACGAGACGACGAAGACGACGCCGTCTTTTTTGACTCGCGCGCCGTCCGCGACGGAGGTGGGTTCGAGCGCGACGCTTCACGACCACGGCGCGTTCGCCGACTCGGCGCCTCCGTGGCGCATGGACGAGCGGGACGCGGCGCACGCGTGCGTCGCGACGGTGCGCGGCGCGCGCGCAGGCGGCGTGGTCGTCGTCGGGCCAGCGCGCGTAAAAAAAAATGTCGGCGACGAGAGCGCCGCCGCCGACGACGCCTTTTCGGAAAAAGAAGATCGCGTGGACGTGCACGTCTGGGGTCCCCTCGCCGCGGCCGGCGTCGTCGCGAACCGCGAGCACGTCGCGGCGGTCGCCGCGGAGCTTGCGCGCGTCGTCGCGGACGCCGAGCGCCTCGCGGACCAAGACGGAGACGCCGGGGATGTATCTGCCGCCGGCGAAGGACACCTCGGCGCCGCGGAGCGACTGGCGCGGTTCCGCCGACTCGCCGACGGCTCCGACGCGACGCATGATTTCGCGCTCGGGGAAGGACACGCGTTGCGGCAAAGAGCGCACGCGGTGGCGCTGAGGATCCAGATACGAACCGGGGACTTCGTGGCCGCGCGAAGGACCGCGCGCACGTTCCTCCTGCCCGCGTACCGCCGCGCGTACCCGTTCGGGCACCCGCCGCTCGCCGCGCACCTCGCGCTGTTGGCCAAGATCGAAACCTTTCTGGGCGGCGCATTTCTGCCCTCGGCGGCGAAGCACGGCGCCGAGGCCCTGGCCATGCTCCGCGTCTGCCAGGGGCGCTCGCCGACGTTCAGCGCGGTGGAGCAGAGCCTGCGCGAGACCGAGCACGAGCTCTCCGCGTCGGGCGCCGCGGGGGTATCGTCGAACGCCGAAAACGCGTCGTCGGAGGAGGATAATCGAGGATGATCGAGCGGGATAGCGTCTGACGTGACATTGCCTTCCCTCACGGCACGTAGAACGAAAACAGCCTGTACGTCTGCATCACCGCCACGAGCGCGAGGACGCTCGGCACGGCGCTCGCCGCGTCCACGCACGCCGCCGGCGCGAACAAAGAAGCGTTCGCCGCAGCCGAGACGTACGCGTCCGAGTACGCCTCGGCGATTTGCCATGCCGTCCCCGCCGCGAACGCCACCTGCCACCCCGGACGCAGGTACCACACGAGCGGCGCGTCGGGTTCGTTTCGCGACTCGGGATCGACGCCGTGGAACTCGGCGACGCGACGCGCGTCCCGCGTGAACTGCCCGACCACGAACCCGCAGGCGAGCCAAAAGAGCGTCAGCTCGGCGCCCGACGCGGCGACGCGGAAGAGGCGCTCGACGTCCCGCGCGTCGAAGCCGAGGCTGAGCTGCCACCCGCCTGGGGGAGGCGTGCACAGATCGCGCGCGAGCACGAAGCACCACAGCGTCGTGACGTCCAGGCGCACCTCCAGAGCCTCGACGTGGTCCAGTCGGCGCCGCAGCTCCGACGACACGCCCGAGAGCGACGGAAGCGCGTTTTCGATTCTCGTCCCGCCTTTCGTCCCCGACGCGAGGCTGGCCACCGCGAGGAGGGCCAGCGTCGCGGACGTCGCGCCCGCCACCTCGAGGTCGGAGACGTACGTCCCGTCACCCGTCTCCAGCAGCGCGAGCGCGGGCGGCGGGGCCGCGAGCGTCGCCAGAAAAGGCGTCGAGAAGCTCCACAACATTCCGTGAGCGCCATCGGGAGCGACGCGCGGACGCGGGCGCGTAACAACGCCGACCGGTCTCCGTCTGCGCGGGGTCGAGCGCGCGCGCGCTCGAGCGTCGAGCGTGCGATTCCCGGTCGTCCCGAGCGCAACCCCGCGCGTCATGCCCGACGCTGGGCGCCTCCGCGCCGAGTGCGTCACGAAGACTGTGGACGCTCGACCGCGATGGCGGTGCGCGTGTCGCGCCGAAGTTGCACTGCTCACGTCTCAGATCGTCACTTTTACTTCGCGTGGCATGACACCTGGCGTTATGAAATCAATGCGCTTTGAACGACGCGTTCCCGCCATTCGTCCAGGCGCGGCGAGAGGCGCACGCGGCGCACGAGGTCGCGCGCCTCAACCCGGGATCCGGTCGCGCAGGCGAGAGGGCCCTCAGCCCGCGCCGTTTCAACAGCCAGCGGCTCGGGTCGAGCCGGCCGGTGTCCGCGAACGGTTTTTGACTCGACGGTTCGCGGGAGTAAACGTTCACAATGCATCCCGCCGACCCCGCGTTCCTGTTCTGCGTGTTCGTGGCGTGGCACGGGCTGAAGCTCGGGGTGGCGGGGTACCTGTACTTCGCGTACGGCGAGGAGTACTTCTCGAAGTGCGGCGATCCGGAGAAGGAGGCGGCGGCGGAGGCGGAGCACGCCGTGGTCGTCAAGGGGTTCGCCACCGGCGACTTGAGCCCGGGTTCCGCGCGGGTCGCCGAGTCCAAGGTGGGCAGGCTGAGTGAGGACGGCGATGCCGGCGTGCGCCTCGCGAACAGGAGGGTGGCGGAGCTGAAGAAGCTCGCTTGATGGCGTCGAACGCACCGCCGCGCGGTAGCTATAGAATAGCGCCTCTCATTAGGAAGCGGCGCGTCCCGAAAACGTTAAAAGTATGTACCCTATGATAGCTGTTAGTAGGTCTCGCGTCGCGCGCGCGTCGGCTACGCCGCGGCGGTGTTCGTCGCGAGGCGGCGGTCGTCAGCGCGCGCGCGCACGCCGCATCAGTCCCCGCCTCCCTTGCCTGCCTCGAGCCCGTCGGCGACGATCCTGCGCCGGAAGTACCCCATGTCCGCCTGCGTGAACGTCAGAGGGCACCCGCTCGCGATGTAGTCCGCGTACTTGAGCATGAACACGCCGCAATCGCACCCGTTCATCTGCCGAGGGATCTCCTTGGGGTGCTCGGCGGCCCAGTCGCTCGTGTCCACGGCTTCGCCCTTCTTGTTCTCGTACTCGTCCCGCACCCACCTCTTCAAGCAGTCCAGCAGGAAGTGGTCCTCGCCGTGCAGCGAGTCGTACAGGCGCACGCGCCTCTCTTTTAGCTCCACAGTCGCGAGCACCCAGTGAATGCCCTGGTGCACCGGGACGACGATCGTGTCGCACAGAAGCGCGTCGTACCCGAGCTTCTTCCGCGTGGTCCACCGGCGCACCGCGTTGTAGTCATACGCGCGCCCGCCTTCGCCGCACAGCTTTTTGGTGAAGAACGTGCTCATGAAGTGCGTCCGAGGCTGACCCGCCTCGTCGTTCGCGAGAGGGACCCGCTTCGCCTCGCGCGCCGCCATCGCGCCGACGGTGAAGTTGACCATCTCGTCGTTCAGCCACTCGCCGGGCATCATCGTCTGCGCGTCCTTGCGCGTGAAGGAGAGGTCGCCCTGCCACGCGAACGTTCCCGACGCCAGAACCTCGCGCGGAGGGCCGGGCGCGAGCGCGTCGTCCACAGCCGCCTCCTGCTCCGCCGTCAGAGGAGCGGTCAGGGCCGCTTCCAAAGCGGCGACGTCACCCGCCGCCTCCTCCGCCGCCGCCCGCGCGGACGGCCGTCGCTTCTCGAGCGCCTTCGCCCGCACGCTCATCTCCTCGATGAGGCGCGCCACCTCGTCCTCGCGCGCCCGGAAGGCGGGGTCGCCGTCGCGCGCCGCGCGCGACGCCGCCGCCTCCACCTCCACGCCGCGCGTCTGCAGGGGACTGAGCGCCGATTTTTTTTCCGGTTTCTTCTCTCCGCCGAACCCGACGTCCGCGCGCGCTCGCGACGCGTCAAGAGGCGCCGCGTCGTTCGAGCCTCCCGCGCGCGACGCGGCGACGCGCGTCTCGTACGCGGCGAGCGCCTCGGCGTCGAAGAGGATCGCCGAGACGGAGCTGATTTGTTGATTCGGGGAAACCGGCGCGTCTCCGCTCGGCGCCGGCGCGCCGAGCGGAGACCGAAGCTTCAGTCGCGACGACGCGTCGACGGCGGCGTTCGCCGTCGCGTCCTCGCTCACGTTCCCCGATCGCCTCGGTTCCCTCGCGGCGCGCGCCGCCGCTGCCGCGTACCCCGGCCGGAACCGCGCCTTTTCGCGCAGCGACGCCGTCTGCTCGGTCTCCGCGGCGGCGCGCTCGGCGAGCGACGCGGTGAGCCTCGCGCCCGCCACGAGTGCCCTGTGCTTGGCGAGCTCGAGCGTCTCCGCCGAGGGCGCGCCGGGCGAGGCGCGCGCACGCGGGTCGAACGGACGCGGGCCGTGCGCGTAGAACGAGACTTCGGGCGACGCGTCGTCCCGAACGGCGGGTGCGTCGTTCGTCGTGCGCCACTCGTCGAGCGCGGAGCGCGCGCTCTCGCGCTCCGCGCTCCGCGGCGCCCCCGCGGCTCCGCGGTGCGCCATCGCGCGCGTTCGCAGCGCGGACTCCTCGAACGTCAGGTCCGCCGCGGGCTCGCCGCGGGAGGACAGCGCGCCGCCCGCGCGGAGGGGAGGGGGGGCGCGGGGCGCGAAGAGGCTCTGCCGCCGCGCCGGCGCCGTCGCCGGCGCGCCCGCGTGGCGAGATCCGGGCGCGAGATCCGGGTGGCGCGCGCCGACCCCGTCCGCGCCGCGCCACGCGGTGTACCTCGCGAAGCGAGGCGGCGCCGTGTCCCCCGGCGCGCCCAGGAACGACGACTGCAGAGGGTCCGCGAACCCGCCCCCTCGCGGCGGGTCGCCGTCGCCCGCCTCCCCGAACGCCAGGCGCGCGCGCGGGGCAGGGGTCTTGAACGCGAAGGCGGTGCCCGCGCCGCGGTCCGCGGTGGCGTACGGGTGGAAGCGGTGGCCGGGCCGCGATGCGGTGGCCCTCCCACCCACGCCGCCGCGCTCGGTGGACCGCGCGCCGACGTGTCGCACGAGCCGGTCCGCCGCGTTCGCCGCGCCGACCCGCGTCTCGAACGGGTTGTGCCGAGGCCGACCCGACGTCGGATGCGCGGGGTGCACGTCCTCAGTCGCGACGGGCGCGTTGCGCGCTGAGGGCGGCGCACGTCTCGGCTCGCTTTTCGAGCCCAGGAACAGTTCCGAGTGCACCTGTGATGCCACCTTCAGGGCGTTCTCGATCCACATCGGGGTCGCCAGGCGGCGCCTGCCGCTTGCCCGCGAGGCTCGATCTGGGCGCGCAGCCGACATTATATACGCCGAACGGTCATGCCTCACGCGACAATGGGGAAACGACGAAAGCGCGAAACGACGAAACCTGATGAGCCGCCGACGCGAGAGACGCGTGCGCACTTCGATCGAGAAAGCCGCGACGCGTCGGATGACGACGACGAGACGGGCACACGCACACGCGCGGAGCTCACGCGTGACGTCCGTTCGCGTCGTCGTGTCGCGCGCGCCGAGCGCTCGGACGCCGCCGTCGTCGCGCGCCGTTCGAGAGACGCGACGCGTCGTCGCCGAAAGATGCGCGCGGGTTACGTTGCATAAATAGAACCCTTTCTCGCGTTCGTCGAACCGCTCGGATCACTTGAGCTTGGCTCGCACGGCGTCCGCCAGCCCCGAGTCGAGCTTGGCGAGCTCGTCAAGCACGGCCAAGGACGCATCCTGGCGCTTCTGCCACTTCTCGCTCCCCTTCTTCACGCCGCGCGTGCGGAACCGATTCACCGTCTCCGCCGCCGCCTTGGGCTCGCCGGCCAGCCCGGAGAGCAGCAGCGCCGCCAGCGCAGGCTGCGGGCTCGTGCCGTAGTCGCGCTCCAAAAGGCGCGTGGTCTGCGCGTCCTCCAGCGTCTCCGAGCCGGGCCTCTGCCCGAGACCCAGGCTCGCGCGGCGCAGCACCGAAACCTGCTCCGTGGGCTGCAGCTTCGCGTACACCGCCTTCGCCGCCGCCGCGTCGACATCCGCCACCAGCGCCAGCAACTCTTTGCCCTTGTACAGCACCGAGCGCGCGCCGTAGGGGAGCGTGAACTGCGCTTCGCCCACCACGCGCCCGGGCTCGGAGATCCCGACGAGCCCGGCGGCCGCGTCGACATCATTGAGCGCCGTCGCCATCAGCCGCAGCAGCTCCGCGCCCCTCGGCACGCCCAGGCCGATGAGCGTCTCCGCGGCGCGCTCCTCGTTGAGGCGCCACAGCGCGGCGAGCGTCTCGGCGGCGGCGCGCAAATCCGTCGTCGCCGCCAGCACCGCCGTGATCTCCACCGGCGACTTCGTCGAGGCGCTCGCGACCGCAGCCTCGAGCGCCTTCGCGCTCTCGACGCGGGCAGAGAGCGTGACCGTTTCAGTCTCCGCGCGGACGCGCTTCTTGGCCTCCTCCAGCTCGGCGCGCCGCTCAGCGCGCGACTTCGCGGGCGCCGCCGCGGACGAAGTCGGCGTCGGCGCCAGCGGCGTCTCCGCGCTGAACGACGCCGACGCCGAGCCGGACCCGAACGTCTCCATCGCCGCCGCGAAGGTCTCCGTGGTGGTGGTCGTCGCGGAGGAGGAGGAAGAGGCGGATTTCGCCTCGGCGTCAGCCTTCGCCTTCGCCTCCGCGCGCGCGCGCTCCTCAGCCGCCATCTCCGCCGCCTTCGCAGCAGCCGCCTCAGCCGCCATCCGCTCCGCCTCGGCGGCAGCCTTCTTCTCCGCCGCGGCGGCGTCAGCCTTCGCCTT
>MDSV01079595.1_pt1 | contig 10692 bp, 8 predicted proteins | sample 810851 | NCBI WGS metagenome assembly MDSV01 (sample SAMN05326640, study PRJNA326480) | marine metagenome | isolation source: seawater | place: Atlantic Ocean: North East | collected 2012 | reverse complement strand
GAAGATCCAAGAGAACTTTATGCTGCGAAGCCTGATCTAGCTATGCCTAACTACAACTTTGACGACTTTTTAGGCCCACTAGTAGACGGTATCTCAATGTATGATGGTACTATGGTCGGTGTTCCTTATGACATTCCTGTATTTATTATGATGTACAGAGATGATGTTTATAAAGAGCTCGGCTTAAGTGTTCCAAAAACTTTTGATCAATACATGAGCAATGCTCAAAAAATTCAGGCTGCGAAGCTTGGACACCTAAACCCAGATGGAAGACCAATTTATGGTACTAATGGGCAAATGAAATCAGGTCACTATAGCTTAGAGTGTGACTGGACAATGTTTGCATGGGCATTTGGTGGTTCAATTACTAACCCTGATGGAAGTTTTGCAGGTAATGATGCAAACGGCTTAGCAGGTATGGACTATTGGACAAAGCTCAAAGAATACATGCCTTCAGGTGTAACCAGTTGGACATGGGATGGCCAAGGCCAAGATATCTTACAAGGTGGATCTGCTCAGACAATTTCATGGGGTGAATTCTTCCCATGGTGGGATTCTGATGAATCTGCTGTTCAAGGAAAAATGATGGCAGCTGCCTGCCCTGCTCCTGCAAGCCCATTAAGAGCTACAGGTGATTGTGGTTATGGGGAAATTCCTGGTGTTGCTCACCAAGGTGGATCCTCACTTGCTGTATCAAAATACTCTAAGAACAAAGATGCTGCATGGTTGTTTGCTCAATGGGCAACTAGCTATGAGACACAAGTCTATATTACAGCGCTTGGTGGTGGTACAGGACCTACAAGATCTGCTGTTTATGATGATCCACGTATCAAAGCTAATAATAGAAGTGGTAATGGTACAACTCGTCACTTGGATGTTGTTAGAGATGCAATCTTTAATGATATGGGTTCAGAGCCAGATCTTCCAGAATGGGCAGACATGTCAAGCAACATGATCCCTATTGAATTAGGAAGATATTGGGCTGGTGAGTACGGTTCAGCAAAAGAGTGTTTAGACACTATTGCTAAGAACTTCAACAAAACAGTTGGTGTATAATTAATAAAATAAAATTGGGCGATCAGAGATGGTCGCCCAATTAATTAAAACTATTTTAGACTATAATGACAAAACCATTAGCAGTTATTACGGGCGCAAGCTCAGGAATAGGAGAAGCTACTGCAAAAGCTTTTTCTAATGCAGGTTACCCAACTTTACTTTTAGCTAGAAGATTGGAGTTAATGGAGTCATTTAATTTAAAAAATTCTATTTGTAAAAAAATCGATGTTCGTGATAGAGACTCTTTAGTCTCAGCCATCAGAGAGGCAGAAGAAAAATATGGCCCTACAGATATGCTTTTTAATAATGCAGGCGTAGCAAGATTGGCCGATATAAGCACCCAAGATCCTAAAGAATGGGATGAAATGATTGATGTTAATACCAAAGGAGTGATGAACGGTATGTATGCAGTCATGAGCAATATGAAGGCTCGCCAATCAGGTACAATTGTAAATATGAGCTCTATCGCTGGCAGAAAAATTTATGAAGATCATACCGTTTATTGTGGAACAAAATATTTTGTCCATGCTATATCAGAAAGCATAAGAGGCTATCTCTCTCCACACAATGTAAGGGTAATTGTTATGTCACCTGGTAATATTGAAGCAGAAGTTCTTAACGGGATAACCGATCCAAATACCTTAGAGGCATATAAAAAAAACATAGAGAGAATAGGTGGAAGAATTTCACCTGATTATGTTGCTAAAATGATCCTTTTTGCATATGAAATGCCTCAAAATGTAATTATGCAAGAAGTAGTTGTTACTCCTACAAAGCAAGATTTTTAATTAATGGGCAATATAGTCATTGGAGTAGATAGTTCTACCCAATCAACAAAAGCTATAGCATGGGACAGACATGGAAAAGTTCTCGCTGAAGGAAGATGTGATATTCCCCTAAATAACCCTAGTCTAGAAAAATTTGAACAAAACGTTGAGGATTGGTGGAATGCTTTTTGTGTTTCATGTAAAGAATTAAGCAATCATATAAAAATGTCTGAAGTTGATGGGTTAGCTATTTCTAATCAGCGAGAGACCCTAGCTAAATTAGATGAGAATGGTAAAGCGGTTTATCCAGCCACAGTTTGGATGGACAAAAGAGCAGTGCAAGAAGTAGAAGATTTAAACTCTGTTATGGGCGAAGGAAGAATTCATGAGTTAACAGGGCGTCCTAAAGATCCCTGTCCTTGCTTGTACAGAGTTTTATGGCTAAAGAATCACGAAAGAGAAATATTTAATAAAGTGAAATGTTTTGCAGATGTTCAAGCTTTTTTGGTAAAGCGTTTATCTGGGGAATTTAACACTGGATGGATAAGTTCTGACCCGCATGGAATGTTTGATGTTGTCAATAAATGTTGGTCTAAAGAAATATTAGAGCAACTAGAAATAGATGAGTCTCGTTTACCAAATTCTTTCAAACCAGGAGATAATTTAGGAAAAGTTTCTAAAAAAGCAGCTGAAGAGACAGGCTTAAATGAGGGAATACCAATCTTTGCTGCAGGGGGCGACGGACAACTTGCAGGGCTCGGTACAAACTGTACAAAATCTGACAGAGCATATATTAATTTAGGTACCGCAGTCGTTTCTGGGGTTTGGTCAAAAGAATATAAAATTTCTAATAATTGGAGAACTGAAATTGCCGCTCATGGAGAAGGTTACATTTTAGAGAATGTATTATTATCTGGAGCTTTAATGGTTAACTGGTTTGTTGATCAATTTATATCAGGTGACAGAAAAGATAAAAACTTCTTTTCTAATATAGAAAATCAAATAAATAAAATTCCAATTGGAAGTGACGGTTTAATTCTCCAACCTTATACAGGGGGTGTTATGGACCCTTATTGGGATCCTTATGCAAGAGGTGTTGTTGCTGGTTTAAGTATAAGTCACACTCCTTACCATATATATAAAGCTATATTGGAGGGTTTAACTCTCGATTCAGTTTTTAGAACTCAAAATATTGAAAAAGAAACAGGTTTGAATGTAAGGGAATACTTAGCTATAGGTGGAGGTGCTAATAGTTCAGCTTGGGTACAAATGCTTGCAGACGCTTCAGGCAAAAATGTATTAATCGCAGATACAGTTGAGGCATCCTCTCTTGGAGCAGCCATGATAGCAGCTTATGGTGCAGGATGGTATGATAGTATTAGTGAAGCTGCAGGTAAAATGAGTGGGCAAACAAGATTAATTGAACCCAACCTGAAGAATAAATCGCAATACGATGATTTGATTGATATTTACCAACACGTCTACGAGTCAAATAAAAATATTAGTAAATCATTGGTGAAATTTACTCAAAAGTATAAATAAAAATTATTATGAAAAATTACAATGGAGTCATAGATCAATTAACCCAAGGTATCTGGGTGAGTCCTAGCGATCATCAAAAATATGGCATTCCTATCAAAAGTATCGAAATAAAGGAAAGCTTAGATGGTCAAGAGTCAAATTTAATTGACGCTCTTCATTCTAATCAAAAACTACTTATTATAAGTGACCCTTTCACTTATAAAGCAATGGGCTCAAGAATATATAAGAACATTCAAGGAAAAATTAATGTGGATGAGTATGTATGGGAACAACCATCCTCTAGTATTGAAGGTGTAGAACATTTAAGAAAAAAAATTCAAGGATATGACGGAATGATTGCCGTTGGATCGGGTACTGTTAGTGACACTATCAAGTACGCAACATTTTTAGAAAAAAAAGAATATTCAGTTTTTGCTACTACGCCCATGAATGCGTACACAACTGGTACAGCCTCAATATCATTTGATGGTGTAAAAAAATCATTAGTGGCTCATTATGCTCAAGGAGTTTTTTTCGATTTGGAGGTCTTAAGCAAATGTCCTAAAAGATTGACCGCAGCTGCTTTTGCAGATGTAATATGCAGGACCACCGCTCAAGTAGACTGGTTGATGTCCCATAAATTATTGGAAACAGATTACAAAACTACTCCTTACGAACTACTTTCACTTTATGAAAATAAAATGATTCAAAGCGCATCTCAAATTGCTCATGGTGAAATTGATGCGTTAGCTCTACTTACCTTAATTAGTGCTATCATGGGGCTAGGTACATCTTTTACACAAACAACCCATGTAGGTAGTATGGGAGAGCATGGCATTTCACATTACATAGATATGTTTGCTGGCAAAGATCATCCTGGTACTTCTCATGGTGAACAAGTAGGTATCGCCACAATAAGTATGTCTAAATTTCAAAATACAATTTTAAACAAAAATCATCCTCCCGTCATTCTACCTACAATAATTCCAGATGAGGAAATAGTAGATAAGCTGGGACTTCCAATTTTAGAGACAATCAAAAAATCAATGCAGCCCAAAATGTTTGATCAAAAAAAAGCAGATATTACTAATGAGTATTTTTCCAAATATTGGTTAGAGTTTGTCGAGCCACTTCGAGAAAAAATGCTAGATTATGAAATTATTTGGAATTCGATGGGTAAGTGTGGAGCATTAAGAACGCCAGAAGACGCTAATCTTGATAGTAATTTTTATAAAGATGCATTAAAATATGGGAGGTTTATTAGAGATCGCTATACTATTCTCGATTTAGCAGGAGATAGCAATCAACTTGATGAATTAATATATGTCTGAAGTTCAATACAATAATATAAAAAAAAATTTTGGCTCTGTTGAAGTACTGAAAAATATCAACTTAAACATAGATAATCAAAAGTTTGTAGTCCTATTAGGCCCATCAGGTTGTGGAAAAACAACACTTTTAAGAATGACAGCTGGATTGGAGTCAATTTCAAGTGGAGAGATTTCAATAGGGGGAAAAGTTATTAATAATGTTCATCCTAGGGATAGAGACATAGCAATGGTTTTTCAAAACTACGCTCTTTACCCCCAAATGAATGTTTTTGATAATATTGCCTTTAGTTTACAAATTAGGAAATTAGAAACACAAGACATTCAAAAAAAAGTTGATTGGGCAGCATCTGTTCTAAATTTAACAGACTATTTAAAAAGAACCCCAAAAGAATTATCTGGGGGACAACGTCAAAGAGTTGCCATGGGAAGAGCATTAGTTAGGGACCCTAAAGTTTTTTTATTTGATGAACCACTTTCAAATTTAGATGCCAAACTACGCGCACACATGAGGCTTGAAATAAGAAAATTACATAATCAACAAAATGCTACTACTATTTATGTTACTCATGATCAAATTGAAGCCATGACAATGGCGGATGAAATCGTAATTATGAACGAGGGAATAATTGAACAAATAGCTACCCCTCATGAAATTTATGAAAAACCAAATAACCTTTTCGTGGCTGACTTTATTGGATCACCCGCTATTAATTTAATGAAAGGCACTGCAACTGACAATCAAAGTGTCAAAATAAAAAATCAATTACTTCCTCACTTGAAAAATAATTTATCCTCAGGTCAAGAAGTTGTTTACGGAATTAGACCAACTGATATTAAAATAGTTCAAGATTCAAACATCAAAGCTGAGGTAATCTTAGTTGAGACCACTGGTTCTGAAACCCATATTATTGCAATGCTTGACGACTATGAATTTAGAATTGTTCAAGCAGGTGGAAGAACTGAAATTAAGAATGGTGATAAAATTTCTTTAGATTTTGATAAATATAAAGCTCACACTTTTGACCATACAACTACTAAAAGAATTGATTAATCTTTAGATTTAGGAGAACATTATGAAAAGTAAATATAGTGATAAAGAAGCAAAAAGTTATATTTCAAAATTTGCTAAAAAGGACGTTAGTAAAGATCTTGCTTTAAGAATTTATACAACACAACTTTTAGGAAATGACCCTACAGTAGTTCTTCACGGTGGAGGAAATACATCAGTAAAATCATCAATGAAAAATATATTAGGTGATAATGAAGAAATAATTTATGTCAAAGGCAGTGGCAAGGATATGGGGAATATAGAAGATGATGGTTTCCCTGCACTAGAAATGAGAAATCTCCTAAAAATGAGAAATTTATCAAAATTAGATGACTTCCAGATGGTTAATTATCAGAGAAAATATATGCTTGATACAACTTTTCCAAATGCCTCTGTTGAAACCCTTCTTCATGCTTTTTTACCCCATAAATTTGTTGATCATTCACACTCTAATGCAATTTTAGCTTTGATAGACCAGCCAAACCCAGAAAAGCTTTGCAAGAAAGTCTTTGGAGATGAAATGGGAATTGTACCTTACATTATGCCGGGTTTTGAGTTAGCCAAAAAGGCAGCAGAGGTCTTTGAAAAAAATACAAAAGTAAAAGGACTGATTTTACTAAATCATGGAATATTTACATTTGCCGATGATGCTAAAGAGAGTTATCTGAGAATGATTAGGTATATTTCTAAAGCTGAAAAAGAACTATCCAAAAACTCTAAAAATATTCCTATAAAAAACTATCAAGAAACAAAAATTAGCATATCTGAAATTTCAAATTTAATAAGACAGCAAATTTCCCATCAAATAGAAGATGATTACGAAAGAAAAATTGTTCATTATCATAAACCTAATTTTTTTAATGAATTATTTTCTCATCCAGATTTAAAAAAATTTACTAAACAGGGACCTGTAACACCTGATCACGTTATTAGAATAAAATCAAAACCATTAGTTATTGATTTAAGCAAAGAGAAGAAAGAAAACTTAGAAAAAATAATAATTAAATCTATCCAAAATTATCAAGATGACTATAAAAAGTATTTCAATAGAAATAAAAAATATAATTCTTCTGCTTCAATGCTTGATCCTTATCCAAGACTTATACTTATTAAAGGTATAGGAATTTTTTCAACCGGTCCTTCCTTTAAGGACGCAAAAATTGCAATGGATGTTGGACTAAACTCTCTATCGGTAATTTTGCAAGCCTCTAAATTTGGTACGTTTAAATCAATACCTGAAAAAGAAATATTTAGAATGGAATATTGGCCATTAGAGTTAGCGAAAATAAAACCATCATCACAAAAGCTAAAGGGGCAGGTTGCTGTTGTAACAGGAGGATTAGGAGGCATTGGCTATGTATCTGCAAAAAAATTTCAAAAAGAAGGAGCTGAAGTAGTAATCATAGATATTGTTGACCAAAAAAAAATTAAATCGAACATATCGGGAATGACTTACTTTCAATGCGACATTACAAAAGAAAAAAATTTAAAAGGTATTTTCGATAAAATATCTGAAAAGTATGGAGGTGTAGATATATTAATTTCCAACGCAGGCTTTGCTACTGTTGAGTCTTTAGAAAATTTATCTAAAAATCAATTAGATAAAAGTCTAGATCTAAACCTTTTTGCTCACCATTATTTTGTTAAACATGGTGTCTCTATTATGAAAAGACAAAAAACTCGGGGTGTAGTATTGTTTAATATTTCCAAACAAGCCGTTAACCCTGGAAAAAATTATGCTGCTTATGGTCTCCCCAAAGCAGCACTATTGTTTTTAATGAAACAATATGTGGTTGAATACAGCGACCACGGAATTAGATTTAATGGGGTTAATGCAGATAGAATTCGTAGTGGTTTAATGACCGATGATATGATTGCTAAAAGATCGAAGGCTAGAGGACTATCTATCCAACAATATATGTCGGGCAATCTCCTTAAAAGAGAAGTAAAAGCTATTGATGTTGCAGACGCATTTTATCATTTGGCTCTATCCTATAAGTCCACCGCAAGTGTTATTACTGTAGATGGGGGTAATATTGAGTCCTCTTTTAGATAAATTTACTCTATCTATAAACTCTTTTTAATTTTAGACCTAATTTATTGAATTTTTTCTTAAAACTATAAAACTCTTTATTATGTTTTGCAGTGTTTTGTTTTAAAATTAGCTTTTGGTAATAATGAATCATTTCATGTCCTAAAACTTCAGCAAATTCTCTAAAGTTCTTGAACTTATTATGAAGAGTAATTTTATGACAATACTTGGTTGCATAAGGACTGAATTCAAAATAACCCAAAGCACCGTGAATTCTTTTAATAACAATTTTGGGATTTTTCAACTTGTTATTAAAAATCTGTTTATTGAGTATTCTGTAAACAGTTGGTATTTTGGTTGGTCTAGGTGTAAAGGCGCGTTCATCACCATAATATTCAATGAGTGTTGCTAAAGATTTTGTTCTAGGCATGATTTAACATAGAAATAATATTAATTATTAAAGATTTCAAGCGAATAGATTAATCAGGATTTTCCAATAAAAACTGAATATATTTTTCAACCTCATCTAACTTGTTATCAGGAATGTCCTTGTAACTTTTTCCAAACTTTTCTTTGATGCAAATTGCTATATGGGCATAGGCATTACGACCTTTAGGATGATAAAGAGATGGTTTGAGAAGTGGTTGAAGAAAGTCACCACTTTTTTGAATTCTTGACCAAATATATTTTCGATTATTTTCGTTCAAATTTAAAAACCATTTGGAAAAAAAGATTCCAAAATAAGTCTCATTACTGCAAAGCTAATACCGCAAAAAATGATAATAGTTATTAATTGTTTATTGATCATGATGTATAAAAATAGTTAATATGAAATTTATTACCATCATTTTTTTATTAATCCCTAATCTGACGTTTTCCAATATCTTAAATAATTTTTCTTTGGCGTGTATTTGTGACAAGAATATCAATGCTTTGAAATATTTTGATTGTAAACAAAAGGTTTCTGGGACACAGCTTGATTTTGATGGTAATGACCATGTTTTCAGCACATATGACCAAAAAAATTACAAAGTCTCTAAATTGAATGAAGATTTCTTAGAGCTAACTTATGAAACTGATGATTATGTCTCTGCTATGAAAATAGACACCAGTTTAGAATTATTATTTTCCATTTTTTATAAAGAATATAAAAAAGAATGGTCTTATGATTTGCAGTGTGTTTCTTTAAAAAAAGAGTAAGTTTGTCCATCTTTAAATGTTAAATAAATCTTACATATACCCTTTCTTTATTTCCTTGAGTGGCTATATTTTTATGGTTTCAATGGATACCGTTATAAAGGTATTAGGAGCTGATTATCCTATTTTACAACTTCTATTTTTAAATGCTTTATTTTCTTTATTTCCTCTAGCTTTTTTAATTATAAAAAATCATGGTGTACAATTTTATAAAAATCAAAATTATAAATTTCAGACTATCAGAGGATTATTACATACCTTAGGTTTTTTATTTGTATTAATGGGTGTTTTGAGACTCCCACTTTCGGTAGTGTATCCAGTATTATTTACCTCACCATTGATGCTTTTAATAATGTCCCATTTCCTACTGAGTGAAAATATTAATATGATCAGAATTATAGCAATTTTTCTTGGTTTTTTTGGGGTCATTATTTCTTCTGAACCATTTGGTAACAGCCAGGTGTCTTTTCTTGGAGTGTTTTTTGTGTTTATCGGCGCTTTTTGTATAGCCTCTACAAATCTTTTAACAAGAAAGTATTTCAATCTATCCTCATCTTTTTCGGCATCTTTTTTTAGTATGGTTATTAGTGTAATAGTTTTTGTAATTGCAATGAAATTTCAGTTTATACCAATGAAATTATATGACCTATTTTTATCAATGCTAGGTGGAGTATTTGCAGGCTTAGGAATAAGTGCAATTGTTTATGGATCAAGGATGTTGCCCGCATCTATATATGGCATGACAAGTTACTTTCAATTGATTTATGGAGCTATTTTAGGATGGTTAGTTTTTAAACAACTTCCAACATTGTATAACTACATAGGTATTATATTTGTCTTTTCTGCTGTCGTTCTATTATTTTATTTTGATAAAAATAAAAATGAAGCTTAGCCATATACCCCCTTTAATTATTTTATTTATATTTGTTTATTTAGTATTTATTTTTCCCTTTGAAATTTTAATTTCTTGGTTAGGTATACCAAATTCACCATTAGAAATTATATTAACAACGTTTATTATTTATCTTATATGTCTTTATTTCTTTAGGTCAAAAAGTAGTAACAAAATATTAAAATTTTTTATTTATGAGGGAGTAGGAGTAGGAAGTATTTCCTTATTTATTGTAGTACCAATTCTATTTATTGAATTGTTTATTTATATTCCAAATCAAATTAAATTAATTTCTTTTTTCTCTCTTCAAATACCATTGTTAGTTTATGGTTTTTGGAATGCAAAATCTATTAAAGTAAGAGATTTGGAAATTGACAACCCTTTGATTAGAAATGAGTTAAACTTTATTTTTATAAGTGATGTTCATATTGGATCAAACAAACCACAATCACTGACAAAAATAGTCTCAAAAATTAATGAAATTCAGCCTAGTTTCTTACTAATTGGCGGTGATTTGATTGATAGCAGTTCATTCAATATTAATGATCTTTCAAATTTAAAAGAGGTCAAATGTCCTATTTTTTTTGTAACAGGAAACCATGAGTACTACATTCCAAATTATGAAAAACACCTTAATGATTTTAAAAATGTTGGAATTCAAATATTAAATAATCAATCTATTCAGATTGATCAAATCAACTTAATAGGTATTAATGATAATATTTCGATAAAGGATAAAGAAGATCATTACCAAAATTTAAAAAATAAAAATCTATTTAATCTATTGGCTGTTCATCAACCTTCACTATGGAAATATATAAAAAATGATGGCGATTTAATCGACCTAT